>LQAH01000375.1_pt1 | contig 10744 bp, 20 predicted proteins | sample 1535791 | NCBI WGS metagenome assembly LQAH01 (sample SAMN04331585, study PRJNA305678) | bioreactor metagenome | isolation source: bioreactor_4 inoculated with Wadden Sea sediment 2nd replicate of a... | place: Germany:Bremen
TACAGCATTAAAATATCATGAAGATTTTAAAAAACAGTATTTCAGATGATCTTAATCTTCCTAAAGCGCTTGCTGTAGTCTGGATACTGTTTAAAGATAAAGAATTAACAGACAGTGAAAAGCTTTCACTGATTTTAGATTTTGATAATGTACTGGGACTGGATCTGGAAAAAAACAGCATCAGCTGAAAAGAATAATGACAGTGATGTTGATCAGAAAGTTATGGATTTAATAAAGGATAGAGAAGAAGCACGAAAAGCTAAAGATTTTGCAAAGTCTGATGAGATCAGAGATCAGTTAAAAGATATGGGAATTGAGATCAAAGATACAGCAGACGGAACAAAATGGAAAAAAGTGTAACTAAATCTTCTTAAAAGTTTGTTTACAATATGAAAAAAATTGGATGAAACACAGTCATTTTGAACAGCTGTACAACGAAATATTTCCTATTGTGTATAAAGTTTCTTATCACATAACAGGGGATTCAGGTGCTGCTGAAGATATTTGCCAGGAAGCATTTATAAAATACTACAACAGGACAGTTCCGCTTCCACTATGAATGATGCAAATACTGGCTTATCAGGGTGGTTAAGAATTTATCATTCAATTACGGCAAAAGAGAAAAACGGAAATTAAAAAGTTTTTGAAAAAATCAAAAATGAACCTTATTATTCTGATGATACCGGGGAAAAGGAAATTTTAAAAAAAGAAACCAGGGAAACTGTGAATAAGCTTCTTGAAAAACTGCCTGAAAAATTAAAAGCTCCTCTTGTTCTCCGTGAATTCAGCGGACTAAATTATAGAGAAATATCAAAAGTACTGGGTATAAGTGAAAGCAATGTAAAAGTACGCATATTCCGTGCGCGGGAAAGTATTCAGAAGTTAATTGATAAAGGAGATATCTATGTGCCCTGACAGGGAAACGCTTTCTGCCTATTATGATAATGAAACAGCTGAAAAATACAGCTCTAAAATTGATGATCATATCAAAACCTGTGATGAATGCAGCAGTATTGTCGCATCAATGGAAAATGCAAGTGCTGTACTTAACAAGGCTTTGATAATATAGATTATACAAAAAACCGGGTATGGGAAAAATATTCAGAGTGAACTGGATATAAAAAATGTACCTGATATATGGCACAGAAAAATAAATATTCCTCTTCCCCTCCTGGCGGCAGCCTCTTTTCTTATAATCACAATAACTACCCTGCTTTCAACTTTTCTTTTTATGCAGGCAGGAATGATTACCGTAATTTTACAGTTACAGAGGCTGTTAATATAAACGGTGAAAATCTTTATCGTATTTTTGAAAATGAACAGACTGTAAATGTAGAACTCCAGCTTCCTGAAGAAGCTTTTTTCAAGATCAGCGGGACACCTCAGCTTATCCGGGAAGTGGACTATTTAAGGTCTAATGAATAACAGGAACAATAATTAATGTTTAAACATGCTTTACTTTTTTTACTACTGCATCTTTTTATTTTCACTCAGCTTAGTGCTGAAGAAACAGTTAAACCAAAAGGACAGGAGAAAAACACTGTCCAAACTAAAGTTGTAGAAGATAAATCATCCTTGAATTCAGAAAGGATTTATCAGATTAAAATTAATCTGAAGATACTTGATGACAGTAAAAAAGAACTTGTTAATTCAAACTGGAATCTTGCAACTTTTTCAGGAAAACCTGTTTCAATAAATTTAAAGGGAAATAATGTATTTATTAAGGCGGATATGACTCCGTATTATTCTGATAAAGATTCAATTCTGCTCCTTACGCAGGCTAATATAAAATTGAAACCTGCGGATTCAGAGTCAGGAAAGTTCTATTCAACAGTAAATTCACTTCCAATTAAGCTTGGTGAGAAAGCATTATTTTTCCCGCTCGGCCTTTTAGATGAAAAAATGGAAAATATTTCCTCCTGTGTACTTGAAATTGAAGTACAGCCTTATGATAATATCGAAAGTATAAATGGAACCCGGGAGTGAAAAGCTTGGAAAAAAAAAGTAAAAAAGAATAAGACTCACAGAATAAGAAAGATAATTAAATCATCAGGGTTTATACCTATAATTCTTTTTTTTAGTATTATGTGCAGTATGGGCTGTAAGTTCATACTACAGCAGCCCGTCACCGGTAATTGAATTAATATCGCCTGAGATAGGATATCCTGGGGATGTACTGGAAATACAGGGACGTCATTTCGGTAATCCTGAATCTAAACATTCAAGAAACATTGTATTAAAACCCTCAGGTTCTGCTGTATATATGGCAAAAGACAGACTTGTCTTATCAGATTTTATATACTGGTCTGACGAAAAGATCAGGTTAAAATACCTTCTGAAACTGAATCAGGCCCGATGTGGATTGAAACAAAAAACGGAACATCCAACTCTGTAATTTTTACAAATAGAAAAGAAATACCTCAGATCCTTTCCGGTCCTGTTGACCCGGGGCAGCCTTATATTTCCGGAATAGAACCCTTAAGCGGAAGCGTGGGAGATATAATTACTATAAGCGGGATGAATTTCGGACTTGAGAGGGAGAACAGTCATGCTGTTTTACTCTCACAGCGCCTGTAAATATTAACCGTACAGAAGCATCCGGCAATCCTGAAATAAATTCATCTGATCTTGATTTTGATTATATCAACTGGACAGATAATGAAGTTAAGGTAAAAGTGCCTGATGGAGCTTCATCAGGTAAAATGCAGCTTAGTACAGACAGAGGGATAAGTAATGCAATATACTTTGAGCTTACAGAAACTGCCGGAACCAGAACATATGAGCATAAGCGGGGATATCAGATTAAATATGATGTTAATGTTAATGTAATAAAGGTGAGGGCGGAAACAGTCTGGCTTCTGGATACCGGGACTGACTGCAACCCCTGAACAGCGTAGTATAGAATATGAAAGAAACATCACTCCCGAACTGGAAAACTATAACGGAACAATGCTTTACAGGTTTTTCAATTTAAGAGATGGAGACAGGAAAAGTATTCAGCATACGGCATGGTTTGAAAGATATGAAGTTAAAACAAGAGTAAATACGAAAAAAGTGAGCTGGAATTATAATGAAGATTCTAAAGTTTTTTAAGGAATATACAAAATCTGAAGATCTCATAGCTGTTGATGATGAAAGAATTGATGTGATTTATAAAAGAATATCAAGATCCTCAAATCCCTATCTTAAAGCAAAACTTATTTATAACTACGTACGAAGAATGAAATTTGCCTATACTCCCGGCGGAAAAGATGCAATTGATAATTTTTCTCTGAGAAAAGGCGATTCATTTACCTATGCAGTAATGTTTACAATTTTAGCCAGAAAAGCAGGTCTTCCTTCCCGTCCTGTTGCCGGCTATCTTGTTTATGATGATAAAAGGGTTATTAAGCATTTCTGGAGTGAATTTTATATAAATAATTTCGGATGGGTTCCTGTTGACCCTGCGCTGGGAGACGGCGCTGAATTCGGTGATATGCCTGAAGTTGAAAATCCGGGTGAATACTACTTTGGCAACCTCGACAGCCGTCATATCTCTTTTCAAAGGGAATTATATCCATACCGTTTATTGCTCCATATGGAAAACTGTACATAAAAACAAAAATGTATTCTATGCAGAAATCCTATGAAGAGGTATCTGGTAATATTCAGAATTATAAATCTGACTGGAATGATATAAAAATCATTGAGTGGTGGTAATTCTGCTGTTTTTAATGGAAATAAAATGCCGAAAAAAAGTGTCGGCTTCATAGAATAATGATAATTCTGTATCAATGAACTGCACTTCAGGATGATTTATTTATTCTAATGTGAATAATTTATATGTCATTAAGTATTTTCGTTGACAAAGATTACAGCAGACTAATATAATTTATTACGTATCAAAAAGTACCGGGAGAAATATGAATAATCCTCTACAGCTATCACTTGTAAATTTCAAAAAAGGTGCCTATATCATTGTTGAAGGTAAGCAGAGAGCCTCAAATTTCTTTATTGTAAGAACAGGCAAAGTTCTTGTAAGCAGGGAATTTGAAGTTGTTGAAGAACAGGATGGAAATATTCTGGGACCTGGCGACTTTTTCGGTGTTGTATCAACAATGTCATCTCACAGCCATATTGAAAATGCACAGGCACTTACCGATGTAACCATGATCGCAGTTCAGAAAGATCAGTACGGTTTTCTAATTGAAAGAAATACACCGATAGCTATGAAAATTGTAATGAGCTTCTCAAGGAAAATGAGATATCTTGATGAAGCGCTGACAAGACTCACACTTAAGAGTACAGGAGAAGAGGATCCTGAACATCTCTTTAAAGTAGCTGAATACTATGCCCGGAAAAGTCTTTATAATTATGCTTATTTTGCATATTACCAGTATTTAAAATGCTGCAGTACCGGAGGCAATATACCCACTGCCAAACAGCGGATGGCTAAAATCAAACCCTATGCAACAAACGTTATTCTTGATGATAATAACGAAGTAACAAGATTCTTCCCCAAAGATACGATGATTTTCTCTGAAAGTCAGACCGGACAGGAATTATATATAATACAGAAGGGCAGCGTTAAGATTACTAAAATTGTAAATGATAATGAAATTCTTATAGCAATACTAAAGGCCGGTGATATTTTCGGTGAAATGTCTCTACTTGAAAATAAGCGAGATCAGCCTCGGCTATTGCATATGAAGATACAGTATGATGGCTGTAAACAAGGTCAACTTTCAGAGAATGGTAAGCCAGCAGCCTCAGATGATTGTAAGACTGACACAGCTTCTTGCAGAGAGAATCTGGTTCAGCTACAAACAGCTTGAAAATACACAGATAAGCAATCCGCTTGGAAGACTTTTTGATGCATTGTATATTCAGCTTGAAAAATCACGGGTAAACATAGCTCCTAAATCAGGATTTACTTTTTCAATGGGACCAAAGGAACTTATCGATATGGTGGGTTTTTCCAAAGAGGATTCCCAGAGTCTGTTAAAGGAACTTTTTGCAAACAGTAAAATTACGATACAGGATGATAAAATAAGGACATCTGATACCGAAGAAGTTTCAAAGCAGGCAAACTACTTCAGAAAAATGGAAAAGATAGAACAGTCAAGACGTAAGAGTTCTATTATGTCCGGATTCTAGTTGTTACTATTTTCCATTATTTTCAGGTAAATTAAAGAATAAATAAACACTGACAGTATTCCTAAACTGAAATTCGTAATATTAACGGATTTTAAGAAATCCTGTTCTAATTAAATAATAAACGGCCTGTATTGTTTATACTGCAGGAATTAAATGCTGATAAAAAAAAGTACTATTTCAAAGGTGAAAAATATGATACATCGCCTGCTGTAATTGATATTCACTGTAGACTTTTCTGTATTTTACAATCTGCTGAAGACCGCCTGTACTTTCAAGCGGAAAAATAATTTCTCCGAGAGATTTTAATATATCAAAATAAGAAGGTTCCACTCTTGTAACTGATCCATGTATAAAAATCGCATCAAAAGGTCCGTAACCCTGGAAAGCATCGGGAGCATTTCCGTAATATATTGTAATATTATTGTATTTGTTTTTAAGAAGGGTGCTGTAAAGATTTTCCCTTGTTACATCAGTTTCAATGAGATAAACATTGTCGTAAAAGTATGAAAAAAGAGCAGCAGCATATCCGGCATTGTTGCCGATGATCATTATTTTCTGTTTTTCTTTTGGTATCTGCCATATTTAAAACTTTTACAATCTGAGAAACAGGCGGAATTGTTTTACCGCTTGAAAGGGGAACAGATGTTTCCGTATATGTGTATTTTCTGAATTTCTCGGGTATAAAATCTTCTCTGTTTATAAGCTCAATTGAGTAAAGAAGTTTTCTGTCTCTTATTCCAAGATTTTCTTTGATTTTTTTATTAATTCAGACCTTTTTTCAATGTTTGTGTCTGCAAGTACCTGTGAAAATGAAAAATCAGCTGCAGTAACAGTGAGAAGTAAAATAAAAAGAAAGCCTTTGTTTTTTTCATAAAATCAATATATCATAAACCCTTTTTTTATTGAATCACTGTACTTAATTTGATAATATATCGCGATACCGGTAAATACTCAGGAGGAAATACTCAAATGAACGCAATTGAACTTGAAAAAACGTATAATCCAAAAGATTTTGAAGACAGAATTTATAATTCATGGATGGAGAACAAGGAATTCTCCCCGAAAGATGAAAACGGAAAAAATCCTTTTACAATAGTCATTCCTCCTCCTAATGTCACAGGTGTCCTTCATATGGGACACGGCCTAAATAACTCACTTCAGGATATTCTTATCCGTTATTATAGAATGTGCGGCAATCCGACTCTCTGGCTTCCGGGAACAGACCATGCCGGTATTGCTACTCAGAATGTTGTTGAAAAGAGACTTCTTAAAGAAGGAAAATCACGGCATGACCTTGGAAGAGAAAAATTCTTGAAAAAACATGGGAAGTAAAAGAAGAGCACCATACTATTATCAAGAATCAGCTTCAGAAAATCGGCTCATCATGCGACTGGGACCGGGAACGCTTCACGATGGATGAGGGATTAAGTGAAGCTGTAAGAGAAGTATTTGTTACACTTTATGAAAGAGGACTTATCTACAAAGGAAATTATCTTGTAAACTGGTGTTCTTCATGCGGAACAGCTCTTGCAGATGATGAGGTAGAACATCAGGAAATAGAGGGTAAAATGTACCACTACTATTATCCTCTTGCTGACGGCAGCGACAAACTTGAAATTGCTACAACAAGACCTGAAACAATGCTCGGTGATACATGTGTTGCAGTAAACCCGGAAGATGAGCGATATAAAAAATATGTCGGTAAAATGGTTAAACTTCCTCTCACAGACAGGGAAATACCTGTAATAGCTGATTCCTATGTTGATATGGAATTCGGAACAGGTGTTGTAAAATTACTCCTGCTCACGACCCTAATGACTGGGAAATAAGTGAACGACATGATCTTGAAAAAATAAACATTCTTACAGAGGGGGGTAAACTCAACCACAACGTGCCTGAAAAATACAGGGGGATGACACCTCTTGATGCCCGTAAGGCTGTTATTGAAGATCTTAAAGCGGAAGGACTCTACATTAAAGATAATGTTCATCCTCATCAGGTTGGACACTGCTATAGATGCGATACTGTAATTGAACCTTTTATGTCTGAACAGTGGTTTGTAAAGATGAAACCTCTTGCAGAAAAGGCTCTCTCTGCATGGAGAAACGGTGAAGTTGAGTTTTATCCAAAGAGATGGGAAAACACATATAAACACTGGCTTGAAAATATCAGAGACTGGTGTATTTCAAGGCAGCTGTGGTGGGGACACAGAATTCCTGTATGGCACTGCAGTGACTGCGGAGAAATGCATGTTGCAAGAACAGCACCGGAAAGTGCTGTAAATGTTCTTCTGTAATCTTAAGCAGGAGGATGATGTACTTGATACATGGTTTTCTTCATGGCTCTGGCCTTTCTCAACTCTTGGCTGGCCGGAAAACACTGCGGATATGAAGAAATTCTTTCCAACATCCACTCTTGTTACTGCATATGACATTATCTTTTTCTGGGTGGCCAGAATGATTATGGCAAGTCTTGAGTTTACAGGAGAAGTTCCGTTTAAGGATATTTATATTCATGGACTTGTTAGAGCTAAAGACGGCAGAAAGATGTCTAAATCTCTGGGCAACGGAATCGACCCTCTTGATGTTGTAGCAGAATACGGCGCAGATGCATTTAAGTTTACACTTGCTTTTCTGGCCGCTGCCGGACAGGATATTCTGATCGATATGGAATCTTTTAAGTTCGGATCAAAGTTTGCAAACAAGATATGGAATGCATCACGTTATCTGCTTATGAATATTGAAGGTAGAAATTTAATAGAGTTTGATAAAAATTGAGAAAAATTCTGCGGATAAATGGATATTAAACCAGATGAACGAGGCTGTTTCATCTGTTGAAAAAGCAATGAAATCCTACAGATTCAATGATGCAGCAAAAGCAGTTTATGAGTTTTTCTGGAATGATTTCTGCGACTGGTATGTTGAGGCATCAAAACTATCACTTTATTCAGATGATGAGAGTGAAAAGGACAGGGGAATATCAATACTTATTCATGTATTAAATGATTCATTAAAGCTTCTGCATCCCTTCCTCCCGTTCATTACCGAGGAAATATATCAGAAACTCTCACTTGAGACAGGAAGTATAGTTAATGCATCTTATCCTGAGTACAAAGCTGAAAACTCAGACCCTGAGCTTGCGGCAAATTTTGAATCAATTCAGGAGCTTATTAAAGCTGTACGAACTATGAGAAGTGAGTTCCAGGTTGCCCCCTCCAAGAAAATTAAGATGTTTATATGTCCTGATGAAGGATTTAAAGCATCATCTTTCTTTGAAGAACAGACTGAACTTATTAAATTCCTTGTATCAGCTTCTGAAATTGAGTTTATAAGTTCTAAACCTGAAGATAAGGGTTTTATTCCTGTAGCAGGAAACGGATTCGAAGTTTATGTATCTCTTAAAGATGTAATTGATATTCCGAAGGAAATTGCAAAACTTAACAAGGAAATTGAAAAACAGGAAAAGCTTCTTAAAAGAACAGAAGGAAAGCTTAATAATCCATCATTCCTTGATAAAGCTCCTGCAGAAATTATTGAGAAGGAAAAAGCTGCTAAAGAGGAAATGAGTCAGATGATTGATAAGATGAAGCAGAACATTAAAGAGCTTTCTGAATAAGAAGGCAGAAAAGAAGAGGAACAAAAAAAGATAAATGAGATTAAGCAGATATTTTCTAAGAACATATAAAGAAGCTCCTAAAGATGCCCAGACTCCAAGTCATATTCTTATGCACAGAGCAGGGATGATACAGAAGCTTACTAGCGGAATTTATAACTATCTTCCGCTTGCACAGAAAACTCTTAAAAAAATTGAATCTATAATCAGAGAGGAACTTGACAAAAGAGACTGTCAGGAGGTTTTAATGCCTGCTGTACAGCCTTCAGAGCTCTGGGAGGAAAGCGGCAGATGGGATTATTACGGACCTGAGCTTTTAAGATTTAAAGACAGAAAAAATGCAGACTACTGCCTTGGACCGACACATGAGGAAGTTATTACTGATATGGTAAGAAGGAATATCAATTCCTATAAACAGCTTCCTGTAAACCTCTACCAGATTCAGACTAAATTCCGTGATGAAATAAGACCCCGGTTCGGACTTATGAGAGGACGTGAATTCATAATGAAAGATGCATACAGCTTTGATACAGATGATGAGGAATCAAAGAAAAGCTATCATAAGATGTATGATGCATATACAGATGTTTTTAACAGATGCGGTCTTAAGTTTAAGGCTGTTGATGCTGCAACCGGAGCAATAGGCGGCGATATGTCGCACGAGTTCCAGGTACTTGCAGAGACAGGCGAGGATGAAATACTCTCCTGTTCCAAATGTAAGTATGCTGCAAATGTTGAAAAAGCTGTTACTGTAAGAGATATTAAAAAACCTGAAAATGCAGGGCAGTGTGAAATGAAAGAAGTTCATACTCCCGGTGCAAAGACAATTGATGAAATTACAGAATTCCTGAAAAACCGGCAGATCACATGATCAAGACACTTCTTTACTTAATTGATGATGAGCCTGTTGCTGTTCTTGTAAGAGGAGACCTTGAAGCTAATGAGGCTAAAGTTCAGTCTTCTTTGGCTGCAAGCGCTGTTTTTCCTGCAGATGAGGAAACAGTAAAAAGAGTAACTGGTGCTGAATGCGGATTTGCAGGACCTGTTAATCTAAAGGAAGATATAAAAATACTTATCGATGAGCAGCTTTTTGCATACACCGATATGGTATGCGGTGCAAATAAAACTGATTACCATCTTACAGGTATAGATCCTGAAAGAGATATCAAGGCTTTTAAAACAGGTGATTTTACTTTTGCACATCCGGTGATAAATGTCCTCACTGTGAAGGAAGTCTTGAATCATACAGAGGAATCGAGGTCGGACAGGTTTTCTTTCTGGGTGATAAATATTCAAAAGCAATGAACTGTAACTACCTTGACCAGAACGGCAAGGAAAAAGCAATTGTTATGGGATGCTACGGAATAGGTGTCAGCCGTACTATGGCAGCTGCTATTGAGCAGAACCATGATGAATACGGTATTATCTGGCCTGCATCAATTGCACCTTTTGAAGCTGTTGTTTTACCTCTTCAGTCAAACAAGGAAGAGGTAATGTCTCTTGCAGATAAGTTTTATGATGAACTGAAATCTGCCGGCATTGATGCAGCAGTAGATGACAGAAAGGAAAGAGCAGGATTCAAGATGAATGATGCAGATCTTATCGGTTATCCTGTGCAGCTTATTGTAGGGGCTAAAATGGTTGATCAGGGACTTATTGAAATCAAGGAAAGAGCAACAGGTGAAAAAAAGGAAGTAAAAATTGAGGATGCTGTAAAAGAGGTAATGTCAATTCTTGAAAGACTTAAAGGCTTTTAAAATAAAAACATTCAAAGAATATATAATCTGGGCCGGGAACATTTTAATGCTTCCGGCTTATTTTTTAAAATCCTGTAATTCCAATTAAGATGATTTTAATAAAGAAAAAGCCACCTTCTATGGTGTACTTCCTGATTCAGATTTCTAATAGTACGGCTTTTGCCGCACCGTAAAACCCCCATGGGGGTGCGACTTTCAAACCACCTGCTTTGCTTGTGATTGTTGATCGAGCAAAAACT
>LQAH01000377.1_pt1 | contig 10703 bp, 18 predicted proteins | sample 1535791 | NCBI WGS metagenome assembly LQAH01 (sample SAMN04331585, study PRJNA305678) | bioreactor metagenome | isolation source: bioreactor_4 inoculated with Wadden Sea sediment 2nd replicate of a... | place: Germany:Bremen
TTATAAGTAATGTTTTTAATTATTATTTAAACTTAATATTTTAAAATCATATTCATCGCAGTCTCATCACAGCACTCAAGCTTGGGACATTCAAGGCATTCTCTCCACAGTTTACGAGGGAACTTATCCTTGTCTGTAAGTGTGAATCCCATTTTCGTAAAGAAATCAACCTGATATGTAAGGACAATAATTTCAGGAACAAGGAGTTTTTTCCCTCTTCCAATCAGTTTCCTAACAAGTGCCTTCCCGATTCCCCTTCCGTGATATTCTTCATCAACTGCAAGAGCCATTATCTCGCCAAGGTCATCCCATAAAAGAGTGAATGCGCCGCAGCCGACAATCTTCCCGTCTGCAGTTTCTGCAACAAGGAAATTCTGAAGCATATTGATTATCTTGTACTTGCTTCTCATCAGCATGAGACCTTTAGATGCCATGCTGTTGGTAAGTGTAAATATAGAATCAATATCCTTAATAGTAGATTCCCTTATTATAATATCTTCCATAATTCTACTTCTCGTGGATAGTTGCCATTTTCCGGATATCGTTCATCTGTCCTGTATCTGCATCGATCTGATTTATGAACAATTGCAGTAACACCTGTTGAAAGACCGAAGAGGTTTATAAAGCCGGTTGCATCGCTCTGGTTGTAGTCGCTTTCTCCGAATGAGGCAAGATCCTCAATATAAAGAGAGTAGGGTGATTTTCTTCCTCCCACAAGTATATTGCCTTTGTAAAGATCAAGCCGTACAGTACCTGTAAGGTATTTGCTGCTTTCCTCCATAAATGCTTCCATTGACTCCCTCAGTGTTGTAAACCATTTACCAGTATAGATGAGTTCTGAATATTTGATAGCCATAAGCTGTTTATAATGCAGCGTATCGTTATCAAGTGTAATCATCTCAAGTTCCTGAAGCGCCTTATTGATTACTGTACCTGCAGGAGTCTCGTATACACCGTGACTTTTCATTCCTACTGTTCTTGTTTCAACAATATCTGATCTTCCGACACCGTTTCTTCCCGCAATTTCATTGAGCTTGTCTACGAGATTATATGGAGAAAGCTTTTCGCCGTTAAGAGCTACAGGAAAACCTTTTTCAATTTCAATTGTAACTGTTTCAGCTTTATCAGGAGCATCCTGAGGAGATACAGTTCTCTGAAAAATTGTTTCAGGAGGAGTGAGCCATGGATCTTCAAGTTCACCGCCCTCATGACTTGTGTGCCAGATGTTTTCATCTCTTGAGTAGATGTTTTTCTTTGTAATATTTCCAAGAGGAATATTATTTTTCTTTGCATATTCAATAGCTGCTTCACGTGAGTTGATGTTCCAGACCCTCCATGGAGCAATAACTTTAAGGTGCGGAGCAAGAGCTTTGTAAGTAAGTTCAAATCTTACCTGGTCATTTCCCTTTCCTGTACATCCGTGACAGACTGCATCGCAGCCTTCTTTAAGAGCAATTTCAACCTGACGTTTAGCCTGAGCAGGTCTTGCAATAGAAGTTCCAAGAAGGTATTTTCCTTCATATATAGCACCTGCTCTGATCATCGGATAAACATAATCTTTTACAAGTTCTTCTTTTAATATCTTCGATATAGAGTTTTGAAGCTCCTGATTTTAGAGCTTTTTCTTCCATTCCGTCCCAGTCCTCTGTCTGACCTGATGCTACACATACGCAGATAACTTCAGATCCGGGATAGTTTTCTTTGAGCCATGGAATAATTATTGATGTATCAAGTCCGCCTGAGTAGGCAAGACATATTTTTTTTTACTGCTTTTTCGTTTTTAGCCATTTTTTTTCCTCCGTTTTTTCGAGCACTTCCTTACAGGAAGTCTCTTTTATAATTTGAAACTTTCCAGTACAGTTTTAAGTATTTCAATTCCCTCATCAATTTCTTTTTCTGAAATTACAAGAGGGGCGCGATTCTGATAAATGCTTTACCTGACTTTAAGATTATAAGTCCGTTCTTTTCGCATCTTGATATGATTTTCTTTAAGAGATCTCCGTCAAATCCTTCAGGCTGAATAATTTCAAGGCCCTGAAGCATTCCGCATCCTCTTGTTTCCCCTGCAAAGGAAAACATCTCGGAAAGTTCTTTAAGTCTGCTGCTTAGATGTGCTCCTTTTTTCTGAACTTCAATCAGGAATGGAGGATTTAACACTATGTCGAGGACTTTTCCTGCAACAGCAGAAGTAACAGGTCCTCCGCCGAATGTTGTACCGTGATCTCCTGCGCTGATGAGATCATTTATTTTACCGGGAATTAGTGTTGCAGAGAGGGGAAGTCCTGCTGCAAGCGGTTTTGCAAGTGAAATTATATCAGGCTCAAGTCCAATCATGGATGATGCAAACGGCCATCCTGTTCTTGAAAGTCCTGTCTGTACTTCATCAGCAATAAGAATGATGTCATATTTTTTACATATTGTATTTAATGCTTTTGCAAACTCCTCACTCATCATCATGAGTCCGCCTTCGCCCTGAAGAACTTCAACAATTACAGCAGCGAATGATGCATCAAGTTTTTCTTCCAGTGCTTTTACATCATTGTAAGGTGCAAACTCAACACCCGGAACAAGCGGTTCAAAAGGTTTTTTGTATGCATCGTTATATGTACATGAAAGAGACCCAAGAGTTCTTCCGTGAAAGCCATTTTCAAAAGCAAGTATTTTATAGTTGCCTTCACCCTTTGTTTTATTTGAATAAAGTCTTGCATATTTAATTGCTGCTTCGTTTGCCTCAGAACCTGAGTTGCCGAAGTGGACTGCGTCAAATCTTCCAAGACCTGTAAGTTTTTCTGCAAGAAAAACAGAAGGTTCTGATGTATAAAGATTTGATGTGTGAATAACCTTTTTCATCTGCTCTGCTGCAATTTCTGCAAGGTCCTCCCTTCCGTGACCAAGTGCATTTACCGAAATTCCTGATCCGAAATCAAGATATTTTTTTCCTGTCGGATCATATAAATAAACTCCTTCCCCTTTCTCAAATACGAGAAAATCTGAAGCATAATTTTTAGGAAAAGGAACATTATGTACTTTCGATCTTTTTACCATTATATTTTCCTCTCTTTTAAGACTTGAGCATTATTTAAGAATAATGCTTGTCCCTTTTTTTTCATTTAATATATTTTTCAAGGTCGCCGGATTCTTTGTATTCTCCTATACTTATTGAACCGACTCCCTCTTTAAGCGCTGAAACAGATGATCTCACCTTTGGAATCATTCCTCCGAAATTACTTCCTCTTTATCTCTTTTCAACGCTTCTTCGTTCATTACATTTATAACTTCGCCATTCTTCATTACACCCGGAATGTCGGAAATAAAGAAAAGCCTGTCTGCCTTCATATCAGAAGAAACTGCCAGAGCTGCTTCATCAGCATTGATGTTAAGCGCAGTTCCTTCCTCATCCATAGATGTTGATGAAACAACCGGTACAACATTCTTTTCTATAAGAATATTAAGTATTTCACATTTTACATCTGTTACAATTCCGGTATGGGAATCACAGCTTCGTCTTTTTCCTGTAAAGAGAAAACAGTCGCTGCCGCTTAAGCCCATGGCATTGAGCCCTGCTGTATTGGCAAGTCTTACAATCTCTTTATTCATTCTCCCTGAAAGCACCATATCAACAACTTCCATTTCCTCTTCTGTTGTAAGTCTTATGCCGTCGACAAACTGAGGTTCATGTCCGAATATCTTGCTGATTCTTGATACTTCTGCTCCCCTCCGTGAACAAATACAAAAGCATATTTGTCTGAGAGTTGTTTCATTTCAACAAAAAGAGCTTTCATCGCATCCTTGTCTGATGCAGCCCGCCCCCTGTTTTTATAACAATTATTTTCTTTTCCATGATTATTTATAATTCTCCGTAAACTCTTAAGCCGTTTGTTTCCTTAAGACCGAATCTTATGTTCATGTTCTGAACTGCCTGACCTGATGCTCCTTTTACAAGGTTGTCGATAGCGGAAAACAGCATAACTGTGCTTCCGTGAACCTGCCATCCGATATCGCATCTGTTTGAACCCCATACATCTCTTGTTTCCGGAAGTGTGCTTCCCTTAAGATTTACAAATGGGGAGTTCGAATAATATTCCTCATATACTGCCTTAATGTCTGCTTCTGTAATATCTTTTGCCATTTCAAATGCTGTAGTTGCATGCATTCCTCTTTTTAAAGGAACAAGGTGGGGTGTAAAAATTATATCAAGTGAATCATCAAAATAATTGATTTCTTTTTTTATCTCTGTAAAGTGCCTGTGTGTCTGTCCGGGCAGATAAGCACATGTATTCTCAGTCCGCTCACAGAAATGTTGCCTATTTTGCTTTTTTCCGGCTCCGGAAATACCTGACATTGCATTTGTAATAATTTTCCCTTAATAAAACCTTTTGCAGCAAGAGGAATAATAGGAAGTAATGTACATGTCGGGTAGCAGCCCGGGTTTGCTATAATATCGTATTTCTTTATTTCATCATGATAGATTTCACAGAGTCCGAATACAGATTTGTTCAGCAAATCCTTTCTCGGAGCTTCCTCGCCGTATGCCTGCAGAAAAAGTTCAGGTTCTTTTATTCTGAAATCTGCAGAAAGATCTACTACAACCGATTTACCGAAAAACGGCTCGCACACTTTAGCAGATGCAAGATGCGGAAGACCTGCAAATACAACATCAGGCTGTGCTTTTACTGCATCTTTTATATCAACCATTTTATTTTTCCATTTTGCAGTTTTTTCTTTAACTGCCTTTCCTATACCGGGATCAACTGCTTCAAGATCTGTTCCCTGTTTTGATGAAGATACAGGTATTATTTCTTCTATATCAGGATGTTCTGAAAGGAGTCTTAAAAGAACCATTCCTGTATATCCTGTTGTGCCTAAAATTACTGCTTTCATTTATTTGTCCTCCAAATATTCGCTGTTAAGTCGCTAGCAGGCACTTTCTCTACGAAAAAATCTCTGCCGCTGCAGATAAAAACAAAGTTTTTATCTGCTTTATAATTCAAGTCCCGGAAATTTTTTCTCTTAAGCTATCTATAAAACTCCCGGGAGTCATTCCTTCTTTAATTACCATGAATACAGTATCATCGCCTGCAATGGTTCCTATAATTTCATCCAGCTCAAGGTTGTCAAAAGCAAGAGCAACAGTCATTGCATGTCCTGAGAAAGTTCTTATAACTCCCATGTTTCCTGAGAAATTTATGGAAAGAAAACCTCTGTTTATATCCATGATATTTCTTTCCTCAGAAACTTTCTGAAGTTCTTCTTCAACAAGGGAATAATAATACCCTTTATCAGTATCAGGTACTTTACTGACCTTAAGCAGTTTAAGGTCTCTTGACAATGTAGCCTGTGTAACATTAAAGTTTTGATTACTGAGAAGTTCAAGAAGCTTCTCCTGACTGTCAATTTTATTCTCTTTTATAAGTTTTTTTAATAATTTTCAGTCTGTTCTTTTCTTTCATTCATATAAAACCCGTATATTTATTTCTTTAATTATGCATAAATATACATTAAAAGTGTTTTCTGTGCAATAGATGAAATATTAATACAGAGAAAATGATTGTAAAAAGAAGTAGAATAATGAGAAATTATCAGAATTATTACAGAGGATATTATGAGTAGAGTTGTTATATTGGGAATGAGCGGCGGTGTTGATTCTACAATGGCGCTGAAAATGCTTAAAAATGATTTTGACAGGATAATAGGTGTAAACCATGTAGTTTATAAGGGTGTTAAATCAAGCAGCAGCGAGGTTCTTGAAAGAGCAGAAAATCTCTGCCGTGACGAGGACATTCCTTTTTATGTAATTGATATGACTGAAAAGTTCAAAGGATGTGTAATTGATAATTTTCTTAACAGTTATATAGAGGGAACTACACCGAATCCCTGTGTAATCTGTAACCAGAGAATAAAATTTACAGCCTTTTTGAAGCAGTAAGGGAAATGCTGATGGATAAGGGGAAGTTACAGATGAAGATGAACTTTTCTATTCTACAGGTCATTATGTGCAGACAGTACGGTACGGAGATAATATCTTTCTAAAACGCTCACTGGACAGAATTAAGGATCAGAGTTATATGCTCTATCGTCTTGATAAGGATATTTTAGCACGATGCATATTTCCTCTTGGTAATTCCCTTAAAAAAATATTGTTCAGAAAGCAGCTTCTGAAGGACTTCCTTTTCAAAGTATCAAAGAGAGTCAGGATATATGTTTTATTGAAGGTGAATACTCTGAATTTATCAAAGAGAACAGTGATATAACTCCATACCCGGTAATATAATGGATATAAACGGTGAATTACTTGGAAAGCACAGAGGTTATATTCATTATACTGTTGGTCAGAGGAAGGGGCTTGGACTTGGAAACGGTCCCTGGTTTGTTATAAAGACTGATCCTGAAACAAATACTGTTGTTGTAGGCCGTGCAGAAGATCAGGGCAGGAAGATCTTTGAAGCTGAAGATCTCAACTGGTTTATTGATTTTGAAAAAGGGGAAAACATTTTTCCGCTTATAAACCCTGAAGCTGCAGATAAGTCTGCAGAGCATTTATCAATAGATAATGATCCGGCTCCTTTCGTCAGGGGTACTGATGCAAGCGGTGAAGGATACTTTACTGACGGGGAACTCAGATGCTATGTTCAGGTCCGTTATGGTTCTTCTATAAGAAAGTGCAGAATCAGGAAGGGTGAAAACGGCAGAGTTCTGGTTATACTTGATGAAAAAGCTGTTATTACTCCCGGACAGTCGGCTGTTTTTTACAGCGGGGATGTTGTCCTCGGCGGAGGAATTATCAGCCGGTATTAGATTAACAGATTTTAACAAAACGGAAATCAGAAGGCAGTGAAATCTGATTCCATAAAAAATCATGTTTTGCAGAAGTGAAAATAAAAACGGGGGCTTTTTTTGCAACTCTTAGATATAATAAACCCTTTTAATGGTGCGAAAATCTACTATAAAAACGAAACCGACTCAACAATGAATGATGCAAGAAACCTTATCTGCGATAATCCTGAATCAGGAACAGTAGTTTCTGCAGGAGAACAGCTTACCGGCCGGGGACGTGTTGCAGGAAGAAGTTGGCAGGGCGGTAAGGATTTAAGCCTTATGTTTACGCTGCTTATTAAAGAAGCTGAGCTTCCTTTTTATAAAACACTTTTTCCGCTCTTTGCGGGATTCTGTATTATGAACTGCCTTAAAAAACATTATTCTATAGAAAGCAGTGTTAAATGGCCGAATGATGTACTTGTAAAGGGGAATAAGATATCCGGTATCTTGTGTGAAAATACAGACAGCTTTATTTTATGCGGCTGCGGAATTAATCTGAATCAGACGGATTTTCCTGATATGAATCAGAAAATAACTGCAAAGTCGGATGCCGGAACTAGGTTTTTCAATATGTCAAAGAATCCTGTATCTCTTTATCAGCTTACCGGAGAAAAACTGTGTCAGAAAATTTTCTTCTTAAGCTGCTTCAGGAATTTAAATCCGGCTTGGCTTCCTCTGAATGGAAAAATACACTTGAAAAGAATCTGTATCTGAAAGGTGAACATGCTGTAATAAGTGAAGGGATTCCTGGTAAATCTGAAAGGATTGAAGGTATAATAGAAGGGCTGGGAGAGTATGGACAGCTTATGCTTAAGGAAAGTGCTGCAGGGGGCTTGCGGGAAGTATACAGCGGAGAGATTTATTAGTTGCATTTCTATAATTTCCATTATTATTGTCTGCAGCTAAGGTAATGAATAAAACATTCACAGGCCTAATATCAGGATTATCATGATATTAGGGACGGAAATACTGATGACTGCTGTTTTTTCTTTAAAATTGCAGGAAAATCTTAATAAACAGTAAAAAAATATATTAAAAGAGATAAATAATTGTTGATGATTTTAAAAAGAATTTGTATCTTCTAGTTAAATAAAATAGCAAACAATTTTTATGGCGCTTCGTAAATAATTATTTTTATAATAATTCCAAACAACCATGCACAGCTTTACTGCTGCCGGGGAAGCGTCCTTAATACAGAGGATCCTATACATTTCTGATCAGGACCTCTTATTCAATATTCGTAAAAGGAAGGGATTAGCAAATGGCTAAACAGTTGGAATTTAATGAAGATGCCAGAAAAAACTTTTTGTTGGAGTTGAAAAACTTTCAAACGCAGTAAAAGTTACACTTGGACCAAAAGGAAGAAATGTTCTTCTTGATAAAAAATTCGGTGCTCCTACAGTAACAAAAGATGGTGTTTCTGTTGCAAAGGAAGTTGAATTAGAAGATCCGTTTGAAAATATGGGTGCTCAGCTTGTAAAAGAAGTTGCTACAAAAACAAATGATGTAGCAGGAGACGGTACAACAACAGCAACAGTACTTGCTTATTCAATCACAAAAGAAGGTGTTAAGAGTGTAGCAGCAGGCATCAATCCTATGGGCATTAAAAGAGGTATTGATAAAGCAGTAGCTCTTTCAGTTGAAGAAATCAAGAAAGCTGCAAAAAGCATCAAAGATAAAGCTGAGATCGCACAGGTTGCATCAATTTCAGCAAACAATGACATGGAAATCGGTGAGCAGATTGCTGAAGCAATGGAAAGAGTTGGTAAAGACGGTGTAATCACAGTTGAAGAGTCAAAAACTATTGATTCTAATATCGACTTTGTTGAAGGTATGCAGTTTGACAGAGGTTACCTCTCTCCTTACTTTGCAACAAACAGAGACAACATGACTGCAGTTCTTAACGATCCGTTTATTCTTATCTACGATAAAAAATTGCAAACATGAAAGATCTTCTTCCTGTACTTGAAAAAGTTGCTCAGTCAGGAAAACCAATTCTTATTATTGCAGAAGATGTTGAAGGCGAAGCTCTTGCTACTCTTGTTGTTAATACAATCAGAGGAACTCTTAATGCTGTTGCAGTTAAAGCTCCGGGCTTCGGAGACAGAAGAAAAGCAATGCTTGAAGATATTGCAATCCTTACAGGCGGTCAGGTAATTTCTGAAGATCTCGGTCTTAAACTTGAAAACACAGAAATTGAAAGCCTCGGCAGAGCAAAAACAGTTAAAATTGAAAAAGAAAATACAACAGTTATCAACGGCGAAGGTAAGGCAGCTGCTCTTAAAGACAGAATCGGCCAGATCAAAGCTCAGATTGATGAAACAACTTCAGATTACGACAAAGAAAAACTTCAGGAAAGACTTGCAAAACTTGCAGGCGGTGTTGCTGTTATCAATGTTGGTGCTGCTACAGAAGTTGAACTTAAAGAGAAAAAACACAGAGTTGAAGATGCATTATCAGCAACAAGAGCTGCTATTGATGAAGGTGTTATCCCCGGCGGCGGTGTAACTCTTATGCAGGCAGTAGCTGCTCTTGAAAAAGTTGACCTTGCAGACTATCCGGAAGAAGAAAAATCGGTTTCAAATTGTTAGAAGAGCTCTTGAAGAGCCTATCAGACAGATTGTTGAAATGCGGTCTTGACGGTGCTGTTATTGCTGAAAAAGCAAAACATGAAAAGAAAGGTATCGGCTATGATGCAGGTAAAATGGAATGGGTAGATATGATTAAAGCAGGAATTATTGATCCTGCCAAAGTTACAAGATCTGCTCTTCAGAATGCTGCATCTATTGCTGCACTTCTTCTTACAACAGAATGTACTATTACTGACCTTCCGGAAGCTGACGGCGGCGGAATGCCTGCCGGTGCTCCCGGAATGGGCGGAATGGGCGGAATGGGCGGCATGATGTAATCATCCCCCGGATGCGCTTTAGATATAGAGGGGAAGCCTGTAAACGGCTTCCCTTTTTACAGTATGTAAAAAGCCCGTATATCATGAATGAACAAAAAGGGGCTAAGTGTAAATATCTGAAATAATTTAAAAAATGGAGGGCGATCATGATCAGCAGAGAAGATTTTATTTTTACAATTGGTTATGACGGAGACAGCGCTGTTGTCGACAGTAATGCAAAAAAGAAATTCGGAAAAAAAACTACTTCACAGCTTATTGAAGCAGGCCTTTTTAAACCTGCTCTATGTTCTGCAGTTTATGCGGGAAGTGATGAAGAGATTGAAGAAGTCAGAACTGCATACAGCAAAATTACAGGTAAGGATATTGAAGGGCCGGATCAGCTTAAGCTTACTCTCGGTGTTCAGAGCATACCTGAAAATATTTCTAAAACAACTTCTATATAATATTTCTTTATAATTTATGAGGATATGTTATAAATCATGAATTTTCATGGTTTAAGAGAGTGTCACTGGGCTTTTGAGTAGTCCCAAATGCAGGAAACTTTCTTGACTATAGCATCTATAGTGTGATAATTTTTCTGTAACTCTAATAATATAAAAGGATAAGCTTACTATGACTGATTTTATTGGCAATCTGCCTCTTCTGCAGGCTGCAGGCGGATCTATGGCTACAACTTTTGTAACATTTTGGTGCTGTTATTGCTGTGTTTTATTTCTTTATAATAAGACCACAGAGCAAGAAACAGAAAGAAACTCAGAACATGATCAATGAGATTAAGAAGTTCGACAAAATCGTAACTATCGGCGGGATCAGAGGTGTTGTTCAGGCGGTTAAAGAATCAACTATTGTGGTTAAAGTGGATGATAATACAAAAATTGAATTCACAAAAAGTGCAGTAGCATCTGTTATGGAAAAACACGAAGCTAAAGGCGACAAAGCAGAAACAACTGAAGAAAAATAAAAAATAGTGTAACAACTG
>LQAH01000378.1_pt1 | contig 10696 bp, 14 predicted proteins | sample 1535791 | NCBI WGS metagenome assembly LQAH01 (sample SAMN04331585, study PRJNA305678) | bioreactor metagenome | isolation source: bioreactor_4 inoculated with Wadden Sea sediment 2nd replicate of a... | place: Germany:Bremen
TACTTTTAATAATTTATGTTTATTTGATTTTATGAATCTCAATAATTATCAGCCTCAATCAATTTACATAATTTGGATTTACGCATATATTACAGGTAAATAATACTGATTTAATATGAATTAGTATTAGTAAAAAAAAACATCATAAAACACAGGTAAGATATTCAATTTATGGAAGATATAAGAGAAGCATTAAGAAAAACTCCCCCCTGGCTTTACAGAATTGTAAAGGAAACCGGAAAAGGAATAAACAGATTCAATATGATTGAAGGAGGAGATGATGTACTTCTTGCAATATCAGGCGGCAAGGATTCACTCGTACTTGCATTATGCCTTGCATTAAGGCTGAAATGGCTTCCTGTAAGTTATAATCTTAAAGCACTCCACATAAACTGGAAAGAATACCCAATGCCTGAAGGACTATCTAAAGAAATAGAAGAGTTTTCAATCAGCTTGATATACCCTATGAATCAGTAAGTCATTCTATGCATCCGGAATCCTTCAGAGGTGATTTCAGCTGTTATCTTTGCGCCAGAAATCGAAAAAGAATTCTTTTTGATTATGCTGATAAGCACAATATTAAAAAAAATTGCCACCGGTCATCACATGGATGACATAATTGAAACAACGCTTATAAATATGTGTTTCAGAGGCAACTTTTCAACAATGATGCCGGTTCAGGATTTTTTCAAGGGCAAGCTCAAGATTATCAGACCTATGGCCCTTTTAACAGAAACAAAGGTAAAACTTGTTTCTGATAGACTTGATCTTCCTGTTTATCATACAGAGTGTCCGCATAAAGAAACAAACATGAGACTAAAGGTAAAACCTATTATAAAAGATCTATCGAGAATGGATAAAAATGTACGTGAACATATTTTTTAATTCGCCCTGGAACATCAATAAAGAATATCTTCCCACAGATTTATAACTGTATTTTTACTTTTATCAACTAAATTAACAAAAACAGACCTTAAATACTTAATTTTTTAATGATTTCATCTATATTTCTTGAAGATATGAATAACAACTGTTAAACTTTAAATGAATATGGAAATACACAACACAAACGAAGATACAGTTAAACAGATTATTGAAGATTACTGCAGTAATGAAAAATTTCAATAAAGAAAAATACTGCAGCTGCATTCAGTGCAAAACTTGATGTTGCCTGTTATGTGCTTAATAATACAAAACCAAGATATTCAGTTTCAATCAGAGGAATTGTACATCAGGAGATGGATTATATAAGCAAACTCCAGGGAACAGCCGATCTCTATCACATGGTAAAAGAGGGATTTCAGAAAATTGCCCAGCATAAAAGACCTGGTGTTGATCACAGCATTGATACACTTGAAAGGCTGAAAGCGGACTTTATTACAATTTCTCGAATATTATGGGGAAAGTACTTGACGGCAAAACTTTTGAACCGATTGTAAATGCCGAAGTTGTTCTTTATCTTGATGAAAAAATTGCTTCAATGACTTCAAAAACAACTCCGAATCCGAATATCACAGAAGGGGCGACAAAACGGTATATTTTGTTTTCCAGCCCTCTCCTGTTAAAGCTGAGAAATCCGGACAAACAAAAATATTCCGTTTTAAGATTATTGCCAGAAAACCTCATTATCAGGAATATATCCGTATTATAGATGTTCCGTCTTTATCTGAAAATACTTATTTAGATTCAATACAGGTTGAAAACACAATTACTGTTGATGATATTTATCTATTTCCTCTTGTAGATTAATTATACTGATATGAAATTAAATAATATTCTTTTTGCCGGCGAGGCGCCCTCGGCGCATTATACAGTCATAAAATGGCTGATAAAAGTAAGAACATATATTTTCTCGCATCAGGGGAAAGACAGATCAGGCTTGAGAAAAACGGTCTTGTTGTAAATAATAAAAATTACCCGGTAAAATGTACAGGAAACACCTCATTTACTGCGGATCTCCTTATTGTTGCAGTAAAATATCATCATCTTGATGAAGTCCTTGCTACCCTTCCCCCTTTGTAAATAAAACACTGCTGTAATCTCGGTAATGAACGGTATAGATACTGAGGAAATTATCAAATCAAAGTTACCGACAGATAATATTTTTATGACAATGGTGCTTGGAATGGATGCTGTCAGAGACGGAAACAATATTAGTTTTACAAATGAGGGAAAGGTGATTTTCGGCCCATGGAGCGGGAAAAGCAGTGAATACCTTAATGATGTACAGGATTTATTTTCACAGTGCGGTATAAGCTGGGAATCACCTGATAACATGATGCATCAGATCTGGTATAAATATATGATAAATACAGGTATAAACCAGGTATCTGCAGTTCTTGGTGCAGAATATTCTGTCATGCAGAATGACTCTCATGCTAAATGGCTTATGGATGAAACAATGAAAGAGGTTATAAAAATTGCAAATGCAGAAAACGTAGCTCTTTCAGATACTGATCTTGAAAAGTGGTACAAGGTTCTTAATTCACTTGGCCCTGATAAAAAGACATCAATGTGTCAGGATATTCTTGCAGGAAGAAAATCTGAAGTTGAAATGTTTGCCGGAAAAATTATCCAGCTCGCAGATAAGCATTCTATTGATGTACCTTTCAACAGAGTTCTTTTTAATCTGATAAAAGCAAAAGAAATCACTTTTTAAACCTTTTTTTCTAAAAATAACAAGTTATTTTTTCAGTCTCATATTTTCCTTTAACTTTTTTTATGATATTAATGATAAACTGATATATAATCAGATTGTCAGTTTTAATCTTATACTTGTGTCATGTGCAATATGACTATCAGTACGGTACTAATGGCATATTGTCATTAATTCTGCAGCAAAAGTAAGAATCGTATAGAAAACTGCTGACATTATTTATTAAAGACGGAGACAGTTTATCAGAAATTATATTTCTGCTGTTCTATTAATAATATTTATCTCATTTAATTTATATGCTGAAAATAGTTCTGAATCCATGCTTTCAGAAGAGGAAAGCCCTCAGCAGACAAGAGCTGATGCAGCTTCCGGAATTTCAGAAGAATCTGAAACACAGGAATCAGAAGATAAAGATAAGGAAAGACTGCTTCCCTCCGGTTCATATACTGAAACCGGTCCCGGTTCAGTTGAAAGAAACGGAGAAACAGAAGAGGAAGCGCCGGAATCAATCTTTTCCACCCAGCTTGGAGACAGCGATGTTGATTTTTACATGAAGGGAACATGGGATATCTTTATGGCAGGATCCATAGGCTATAATGTTTCAGACGGTGAATTCATTTCCACTCCAATCGAAAATATGGATCCCGGATTTCAGTTTTCCCAGATTCCGGATCTTACAATGTCCCTCTGGCTGATGGACAGATACTTTTTGAAGCTACAATAAAAGAGGATTCAGAGCAGAACACCTTCCTTCTTGGTATCAGGGAATGAGGATGAATTTGTACAGTCTGTATTGATTGGTAACACACGCATTGATATAGATGACTACAGCTTTTTATCTATTTCAGAAATTCCTGACCACTCTATTGGAGCTTCAGCTGCTTTTAAAAACAGAAAAAAGCTACCATGAACTAATGCTCCGTTATGACCCTTCGCAGTCTGCTGTTAAGGAATTCCGCGGAAAAAATGAAATTAACAGGAATACTTTCACTCCTTATGAATACTCAAGAGGTATATTTTTTATACTTCCTGACATTGATATTACAAATGTTTCTGTATATATAGAGTCGGAAAACGGCTCATATTCAGGAAATGACGGACGACTATATAAGAAGGGAGATGCAGAGGATTACATACTTTCTGAATCAGAAGGTACCCTGAGAATGAGAGAAGCTGCAGAAGGGAGAATTCTTGTCTACTATACTAAAAACGGTCATTCAGTAGGTAGTGATTCATCAATCGGTATCGGAGCGCTATGCGGTGAAAATTCAGGCTATCCTGATCCTGATGCCGGAACTGTTAATTTTGAATTCGGAATGGCTGATTATATGGGACAGGATATGTCTGCATCTGCAAAACAGGTAACAGTTGACGGCAAAAATGCTCTACTTATTTACAACAAGAATGAATACTCCCCTTTTGAATCCTATTCCATATATAAAAGCACATCATCCCTTCCGGAAGAACTGTGGAAAACACGATTCGGGATTTCAGATAAATCAAGCGATCCGGAAGATATAGATAAAGAGCTTAAATTTACAGTTTATCAGGAAAACAGCTATGTTCAGCTTTATGTAAATTCAAATGGTCCCCGTGATATGTATAACAGATATCCTCTGACAGAGGAAAATCTGCTCTCCTCCCCTACGGTCCTTCAAAGGCAGTTGAAGAAGGAAGCTACAGAAAGGAACTGAGGCTTGAAGTACAGACACCTGTCGGCTCTTTCATGCTGGATCCTGATGTAATCCCGGGTTCTGTAAGTGTAAAGATAAACGGATTTACTGAAAGCAGATATGAAGTTGACTATTCAACCGGTCTGATATCGTTCAGCAGATATATTCATCCAACGATGTTATTAAAGTTACTTATAGAACTATGTATGCTGATGCCCAGGGCGGCGATCTCTTATTTGCATCAGGTAACAGATTTTTAATGGGTGACTTCATGACAGGGGAAGTGGGATTCGGAATAAGATGGAATGTACTTGAAAACCAGTATTCTGTAAAACCGCAGCAGTATCCAGGCTCAATTCTTGCAGCAGGGGAATTGATTATGAGAGAGAGAGAACAAAGTTCAGCATTGATGCCGGAATATCATTATCATCTCCGATACTACAGGCATTTTAAGAGTTTTGATATGCAGAAAGACGGAATCGAGCTGAATCTTGCTCAGACTTCAATTTTCCATCAAGTGTTCCGGATTATACTTTTGGTCTAATAACTCCTGATAATCTTGACAGGGGTACTCTTATCTATAAGGATTATACAGGCTCTTCGTTCGGCAGTTCGAGTCTTAACAACTATACCTGGGATCCTCCATCCGATCAGATATATGCTTATGAAACAGGAAATCCTCCCGGTCCGTACAGCGCAAAAGCGGAAAACGAAGGGATCCGTGATGAAGTAATGGTTATGGAATACAGTATCCCTTCAGGAAAAACCTGGGTAGGAGCGCAGATTCCTGTAATAAAAAATGCGGAAAAACAGGACCTTACAGATGCAGAAAGCATTACTTTTAAAATAAAATCACAGGATATAATAAATTCTGCAAATACAAAGCTTTATCTTCAGATAGGCTCCATTTCCGAGGACCTTGACAGCGATAACAAGCTTGACAGGGAATCATCTGTATACTCGGATGGTTTTCCATTTAACGACTCTTCCAACAATGCAGTTCTTCTAATCGGCGGAGGCGGAAACAACAGCCAGGGAAACAGCTACCTTGATACTGAGGATAATGATTTAAACGATATACTTGATAAAGAGGATGATGACAATATAGTAACAGAAGATGTTACAGGAGCTGACCTGTCGACAGAATACAGCAGCTGGAAACTGGTAAGACATGTATTTACCACAAGTCAGAAAAAACAGCTCTCAAACAGCTCATATGTGCGTTTTGTGGTAATTAAAGAGTCAGGCACTGATTCTGCAGGAAAACTGATTATAGGAGAAATAAATGTAGAATCATCACCTTTCAAAGTCACAGCTGGTAATGATGATGAAAATGATATTACTTATGCAAGAGAAATATTTGAAAGAAATTCAGATTATTATCCGCCTGAAAAACTTGTTGATGCATATCCTGAAGTTAAAGATATATTTTTTCAGAACATGGTTCCTGAAAATGAACAGAAAGTATTAGAAGTCCAATGGGAAGATGGAAGTATTCAAATATGAACTAACAGGATATTCCACACCTGTTCCCTATGACATGTACCGCGATTTAAATATGTATATCAGGATTCCCCAATTTCCGGAGGCGGCAATAATATTACAATAAGCCTTACCGATACTGACGGACGTGGAATTACATGCAGTTTTGACGGTTCTGTTGTTGATGAATGGAAAAAACTTACAATTGATCTTGATAAGGAAAAAGCAGAACTTGACGGAGTTGAAATAAATGCATCTGTTGATGTTAAATCAACATCCAACGATCTTTCCATGCTGAAAGTAACTTCAGATGCAGATGTCGGAACAATATACATTGATGAAATACACTACTCTGATCCTGACATCAATATAGCAGCAGGAACTGCAGCAGGATTTGAACATACATTTGCAGGCGATATATGGAGAATCGGAGATGCATCGCTTATTCATAATTTAACTTTTTCCGAGGATTTCAGCTATATTCAGGAGGACTTTGCAGGTGATTTAAGCGAAAATACAGATGCAAACAGCACAAGAACAAAAACAGGAATAAAAACAGGCATACTTAACTCTAGCCTTGAAACAAATTTTGATTTCCGGTGGATTGAACCTGATACATTCACAACTGTAGATCATACATATACAACCCCCTTCGGTACTGATTATTTTGAATATATGGACAATTACAGTGAAACAGATGATGACGGAATTATGTCTTTTTCAAAATCAAATTACCTTAAGGCGGAATATCCTGATTCGTTCAGCGCTGGAATATCAACATCATCTGTTTTTTGTATTCCAGCCTGACGCAAAACTGGAATGCGGATTTTGAAACTGAAAATGATTCCGACCACAGTTTTGAGTCTACGGTCACTCTTTCAATGAACTCAGACAGTTATTCAGATCCGGATGGAGGTTATCTTGTAAACTGGATGGAAAGCTATAAAACGCTGATTCCGCAGGACAGTGATCCCTATCCTGACAGAAATATTTCATCTGCATCTGAATACTCCTACAGCGGGGAGAAACAGGGTTTTGAAACAGAAATTACTACAGGGGTTCTGTCATCAGGAGAGGATTCGCAGAGAAGCCAGACAAGCAGCGGCAGTATAGAGTTTTCATTTCCAAGATATAATCTATCTCTTGATAATCACTGGCAGGTAACACCTTCATATAAGAGAGAATTTTCATATACAAATAAATCAGTTCAGAAGGATAACTTCGGAGAAGACCAGATCCAGTGGTTCAGTGATTTCGGAAAGCAGACTTACTTTTATACAGAACTTCCGTTTACCGAGTTTTTTCTTGAAAGCACAGAGGAAAAATTTGTAAGAGATTCTGATTATCTGGAAAACAGTATCTACACTCCTTCTTTTAATATAGCATTCACAAGAAATTTCGGATCCAGGCTGACAGACCTCTATATTCCTTCCGATGTAAGCTTTGATTTTGAGAAGGAATTCAAAAAGGAACAGGACAGTTACTTAAACACTTATACATGGGGAACAGAACTTACATCCCGTGCTGTGAATCTCTTCGGAGGATACGGATCCAATCCTGTTTTTGATTTCTATAAAACAGATGAATATATTACAAGATTAGGATTTCAGGTAAAATCTGTAGATACGCTCTCTCCTGAGGACAGGGAAATTTCTCTTTCCAATAACCTTTATTTTACAGGATACAGGGAAAATGAGCTTGCTCTTGAAAACAGGCTTCGAATCAATTATGTAAAGGAAAGCGACAGGCATTTCATATATGATGATGCAACTGTAGCTTATACATGGATTGTTAAACCTGAAAATAAAATATATTTTAAATATCTGCCGAAGAGGATGATCCGGATGCATATTTTATGCATACAGAATCTGCTGTATATTCAACAGCGCCCGAAACATCATTTAATGACATGAATTACTGGTCGCTGCTTGCAAAACATGAATCATCGCTGATTTTTCCGGAAAAAGGGAATATAAGAGCTTTATTTGCTGTCGGCTTTGAAAAGCACAGAATAAATAACACAGACAGCAGTGAAAATCTGTATCTGCTTGGTATACAGGCAGGAATATACGGTAAAGTGAGTTTTTAAAAATTATGTCGGAAAAAATAAAAATACTGGAAAAATCTGTTGCACTTAAAATTGCAGCAGGTGAAGTTATTGAAAGACCATCCTCTGTACTCAGAGAGCTTCTGGATAATTCAATAGATGCCGGAAGTACAGAGATTAATGTACATCTTACTTCCAGCGGAATGGAGGAGATCCGGGTTGTAGATAATGGCTCAGGGATGACCAGGGAAGACCTTAAAATATGTTTTCTGCCTCATGCCACATCAAAAATTGAGCAGATCGAGGATATCTACAGAATCTGGACTCTGGGTTTCAGAGGCGAAGCTTTATCAAGCATTGCTGCTTCTGCCAGAACAGAAATTATATCTTCAACAAATGACTCGGGAGAAGGATCTACTCTTAAGATAGAAGGTGATAAACATGAAATATTAAATTCCCGTGCAAATAAAGGGACAATTGTTTCTGTTAAAGAACTTTTCCACATGTTTCCTGCCAGAAAAAAATTTCTTAAAAGCCCGTCCGCAGAAACCACAATGTGTAAAACTACTTTTCTTGAAAAAGCAGCATCAAACCCTGATATTACTTTCAGACTTTTTATTGAAAGCAAACTTTCATTATTTCTCCCTGCTTCTTCTATTCCGGAAAGAATTGCAGGCTGCTACTCCAATGTTTTTAAAGAATTAAAAATGTGCAGTGAAGTTGAATATTCAGAACCTTCTTTTTCGATAAAAGGACTGCTGAATTCTCCGGAACTCACAAGAAAAGACAGAAAATATATTCACATTTATATAAACGGCCGTCGGATTCAGGAGTTTTCACTGGTTCAGGCAGTAACTTACGGCTACTCTCATTTTATTCCGGGAGGAGTATTTCCTTCAGCTGTAATATTTATAGATGTTGATCCGCAGCTGGTTGATTTTAATATTCATCCTGCAAAAAAAGAGGCACGTGTAAAAAATATCAGAATTATTCATCATGCCTTATCAGAAGCAGTTGCAGGCAGACTAAAAGCAGATAATCAACAGGGAAGGATGTCGCTGAAAAGCAGTTCTTTTACCGCCCCTGAACAGAGAGATCTTTCAGTATATAATAGTAAGGGTTCCATTTTATCTGATTTTTCACATAGCGCTTCAGACAAAACAACAGATTTTAATAAAGATGAAAAAAATACTGTCCATGATAAAGCTGATAATTATTTAAATACAAGACAGTATCCTGATAAATATAAGTCACTTGATATTAACGAATATAATAATTCAGATTTTTCTGATTCTCCCTCATTTTCAAATGATGATAAAAAATCTGTTTCAGGCTTCCATGAAGATGAAACCCCTTCATTTTCAGGATCAGATTTTTCATCTTCTCCGGCTGCATTTAAAAAATACAGTGACAGAATCAAAAAGCGGAAATATTATAAACAGGGCTGCCTCGGAAAAACTGAATACGGAATACAATTCTTCTGCTGTGAAAAAAAAGCAGCTGCAGGTATATCGGATCACTGTTTAATTTGTTTCTGATATGCGAAAAAGATGATGCTATGTATCTTATTGACCAGCATGCAGCACATGAGAAAATTATTTTTGAAAAGCTGTGCAGAAACAAAGCGGATATTCAGCAGCTTTTAATTCCGCTCTATCCGGAAAAACCGTTTATTGTTAGTGAGAAAATAATTAAGAACTATGAAGAACTTGGAATTATTTTAAAACAGGATGATACAAAGGATTATTATATTGATGCAATGCCATCATATTTTTCTGAGATAAAAAAACGATCTTCTAAAAAATTATTTCTGAGTCCCCGGGAAATACTGATGAAATAAGAAAGAATCTTTTTGCGACAGTATCCTGCAAACAGGCTGTAAAAAAGGGTGATGCTCTCACGGCTGAAGAAGCTGCTGTTATAATAGAAGGAGCATTTAACCTGGAAGTGCCGTTCTGTCCTCATGGAAGACCTGTTTGGAAAAAGATTTCAAAGCAGGCACTTCTTGAAGAGATAAACAGGATAGTATAAATACAGTTAATTGTATTTGCTGCTGTTTTTTAATTGATATCAAACTTTTTACTGTAGTTCAGAGATTTTTTCAGGATGAAACTCTTGTTTTCATATGTCAATTTTCCAATAATTATTAAATCTGATATATGCTGACTAATATATTCTTCAGGGAAATAATTAATATTTTCCAATTATAATTGATAATATAAATAAAGGACCGGAAATGCTTTAGCAGATCCGGTCCTTATCTTAATGGATATTATTATTTTAAATACAAATACTCTTAATACTTTCTTTATCGTAAAATACCAAGTATTTCATCCTTCTTCTCATAATCAGGATTCCTGTCAAGCAGTGTTTTAAAGGTATTTTCCGCCTTCTCCTGTTCACCGCTTTTAATATATAAGTGCCCAAGCCTGTAATATGCATCATAATAATCAGGATTGATTTTAATAAGCTCTGATAATGTTGTTATTGCAAGTCTGTCCTGATCTGTTTCTATATATGCAATACCAAGATTGAATCTCATCTGTGTTGCACTGGGCTTCATTTTATTGCTGTAATATAATGTTTAATACTGTCGTTATACAGCTCTTTATGAAGATAAACATTACCAAGATTGTTGTTTACAGCAAGAAGAGATCTGTCAATTTCATATGCCTTTAAAAGAAGTGCAAGAGCCTCATCATATCTTTCATTTGTATCATACATTGCGCCCAGGTTTATATAAGGGAGCGGATAGGATGAATCAAGCTTAATAGCCTGCATATATGCTTTCTCAGCTATTTCTGTTTCATTAATAGATTCAGCAGCCTGACCAAGAGT
>LQAH01000379.1_pt1 | contig 10691 bp, 11 predicted proteins | sample 1535791 | NCBI WGS metagenome assembly LQAH01 (sample SAMN04331585, study PRJNA305678) | bioreactor metagenome | isolation source: bioreactor_4 inoculated with Wadden Sea sediment 2nd replicate of a... | place: Germany:Bremen
TTTATTAAATACCCCCTCCAATTAATTGTCCGGTATATCCTGGAAATCGTCTTGTAGATGTTTTTTTTTATTCTTGACCGGTTGCACAAAAAAAACGTTTCAACTTGCTTCTTGATGCAATAAAATATAAAAAAACGACTGGGAATGTGCGTATGGATGGCAGATGGTTGAGATGGGTGGTGCTTTTATGGATGTGGATCTCGTTGACAGTCGTCTTCGTGGTGACGGCTGGGCTGGCAGATTCCGGAGAAATTCCTTTGCTCCGCATCGGCACCGGCGGACCCATGGGGGTCTATTATCCTGTCGGCCAGGCTCTGGCCTTGGGGTTTTCATCCTCCCAGAAAGACTCGGGCCGGGTGGCTGTAGCCCAAACCTCCGGTGGTTCCGTGGCCAATGTGCAGGCTTTGGCCCGAAAAGAGATTGAAGCGGGACTGGTCCAGGCCGATGTGGCGTTTCAGGCCCTGGAGGGAGAAGGCCCTTTTCCGGTAACAGAAAAACCTGTCTCCGGGCCATTGCCAGCCTGTATCCGGAGCGGCTTCAGGTGCTGGTCCGCCGGAATGCCGGTATCCGGCATTTCAAAGACCTGAAAGGAAAACCAGTGTCTCTGGATGAATTAGGATCCGGGACCCTGGCAGTCATGCGGGTCGTTCTGGAGGCGCATGGGTTAACGGAAACGGATCTGAAACCGGTGTATCTGAAACCGGAATTCATCCTTGAAAGACTGACTCAGGAGCGAATGGACGGTATCTCCCTGATGGCTGGAACCCCGACTCCGGCCATTGAAAAAATCATGGGTCCTGACTTTACCCTGGTTCCCATTGAACCCCGGATCGCCAAAATGATTCATCTGGCCCACCCCTATTTTCTGCCTGCAGTGATATCGGGCGGTACCTATCCAGGCGTACCTGACATTCCCACATTGGAAGTCTACGCCCTGCTGCTGGTCCGGGAAGACATCGATACGGACCTGGTATATGACCTGACCAAGATTCTTTGGAACGAAGATACCCAAAAGCTGCTTCGAAAAGCCCATTCTCTGGGCCAAGCAGTTACCATGAAAACCGCGCTGTATGGCCTTACTGTGACCCTCCATCCGGGAGCTGTCCGATTCTATCGCAAGCATGGAGGCCTTCCCAAGGGAGATGCCATTCCATGAGGTTCGTTATTCGAGAGAACCGCACGGCATCGATCGGCTGGATCATCATTATTGCCGTATTATTAATGGTTTTGTCCGCCGGGCTGTATACCCGCATGACCCTGCAATCTGTGGAGCGGATCCTTCCCACCATTCTTCTGGACCAGCTCCAGGCCCTGAGCCTGGTTTCCGAGGAACTCAGTGGGGTGATCACCCAGTCTGCCCTGATCCAGAAAAATCCGACTGTTGAAACGGTCGCCGAACTGGTGGTTCAGGTAGAAGCTGTGTACGCCTCTCTGGTGGCGTTGCGCAATACCTATGTGTTTGACAATCTGGTTCAGGCCTCGGCTTTTCATGATGCCTTGGCACCGGCCCTGGAGGATGCCCGGCAGTGGTTGACCCACGGGGTGCCCGGCTATTCTCCCCACAGTGCGTTGACCCTGAGCATTGTTCATTCCCGGCTGCAGTTTGCCCAGGCCAATGCCTGGAATATCCGCAGTGATTCCCATGCATCCGCCCAGCTCATTTTGAAAGAACAACGGGAGCGCCTGGAGAAATTTTTTGAGGGGGGCCAATCTGTTCATGCTGCTTAGCGGGCTGGTGTTTCTGCTGGTCCTGTTCCTGATGGTTCGTCATCGAATATTGCTTAGAAGAGAAGCCTTCGCCCAAACGGAGCGCCGGCAGGCGGAAAAGAGCTTGTTTAACAGTAAAGAAAGGGCTGTGCGTCAGCGCAAGGCCATTGCCGAACTGGCCCTGGACCCGGTGGTTCATTCAGATGCCAGAAATGCCGCGTTTTCAAGGCTGGTGGAAACCGCCTGTAACACCATCCATGTGGCCAGGGCCAATATCTGGCAGTTTTCCAGTGATGAAGCCGTGCTGGAATGTGTGGCATTTTTTGGTGTGGACCCCGATGGTATCACTCCGGGCATGCAGGTCCGGACTGAGGATTTCCCCAGTTACTTAAAAACGCTCCAGACAGAGGGCCGGATATTTGTCCAGGATGTGTTGCAGGACGAGCGGATGCAGGAGTTCTTGGAAAGTTATCTGATCCCCATGGGGATCACGGCCACGCTGGATGCCGGGATCATTTCCCAGGGAAAGCTGGTGGGAATTTTTTCCATGGCCCACATGAGCGGAAAGCGGATATGGCATCCGGATGAAGAGGCGTTTGCCGGGACCCTGGCCGGTATGGCGGCCCAGGTCATCTTTAATGCTGAACACCGCCGACTCACCTCTCAGCTCAAGCAGGCCCAGAAAATGGAATCCGTGGGACGTCTGGCCGGCGGTGTGGCCCATGATTTTAACAACATGCTGGGGGTAATTCTGGGGCACGTGGAGCTAGCGATGGGGCGAATCAGCCCCACGGAAACTGTGCACCGGGATCTGGAAAAAATCCGGGAATCTGCCATGCGTTCCGCCAATCTGACCCGGCAGCTGCTGACCTTTGCCAGAAAGCAGATCATTTCTCCCAAAGTTCTGGACCTGAACAAAACGGTTGACAGCATGCTCACTATGCTGCGCCGGGTGATCGGTGAAAACATCCACCTGGTGTGGCACCCGGGTGATGATCTGTGGCCGGTTAAAATGGATCCGTCCCAGCTCGATCAGATTCTGGTCAATCTGTGTGTGAACGCTCGGGATGCCATCAGCGAGATGGGCACCATCACCATTGAAACCTGCAGAAAATCCTGGATCAGATCTATTGCGATCATCACCCCGGCTTTATTACGGGCGAGTTTGTTCTGCTGACGGTGATGGATAACGGCGCCGGTATGGATCAGGAGACCCGGAAAAATCTGTTCGAGCCTTTTTATACGACCAAGGCGGTGGGCAAGGGTACGGGATTAGGGCTTGCCACGGTCTACGGTATCGTCAAACAGAATAACGGATTTATCAATGTGTACAGTGAGCCGGGCATGGGGACCGTCTTTAATATTTATCTGCCCCGGCATATCTTTTCAGACCAGGATGATGTTCCTGAAAATCAAGATCCGGCGGAACTGGTGCAGCCCGGCCATGAACCGTCCTGCTGGTGGAAGATGAATCGGCTATCCTGGAAGTGACCGGACTGATGCTGGAAAGCCTGGGGTATGAAGTCTTGTCCGCCGATACTCCGAAAAAGCCCTTGCCCTGGCAGAAAAATATGAAAAGATCCATTTACTTCTGACGGATGTGGTGATGCCGGAAATGAACGGCAAAGATCTGGCCGAGCGGATTTGTGCCATGCATCTGGACCTGAAGTGCCTGTTCATGTCCGGGTATACCGCTGATGTCATCGCTCATCACGAGGTGCTGGACAAAGGGGTGCAATTCCTTCAGAAGCCGTTTTCAAAAGACAATCTGGCGGCCCGGGTCCGCGATGTCCTGGATGGGCCGTAAAGATCCGGAAAGAAGCCGGGTTGGGGATGTATCAATCATTTTTCAGTGCCGGGCCCAATGGCGGTTCACCGCTTTTTTGAGGTGTTGGCATAACAGTAGACACAGAAATGCCGACAGGTGTTGTACATGCCGATATCTTTGCTCAGGATGCATTGGCATGAATTGCGCTGGCCCCTGTCCTTGAGATCAATCTGCCCGGGAGCGGGAAACATCTCCAGTTGCCGGGCAGACCCGGCGCCCATGTCTCCATGATCGATAAACCGCATTAACCGGCGGTCGTGCCCAAAACGTTTCCGGATCAGGTCGTCGTCAATGCATTTATTTTTGACAATTCCGTAATCCGCAGCCAGGTCCAGGGATTCCCCGCAGGCGGCCAGGGTGATGTCCCACCCTTGAGCGAGCCATCGATCCTTTAAATCTTTCAGACCTCCGGCAAGGGTCTGGATCTGTTCCGGATTCGGTTCCGCAGTCTGCACCGTTGATCGATCAAACAGATCCAGTTCCCGGACCAAACTGTTCTGAACCTTCTGATAGGCAGAGACCTTTACGAAACTGAACACCAGTTTGTCGGTCTTGTGCATTAATTGCCTGCCGATGTTTTTCAATTTTTTCCAGGAGGCGTTCCGGAGACAGCGGGGGGTGACGATCAAGGGATCGAACCGCCAGATCACACGTTCTCTGCCGATTCTGTCGGAAAGCGCCTTGAACGTGTCGATGCGTTCCTTCAAGGACGGCAGGTTGGGTTCAAAATATTCTTTTTCATAATCGTTGAGCGTGAACTGAAAATAATAGTTGATGTCCCGGCTATCAAATGCATCCAGACTGGATATCAACGGCCGGGGATTTTTGGTCCAGAAAACGAACAGGCGGGCCGCTTCAAAGGAAACAAAATGGGGTTTCCGGTCGAACGGGTTGTACCAGATCACATATCCGGCCTTCAGGCGACGGATGAGCCAGTCCGTAAAAAACGCAGGAATATCCGTGGCTCGGCTGGCGGAAATGATGATGGGCGCTTTTGCCGCAACGGTTTCGCCGTTTTTCCGGGTCACCGTGGTTCGCTTCCATTGCATGGGCTTGCTCATGATCGCTCAATCACGCAGCAGTTCCTGAGTTCATACGTTTGTGGATTACTCCAAAGAGATCTGGATGCGTTCGTATTCATACTCTTGTAAGCGATGGCAACCTCCAGTCATGCATGTCTGTGAATCTTTTGCAGATCATATGCTCAATTATTATAGCATACAGCCGACATCGGGTAATCCCTTTTTTTCCGGTGGAGAGAGACCATGATTTTCCGGCCGGCGGTTATAAAATGGCTGCGGACAATAACCCCGTTCGAAATCATACAGTCATTGTCCTGAAAATTGGCGTCAGCAGCAGTCAGATACGGGGTGCAGAATGATCAAAATCCTTTACAGATATATAAAATGTTGATACCAAACATAAGAGTTGGCCTCTTGGCAAAGCAAAAAAATTTCAGAAATCCTAAAAGAATGAAAAAAAGATAGTCCATGTTTGATAATTACCGTACCCGGCGACGATTCCTTGGAATGGCAACGGCGTTAGTGCCGGGTGGGGGGTGCCACTCAGCAGGATCATGCCGGCCTTGGCCGTAGAAAAAGGACACTCGGGTAAAACCGGTGATTTCCAGGACGGACGACCGTCCATCAGAGTGGCTCTGGGAGCCGGAGGCGCAACGGACTGGCCCATACCTTGATGCTTGAGGCGTTGGATGAGATGGGAATTCAGGTAGCCCGCATTTCCGGCAGCAGTATCGGCACGGTCATTGGCTTCCTTTATGCCGCAGGAATGACTGGAAAAGGGATCCGGGGGCGTTTGAACCGGTGCGCCGGGACAGAGAAAGGGTTCACGGAGACAGCCGGATGCTGATCAGGTGCTGCACTGGACTTATAGTAAAGATTTTGTACCTTGCTTTTTTGAGATGCCGGTATAAAATAGCCACGCAGCTGCTTTGGTTAAATGATCGGAAGTCTTATTTTCTGGCCGCTAGCCCCGGCCTGTGACGTTTATTTTTTTGAAAGGGATTTTACCATGAAAAAAATGATTTGCTTGACAATTGGCGTGCTGGCAATGGCGGTGGCTGGATTTTCTCCAGTCTGGGCCGCAGATGATGAGGTGTTGATCGGGATTTCCAAGATTGTGGCCCATCCGGCCCTGGATGCCCTGGAACAGGGGGTTCAGGATGGGGTGAAGGAACGGTTTCCAAAGGCCCGGTTTGACCTTCAGAACGCCAACGGTGAGATGTCCACGGCTGCGTCCATCGCCCAGAAGTTCAAGTCACAGAACGTGGACATTGTTGTGGGCATCGCCACCCCCACGGCTCAGGCCCTGGTGAATGCCATCAAGGATCGGCCGGTACTGTTCTGCGCCGTGACCGATCCGGAAGGGGCCGGGCTGGTGGCATCAGTTGAGAAAGGGGAAAAAGGGGTGACTGGGACTTCGGATATGACCCCGGTGAAAGAGCAGATCTTGCTGCTCAACCGAATCAAGCCGCTGACCAAACTGGGGCATGTGTATTGTTCCAGCGAGGCCAATGCCGTGGCACTGGCCGACATCGCCCGGGAAGTATGCAAAGACCTGGGCATTGAATTTGTGGAAACCACGGTGACCAATTCCGCCGAGGTCAAACAGGCGGTTCAGACCATTGCTCCCCGGGTAGACGGCATCTATCTGAGCAATGACAATACGGTTTTTTCCGCACTATCCGCCGTGACCCAGGTGGCCATGCAGCACAAGATTCCAGTCATGTCTGCGGATCCCAGTTCGGCTGAGACCAATGAGATCCTGGCGGCTTGGGGATTTGACTACTACAAGATGGGTCTGGTCACGGGACAGCTGGCTGCCGACATCCTGGAAGGGGCTGATCCGGTTGACATCCCCACAGTGTTCATGACCGAACCCGGTGATGTGGATTTGCTGATCAATCTGGATGTGGCGCAGAAACTAGGACTGACGGTTCCCGGCGATATTCTGGAGACTGCCAACAAGGTGATCGAAACGGTCAGCTCACGGTCCGGTAACAGGCGCCCTGAATGATTGAAGGCATTTTTGTCGAAGGCCTGATTTACGCCATCATGGCCCTGGGGGTGTTTTTCACCTTTCGGATTCTGGATTTTCCCGATTTGACGGTAGATGGATCTTTTCCCATGGGGGCGGTGATCATGGCTACCAGCCTCCATGCCGGGGTGCATCCGCTGTACGGGCTGGTTTTGGCGTTTGGCGGGGGGCTTTGTGCCGGCTTTATCACGGCATCCATTCACAACAAACTCAAGGTGCCCCATCTGCTGGCCGGTATTCTTACCATGACCATGCTGTATTCGGTGAATATCCGGATTCTGTCCAACCGGGCCAACCTGCCCCTGCTCCGGGTGGAAACCCTCCTTACCCGGGTCCAGAGTGCGTGTGAGGGGATTTTGCCTCCGGAGATCGCATCCCTGTTTTTTTCATCCTGGTGGTCCTGGGACTTAAACTGGCTCTGGACCTGTTTTTCTAACCGACCTGGGCCTGGTGTTCGGGGCCCTTGGCAACAACGAACAAATGGTGCGGGTTCAGGGCGTGAATCCGGCCATGCTCAAGCTTCTCGGTGTGGGGCTTTCCAACGGGCTGGTGGCGTTATCCGGCGCGTTTGCAGCCCAGTACCAGGGGTTTGCCGATGTCAATCTGGGCCAGGGCATCGTGGTGTCAGGCCTGGCCTCGGTCATGCTCGGAGAATTTCTGCTCAAGTCCAACCGGATCTGGGCGTTGACCCTCCGGGTGATCCTGGGGGCCATCCTGTTCAAGGCGATCATGTATCTGGGCCGTTACTACGGGTATTATATCAACATGACCCCCAACGACCTGAAGCTTATCACCGGGCTGCTGATCATCGCCTCTCTGGCAGTTTCCAATTACAAACGTCTCCGGGCAAAGGGGGATGCATGATCGAACTGGATGCCGTTACCAAGACCTTTAATCCCGGGACTCCGGGGGAGAAAACCGTGATTCGGAACCTATCCCTGACCGCGAAACCCGGCGATTTTATCACCATTATCGGCAGCAACGGGGCTGGAAAAACCACGCTGTTCAACCTGATTTCCGGGGCAGTTTTTCCAACCACCGGTGAGGTCCGGATCAAGGACCGTCGGGTGACATATGAGCCCGAGTACCGAAGGGCCATGCAGATCGGCCGGATTTTCCAGGATCCTTTGGCCGGCACAGCTTCCAACATGACCATTGAAGACAATATGATGATCACGGCGAAAAAAGGGTTTCGGTGGCCTAAAATCAGCCTGAACCGGTCCATGCGCCGAAAATTTGCGGATTTGATCAAGACTCTGGATATGGGGCTGGAAACCCGGATGAAGACGAATGTCTCCTCGTTGTCCGGCGGGCAGCGCCAGGCGCTGACCCTTCTGATGACGGTGTTGTCCGGCCCGGACATTCTACTTCTGGATGAACACACCGCTGCCCTGGATCCCAGCAACGCCACCATGGTCATGGAACAGACCCGGCAGGTCATTCAGGAGCGGTCCCTGATCACGCTCATGGTCACCCACAACATGAACCATGCCATTGAGTTCGGCAACCGCCTGATCATGATGGATGCCGGTGAGATCATCGTGGATGTCAGAGGAGAGGAGAAGCAGTCGTTGACCCGAGACGTCCTGATCCAGAAGTTTGCGGAGATCCGGAAGAAAGCGTTTGAAAATGACGAAGTGCTGCTTTCCAATTGATCGGTGAGAATCAATGCATTGAACACAGAAGACTGACAGTGAACCAAAGGAGTGTTATGTCCCCTTATCTTTCCGCCACCTATTTTATTGACAAGGACCATCCAACGATCATTGAATTTTCAAAAGAACATGTCGGAACCGGTCCGTCTGACAAAGAGCGGGCCGTCAGCCTGTATTATGCGGTGAGAGACCTGATCCGGTACAATCCCTACAGTATCGAACCCGTGAAATCCAGTATCAAAGCCAGTACGGTTCTGGCCAGGGGAGACGGATATTGCGTGGCCAAAGCCGTGCTGCTGGCTGCCTGCCTGCGAAGCAGGGGATTCCGGCCCGCCTGGGGTTTGCCGACGTGAAAATCATCTGAACACCGAGCGACTCAAGGCGTTGATGGAAACCGACCTGTTTGTGTGGCACGGATTTACGGAAATCCATCTGGACGGCAAATGGATCAAGGCCACGCCGGCATTCAATCTGAGCCTGTGCGAAGCGTTCAATGTCAAGCCTCTGGAATTTGACGGCACCTGTGATTCCATTTTTCATCCCTTTGACAACCTGGGCAATCGGCACATGGAGTATGTGACCGAGCACGGCAGCTTTGATGACCTGCCCTGGGACCGGGCTTTATCAGCCATGAAACAGGCCTACCCCAAGTATTTTGAAACCTATGAACGGAAAAAAGGAGATTTCAGGGCCGAAGCGGCTCGGGAAAATAAAGGGTAAGAATTGGGGTCCGGGTGTGTTTGGTTTCAGGTGATGGGTAACGGGCATCATGCATTGGGAAAATGCCTGATACCCGTATGTGAGCAAGGTTGATTACCGGGTTCGAATTTTTTCGGACACGGATTTTGTCAGTTCCAGGACCCGGATGGCGGATGCGGGGTCCAGCGATCCGGTCCCGCAGCTGGGGTCACAAAAGACTGGGCCATCACGGTTTTTCAGGAATATCCAGTTCCACTATCTGGCGGATCTGCCGGCCAGTTTTTCAGTCAATCCCTCACTGGTTTGCTCAGCAATCAGGTCTGCATCCCCGGTGGGAACAATCCCCCAGGCCAGGATGCCGCCGCGGCCCAGAAATTTCTTGATGGCCTTGGGATAGAGAATAAAATTCTTAAAATAGGAAAATGCGTCAAACGAGATGATATCAATGGTGGTGTCCAGAAGCAGGTCCCACTCGGTGTTGGCGCAGACATGAACGCCGGCCAGGCCGTTTTCAGCATGGATCTCCTGGGTAATCTCGTCAATGCAGCCCTGGACATCGGCCCGAGAGATGGTGATGTAGGCGGAGGTGCCGAATCCCGCCAGGGCCGGTTCATCCAGAAAACAATGGGGTGGCTCCTCGTTTGGCAAATTCTTTTGCCTGCCATCTCGCATTCATGGCCAGGCGTTTCACCGCCGCATCCCGCAACTGGTCATTGTAAAAAATATCGCGATCCACTTCATCTTTGACTGCTGTGCAGAAGGTAATGGGTCCGGTGACCTGGCCTTTGAGTGCGGATAGCTGTCCTGAATTCCGGTCCACCCGTTCCAGGAAATGGAAAAATCCCTTACCGGTCAGAGGGGTGAACGCGAACCGGGACGTCTGGAAATCCGCATCCGGTTCTGATAGGGAAAGATAGTCCTCAAAAAACTGAACAAACGCTTCGTCGAATTTCAAATCCTTTGTGTCGATAAACCAGGTGTCCTCTTTTTCCGCCACGCCCGGAAGCCCGTACATGAACTGGCGGATCATTCCTTCTTCCTTGAATTTGGGCAGCTGGACCCACAAAGGGATCTCCGGGGTGTGTTCAAATACCAGGTCCAGGGCTTTGGCATGATCTTCCAGGGGCAGGCTGCCGATGAGAAGAGGGCGTGCGTTCGGGATGAATTCTGGCACGATACAACTCCTTTAGATATAAATATATGTTTATTTGTTGTTATGTTGTTTATATCATGTCTGTCCCAAAATGGCACGTTTTTTTATTCCGGTGCTGTGTCGGTCTGCCGAACCGCCAGCACCGGACATTCCGAACGGCTGATTACCCGGTCGGTGGTGGATCCCACGAGAAATTTTTCCAGAAGGCTGTGGCCCCGAACCCCTAAAACGATCAAATCCACCTGTTTTTTTTGGGCAAAAGACAGCAGTTCCTGGTAGGGCTCTCCTTCCAGGACGGGGGTGACGGGTGTGCACCAGTGCCGGCTGTCATCGGGCACCATCCGGGCGAGCTGCCGTTCCAGCCGCTTTTTCAGCGCATCTGTCCGTTGTTCATCCGGTTCTTTGGCATGCCTGGTCAGTCCCAGATAATCGGTCCGGTTCCAGCCCAGATAATCCCCTCCTGAACCTTGATATAGTCGGCACTGGAGAATTCCACATGCTCCGTGGGCCGGATCACATGTGCCAGAAACAGTTCGGTTTCAAACTCCTGGGCCAGGCTCAGGCCGTACTGAAACGCCAGGCTGGAATCCGG
>LQAH01000380.1_pt1 | contig 10676 bp, 15 predicted proteins | sample 1535791 | NCBI WGS metagenome assembly LQAH01 (sample SAMN04331585, study PRJNA305678) | bioreactor metagenome | isolation source: bioreactor_4 inoculated with Wadden Sea sediment 2nd replicate of a... | place: Germany:Bremen
GTATGTGGCGATGGGAGTTGGGCAGTGGGCTCTTGGTCAAGATGGGGATTGAGCGAGTGCTCGAGAAACACGGCATCAGTCGAAAAGAATTTCAAGTCGAAGTTGCTGACATATCTACCGCCCGGTCCATGAGGCCAGACATCTTTGTGACAACATCAGAATTCGCAAAATCATTGCGCGAGGTTGATGCAGAAGTTATTACTGTAAAAAACCTCTTCGATGAAAACGAAATAGATGCTGCCATCATGGATGTATTCAAAAAAATTCAGAACGAAAAGAAGTAATCACTAATTCATTTTAGGAGAAAAAAATGGCAATTCTTAACTTCCTTCAAGCATTTCTTAGTAATGCATCAATCCTCATAGGTTTGATGGCCCTGATCGGTTTGCTGGCCCTCAAGCGTCCCTTCGAGGAAGTTGTTACCGGCACCATTAAGGCCATCTTGGGCTTCCTGGTTTTGGGCGCTGGCGCTGGCGTGGTTGTCGGCTCCATTGTTCCCCTTGGCACTCTGTTTTCCGATGTGCTGAAAATCCCCAATGCTGCAGTGCCCGTTAACGAGGTCTTCACCAGCATTGTTCAGGAATCACTGGGTCGCCAGATTTCCCTGTCTTCCTCTTCGCTTTCCTGTTCAACCTGCTTCTGGCCCGTGTGACCAAATTTAAATACATTTGGTTGACCGGCCACCACACCCTCTTCATCGCCACCCTGACCACCGGCATGCTTTCTGTTATGCCCGTCTTCGCGAACAGCGAATGGCTGATGATTGCTGTTGCAGCTGTGATCTCCGGTTTCATGATGACCGTTATGCCCGCTCTGTCGATGCCCTTCATGAAGAAGATCACCGGCGGCGATTCCTTCGCCATGGTCACTTCGGCATCTCCACCTACGCTCTCGCTGGCTGGCTTGGCCAGTTCGTTGGCGATCCGGAAGATTCCACTGAGAATATGGAATTCCCCAACTGGATCGGCTTCATGAAAGAGCCCCTGGTTGCTATGGCTTCCGTCATGCTGATCATCTACGTTATCGTTGGTCTGCTCAGTGGTAACGAAGCAGCTGTTGCTAACCTCGGTCAGTACTGGCCAGTTGGCGCTTTCCTGCAATCACTGACCTTCGCTGGTGGTATTGCGATCATCCTCTTGGGTGTCCGCATGACATTGGCTGAAATCGTCCCCGCCTTCCGCGGTATTGCAGAGAAAATCGTTCCCGATGCGAAACCCGCTCTGGACTGCCCCGTGGTCTTCCCCTATGCCCCGAACGCTGTTCTGGTTGGCTATCTGGCCTCCATCGTTGGTGGTTTGCTGGCTATGGTTCTCCAGCTCCTGGCCAATGGTGCTATCGGTGGCGTGATCCTGCCCTCGATGATCATTCACTTCTTCGTTGGCGGTACCGCTGGCGTGTTCGGCAACTCAACCGGTGGCCGCAAAGGCGCTATGCTGGGTGGTTTCCTCTGTGGTTTGATCTTCACCCTGCTCGCTGGCACCACCTACCTCTCCTTCGGTGGCCTCAACCCCGCTTGGGAAGGTTCCTCATTCGGTGACACCGACTTCGGCGTCCTCGGCAACATTCTTTCCTTCTTCGGCAACATTCTGAAATAAATTGATTGTACGAAGATAAAATTTGTAGTAAAATGTGGGCGTAGCTAATACGCCCACATTTTTATGAGTAAGTTTAGAAAACGAGGTAAACAAATGTCAGATGAAGCACCCAAAACAAAAGGCGAATTCAAGATCCTTGAATACGGTGGAAAGATCCTGAGTGTTTATCGTCGCTGTTCCTGCGGTGGCAGCGTAACAATCAAGAAAAATGAAGACGGCAAAAATATCGCTGACTGCACTTCTTGCGGCGCCCACATGGAATGGTTTGATGGCGACTCGATCAAGTAATTCGATTCTCTCGAATAGTCTTACTTGAACATACCAAAACGGACGCTCATGAATACATCCACCTGAGGTGAAAGAGATTTCTCCAAAGGTGGATGTCTTCTTTTAGCAAAAATTCCTCCCAGTTATGCCCCTATCAAATAAAGGATGACCTATGAAATCCATATCACAGCTCCTTGATATCGCGAATAAATACAATCAGGAACTCCTTCCCTGCCCTGTGCGCCCGTCCTCACGCCGTCCCTCTCCTCATTTCTGGATTGTGCGGTGCATGACCCAGCGGCCACACCGGAACGGATCATCCAGCTCTGCGAAGATGCAAAGGCCTATCATTATGCAACGGTATTCGTGAATCCGCTCTTTACCACGCTGGTCAAAGAGACCCTGGGTGATTCCGGTGTTCATACCGGCACCATCGCCGGTTTTCCTCTGGGGCCTTCCCCACTGAGATCAAAGTGACTGAGGCCAAAGTACCTTCAATGGGCGCGGATGAAATTGACATGGTGATGAATGTCGGTATGTTGAAAGCCGGCGAATATGACTTCATCTTTGAAGAAGTGCATCAGATGGCAGAGACCGTCCATGCCCAGGGTGGCTTGATGAAAGTGATCCTCGAGACCTGCCTGCTCGAAAGGATGAGAAGATTATCAGCTGCCTGATCTGCAAAGAGGCCGGTGCGGATTTCGTCAAGACCTCAACCGGATTCAGTAAATCCGGGGCCACCCTTGAAGACATTGACCTCATGCGCGGGTCGTTGGCCCGCAAAGTGTGATGGGCGTCAAGGCCGCCGGTGGGGTCCATACCCTGGCAGAAACCTTGGCCCTGATTGAAGCCGGCGCGAATCGTCTGGGTACCCGGATGGCCAAAGAAATCCTGGAAGAGGCAAAACTGGCCGGTATAGAATAATCCTCAATTACAACAAAGTCATAAAATCCCAGATGATATCATCTGGGATTTTTTATTTTTAAATGGGTGTCACAGGAAAAAAATTAATTTTCTGGCACCGATGTGCTAAAATGAGAGCCTATGGAGATTAGTGAGCAGATCCAACAAATTCTCGATACACTCCCGGATAAACCTGGCTGCTATTGATGAAAACGCCACGGAAAGATCATTTACGTTGGCAAAGCCATCAATCTGCGCAACCGGGTCCGTTCCTATTTCCACAGCGCGGCCCAAGATGACCGAAAAACACGCCGCCTGGTGCATGAGATCGCCAATATTGAGTGGATCGTGGTCGGCTCGGAACTGGAAGCGCTGATCCTCGAAATGACGCTGATCAAGCGGCACAGGCCCCAATATAATGTCCGCCTGAAAGACGATAAACGCTATCCCTACATCAAAGTCCATTGGCAGGACCCCTTCCCCAAATTGACTGTAACCCGCCAGATGAGGGATGATGGCGGGCGCTATTTCGGCCCTTATACCAGCGTATGGGCTGTCCACCAGACATTGGATCTGCTCCGAAAGATCTTCCCCTATCTGACCTGTAACCGGGAGATCACCGGTCAGGACAGCCGCGCTTGCCTCTATTACGACATCAAACTCTGCACAGCCCCTTGTATTGGTGCAATCAATCAGCAGGACTATCGCCAGATCATTGATGACCTTTGCAAATTTCTGGAGGGTCGCACCGACCCCGTAGTCAAACGGCTGAATGAGACTATGGAAAAGGCTGCTGAAGATCTCCAGTATGAAAAAGCGGCTGTCATCCGCGACCAACTCCAGGCGATTGATAAAGTCGTCGAACGCCAGAAAGTGATCAGCAGCGATCAAACCGATTCCGATGTGATCGCAATGGCCCGTGATGATGGTGAAGCCTGTGTTCAGGTCTTCTTCATCCGCAGCGGTAAATTGATCGGCCGAGAATATTTCGTCCTGGAAGGCACCGAGGAAGAAAACGATGAAGAGATCCTGAGCGAATTCGTCAAGCAGTTCTATTCGCAGGCGGCCTTCGTCCCTCAACGGGTGCTGCTGCCGACCGAGTTGGAAGAAGCTCAGATCATCAATACCTGGCTCAACAGCCGTAAATCCGGTGAGAAGGTTGAAATCACGGTCCCCATCAGGAACTCAATAAGGACCTGGTGGACATGGCCACCGAGAACGCTGTGGAAACCCTCAACGCCCTCAAGACCCGATGGGAGGCCGATAAGAACCGGCAGTCCACTGCCCTGGCGGAATTGCAGGAGACACTGGGTCTTTCTGAGCCGCCCAACCGGATCGAATGCTATGACATTTCCACCACACAGGGCGTTGCCAGTGTTGGGAGCATGGTGGTCTTTGAACAAGGCACCCCCAATAAGAAGCTCTACCGCCGTTTCAACATCAAGAACGTCCTCGGCCAGGATGACTTTGCCAGCATGGAAGAGGTATTGCACCGACGATTCCGCCGTTGGAAAGCCGCTCATGAAGAGTCGGATCAGGTGGGCAAGAAACCTGACCTTTCCTTCTCCATTTTGCCAGACCTGTTGATCGTAGATGGCGGCAAAGGACAGCTCAGCCGGGCAATCAAAGTGTTGGAGGAGTATAATTTAATGGATCGGGTTCCCCTGGCTGGCCTGGCCAAACAGGAAGAGGAACTCTTCGTTCCTGGAAAACACGAATCAATTTATCTGGAACGACGGTCACAGGGACTATACCTGGTGCAGCGCATCCGGGATGAAGCCCACCGTTTCGCCATCACGGCTCACCGGAAACGTCGCAAGAACCTGGGGCTCGCTTCCAGGCTGGATGTCATCCCCGGTGTCGGGCCAACCCGCCGAAAAGCACTGCTTCAAAAATTCGGGTCCATTGATGGAATCAAGAACGCAACCCCGGAGGCCATCGCCGAGATCAAAGGGATCACCCTTGAAATGGCCCAATCTATAAAAGTCCAATTGGAATAAGGAATAATTATGAGTAAACAACCCAAAAAACGCACTACATCCTATAAGATTTATCAAATTATCATCGCGGTGATTGCGGTGATCATGATTCTTTCGATGATCGCATCAGCCGTACGCTTCTAAAAGGAGAAATATGGCTAAGCTTGGTTGGATAGACGTCACAGAGGTCAGCTTCAATGCTTTCCTGCTATTCGAACCGATCCATGCCGAATATATCGCCACCCGTGAGCCGGATTCTCATATGGGAACGGCCATCAAAGCCAACACCGCTGTTGATTGGTATCTAAGGCACATTTATCCCCCCATTGGAGACTATCTGGATCGCTGCCTGGCCCTGGCAAAGTCAGATGCCAGCGCTGAAGAGATCCGTGAAGCTGAAATAAATGTTCTGGATCGAGTCCATGATTGGCTGGTCTATGTTTTGGATCCGGAAAAATATGATCGCCAGGATTTCAACGGCTGGGACAATGCCTCCCTATTGGGTATGGCAGATTTCAAACATAAAGTCGTGATCGATATTGGTTCAGGCACCGGGCGTTTGGCTTTCTCAGTTGCACCAATTGCCAACACCGTCTACGCCATTGAGCCGGTCGCCAATTTACGGCGTTTCATCTGGGAAAAGCGAAACGAGCTCAAGCTGGACAATGTGTTTCCGCTGGATGGCACCATCACGCAAATTCCCCTGCCGGATGACTTTGCGGATATCGTGATGTCCGGGCATGTCTTTGGGGATGACCCACCCGCAGAAGTTGCTGAAATGACCCGAGTTACCCGTGACGGTGGCATGATCTTATTGCATCCCGGCACCAACAATAATTCCGAGAGCGAAGCCCACCAATACTTAGTTGAACAAGGTTTCGAATTCGCCAACTTTGAAGAACCTGGCGATGGCATGAAACGCAAATATTGGAAAACGGTCCACAAAATAAACCCATCAAAATTAGGAGATTGTCTAATGCTCAAACAGAACGGTTATGAATTTGTCGAAGAAACCAAGTACCCCAACATCAATGAATCCGCCCAGCAGCAGGACAAACCCCAACCACCTTATCAGATTCCCCTGGAACCCAATCACCCAGTCATTGATCTGCCAAACCGGAAGAGATTGACCTGGGTACTTATGATCTGCGTAAAGCCATCGAGGAAAGACGTTCCCTACGTCGCTACAGCGATGAGAGCCTCTCTCTCAATGAGTTATCCTATTTGCTCTGGCTGACCCAGGGCGTCAAGAGCATTGACGAAAAACGACACGTCACCTGGCGGACAGTGCCCTCGGCCGGCTGCCGGCATCCCTTTGAGACCTATCTGTCCATCAACCGGGTGGAAGGGTTGGAACCGGGGCTTTACCGCTACCTGGCGCTTGAGCACAAGTTAGTTGCCCTCAAGTTGGATGAGAAAGTGAATGAGGACATCACCAAAGCCTGCATGATGCAGCGGCAGGTCGCCACCAGCGCCGTCACCTTCCTTTGGGCGGCCGTTCCTGAGCGGACCGTCTGGCGTTATTCCGAGCGAAGCTACCGCTATCTCTATCTGGATGCTGGACATGTGGGCCAGAACTTGCATCTGGCTGCTGAATCGATCCACTGCGGCATTTGTGCCATTGGGGCCTATGATGACGATGCAATTGATGCCTTCCTCGGTCTGGTGCCCCTGAGATGTTTGTGATCTATATCGCCTCCCTGGGAAAGAAAGCCTGAAATTGACCAAGGATCAAGTGGATGTCTGCATTCTGATCTCCGCCGGCGCGGAATGGCGCAGTATATTGCCTTTTTCTGATGCGGAAATCACACAAACCCCTTATGGTGATACTTTCCAGACCGTCATCGCTGGGCAGAGCGTTCAGTTCATGCACGGTGGCTGGGGAAGGTTGCCGCGGCTGGTTCCACCCAATATGCGATTGACCGCTGGTCGCCAAAGCGGATCGTCAACCTGGGTTCCTGCGGGGGATTCACTGGTCAAGTTGACCGTGGCGCCATCATCCTGGCGGAAAAGACGGTCATCTATGACATTATTGAACAGATGTCAGACCCGAAAGCCGCCATTGAGCATTACTCGGTGCAAACCGATCTGGATTGGCTGCCTTCACCCCCACCCCAACCCATTCTTAGGAAGACCCTGGTCTCCGCTGATCGAGACATCGTCGCAGAGGATATCTGTGGGTTGATCGAGAATTATGATGCAGCCGCTGCGGATTGGGAATCAGGCGCTATCGCCTGGGTGGCAAAGAAGAACGGCCTGCCCTGCCTGATCCTGCGCGGCGTATCAGACCTTGTGGATGCTACCGAGGCAGAAGCCTATGGCGATTACGCTTTCTTTGAGGAACAATGCCGGGAGATCATGAATAGGTTGATTGAGCACCTGCCGGCATGGCTGGAAGCGTTTCAATAATCCGATCTGAATAAACGTAGGGACAGGCCTTTGTGCCTGTCCTTTTTGATACCCCTCCAATCCCCCCACCGCCTCACTTTTTTCCGGGGATTTGGTTGCTGCGCTCCTCGAGGGGGAGGGAAACTGCGACGCAAAAAAGGGAGCCCACAGAGGGGCTCCCCTACTTATTACTTTTGATTTATGAGGGGATTTTATTTTCCCAACCGCGCCCGTTCTTCCTCGACAATGCTGGGTTCCAGCTTCTTGAAGAGCGGTGCGGGCTTCCGGAAAAGCGCACCCGGCTCCAGCGTGGTGGCAACCCACAAATCATCGTCACCTGCCGAGAGCGATTCGCCGGGTTCATAGAGCATCACTTCATGGGTGCTGAGGTCATCCTCAACCTCTCGGGTGATGAGCGTGCCAAAGAGCGGCTTTTCATAACCGAGATAGGTGTGCAGTTTTTCACAGGTATGCGGCAGGAAGGGTGAAAAGATCAATTTGATCCAGTCAATCGCCTGCATTGCGGTGTAGATTGATTTGGCGGCTTGGTCCTTATCTTCCTTGATTTCAAACCAGGGTGCGCTGGTATCCAGATATTTATTCACCTCAGCTGCCAGCCGCATGGCTTCCTGCAGCGCTGCCCGGAGCTTAACCGCTTCCAGGTGACCCTTGACGGTTTCAAATCCAGCCTCGATCGTTGCCAGCAGTTCCTTATCCGCCTCACGCATCTCGCCCGGGTCAGGCACTTTTCCTTCCCAGTGCTTATAAGCAAAAGAGAGCACCCGGTTCGCCAGGTTACCCCAGGTGGCGACCAATTCATTATTATTGCGTTGGTAAAACTCTTCCCAATCCCAGTCCGAATCCCGTGTTTCGGGCATATTGACGGTCAGGTAATAGCGGATCGGGTCCGGATCGTAACGATCCAGTGAGTCCAGCCCCCAAACCGCCCAATTCTTGCTGCCGGAAAGCTTCTTGCCCTCCAGGTTCATAAATTCATTGGCAGGTACATCATAAGGCAGGACCAACGGCTTGGGATCATTATTGCCCATCTTGGCATCAAATGAATCACCTACGCCAATCAGCTCCGCCGGCCAAATGATCGCATGGAAGGGGATATTGTCCTTGCCAATACAGTACAGGGTGCGGGACTCTTCGTTCGTCCACCAGTTCCGCCAGGCATCCGGCTCCCCATGCAGCAGCGACCATTCAATCACGGATGAAAGATAGCCAATCACCGCCTCGAACCAGACATACATGCACTTCCCTTCCCACCCGGCCACCGGCACAGGGATACCCCAGGCCAGGTCACGGGTGATCGGCGGCCATGCAAGCCTCGGTCTCAATTTGTCCCAATGACTGCTTAACCACATTCGGCCGCCAGTAATCCTGACGCTCGCGGAGGAAATCCGCCACCTGATCCTGCACCTTCTCCAGGTCGAGGTAGAAATGGGTGGTCTCACGCAGCTCAGGGGTGGAACCGTCAATTTTCGATTTGGGATCAAGCAGCTTCTCAGCTTCCAGCAAGTGACCACAGTTGTCACATTGATCGCTGCGGGCGCCGCTCTTGCCGCAGAAGTAACAGGTGCCTTCCACATAGCGGTCGGGCAGGAATTTTTCCTGGGCAGGCGAATACCACTGCAGCGAGGTTTCGGTATAGAGGAAGCCCTTTTCATTCAGAGCCAGGAAAAGTTTATCGGCCACATCAAAGTGGTTGCGGGTATGAGTGGTGGTGAAATGTCATAGGTCAGCCCCATCCGCTGGAAGAGCTCAATGAAGTCCTTATGGAAGCGTTTATAGACTTCCTCGGGGGTCACGCCCTCTTCATCGGCGCGCACGGTCACAGGGGTGCCATGGGAATCGGAACCGGAGACCATCAATACATCCCTGCCGCGCAAGCGATGATAGCGAGCGAGGATATCGGCGGGCAGATAAGCTCCGGTGATGTTTCCAACATGGATTTTAGCACTGGCATAAGGCCAGGCGACGGCAACTAAGACTGGTTCGGTCATACTTCACCTCATCGAAATATTATTACGGTTGTTAAAACTGGCAATAAAAAGCTGGCCTCAGCCAGCGGATCCTCCGGAAGTGACGCGGCACTTCACGTTATGCTTCTGGCAAGCATAACCGCGGAGAACCGGACATGCCCATGATGACGTTATATTTTCTCATCGTGAAAGAATTATACAGGATTAGAGGTAATCTTTCAACTGCCGAGCCTTCTGCGGTGACGCAATTGGCGCAATGCTTTCCCCTCGATCTGGCGGATACGCTCACGGGTAAGGCCGAATTTCTGCCCGACTTCTTCCAGCGTGTAGGATCGCCCATTATCCAGGCCAAAGCGCAGCCGGAGGATACGTGCTTCCCGCGGAGAGAGTGTATTCAACACATCATCAATCTTATCCCGCAGCATGGATTTGTAGGTCACTTCCATTGGTGAGGGTGTCTGATCATCTTCCACGAACATCCCAAGTTCCGAGTCTTCCTCATCCCCCACCGGGCTTTCCAATGAGAGCGGCAACCAGGAAATTCGCATCATCCACTGCACTTTGCGGATATTGACCTTCATCACATCGGCAATCTCGTTTGCAAAAGGCTTTCGCCCGAGTTTCTGCTCCAGTTCATGACTGACCTTATAAAGCTCACGGATGCGATCGATCATGTGCACCGGGATGCGGATCGTGCGGCCCTGATCGGCAATTGAGCGGGTGATCGCCTGCCTGATCCACCAGGTGGCATAAGTGGAAAACCGGAAGCCACGGGTATAGTCAAACTTCTCCACAGCTTTCATCAAGCCCAGATTGCCTTCCTGGATTAAGTCCAAAAATGGGACGCCCCGGCCAATATACTTCTTGGCCACACTGACCACCAGGCGGGTGTTCGCCTTGATAAGGTGCTCCCAGGCTTGTTCTCCATCCTTGGCTATCACCTTTAATTCCTGCTGGCGCTCATCAGACAAGCCGGCTTCCTTGTCATTAAGTTCTATTTGAGCATTTCTGGCCGCTTCAATCCGTTTTGCCAGCGAAAGTTCTTCTTGCACACTCAACAACGAGACGCGGGACATCTCCTTGAGATAGAGCCCAACGGTATCATCCGTACCGACATGCTCCAACCCAACCCGGGATGAGCTTTCATCCTCATCCTCGTCGTCATCCGAATTGTTTCCATGCAGGGAATCATGATCCACGATCTCTACACCCTGTTTTCGCAGGGACAGGATCAGGCTGTTCAGGGCGTCAGTATCATCATCGCCCTCTGGAAATGCTTCCATCAGGTCTTCAATGGTTAGGAAACCTTGCGAATCGGCGCGTTCCAGCAGCACCTCAACCGCGTGCTCCGTACTCTTACCCTGACGTTCGCGGGCCATCTACATCTCTCCCAAAAGCCAGACCGCGATATTCTTTTTGTCCATCCCACCTTGTTCAAAAAATCATACTAGACCGTTCTTCGCCTTCATGTCGTCATGCTCAGTGGATTGGTTTGATGTTCACAGGTCGCATTATTTAAGTTAGTACCGCAAACAACACAGAGACCTTGCAATCGG
>LQAH01000381.1_pt1 | contig 10668 bp, 21 predicted proteins | sample 1535791 | NCBI WGS metagenome assembly LQAH01 (sample SAMN04331585, study PRJNA305678) | bioreactor metagenome | isolation source: bioreactor_4 inoculated with Wadden Sea sediment 2nd replicate of a... | place: Germany:Bremen
CTTTTAATAAAATATTTAATTTCACAGCTAGTCTGAAAGACAGCATAAAGGCTTAACATCTCATAACAAATCATACTGATAATTGACAGCTTAACTGTTCAATTTTTATAAAATATTTCTCTGAGATGTTTAAAATACAAACGTTTTGTGTGCTATGATTAAATAAACAGCCTGTGCTGTTTTACAGGCCGGAATTATTATCCGTTCTGAATTAACTAAAGGAGCAAAGTATGAGTAATACTGCGCATGAAGGAGCAGCTGGAAAAAGTACATTTAAAAATGTATGCAAAACTTTATCTGGCAGTTCTTTTAATTGTTATTGTTTCTGAACTGATCGGGATTCACAAGATTAAAATCGGTCCCGGCAGTGTCGTTCTTCTGCCGATGCTTTACGCTGTAATTATCGGTATTTTAATCACACCTGATGTTCTTGGAAAACCATTAGGCTTTTTGAAAAAAAATTGTTACAATGAAAGAAGTTGAAGCTGCAGGACCTATAGTTCTTATAGCACTTCTTCCTCTCGGTGTTAAATACGGTACACTTGTAGGACCGAATATTGTAAAAATTATTCAGGCAGGACCTGCATTCCTTTTACAGGAACTCGGTAATGTTGCAACACCTTTAATAGCACTTCCTTTAGCTCTTTTACTCGGACTCGAAAGAGAAGCAGTGGGAGCAACAGTAAGTATATGCAGAGAACCGACTCTCGGAGTAATCGGGGAAGATACGGAATGAATTCACCCGAAGGTACAGGGTTCTCGGCACATACATGATTGGTACTGTTTTCGGAACAATTTTCTTCGGACTTCTCGGTTCATTTGCACTTTTAACAGGTATTCACCCTTTTGCTCTTGCAATGGCATCCGGTATGGGAAGCGGCAGTATGATGACTGCAGCTTCAAGTTCTCTTGCTGCAGCTGCTGACCCTGCACTGAAAGACACAATTCTTGCTTACGCTGCAACAAGTAATATGCTTACAGGTGTTACCGGTATGTATTCTGTAATCTTTATTGCTCTGCCGCTTACTAACTGGTACTACAAAAAATTATCTCCGGTTATCGCTGCAAAGAAGGGGGGTAAATAATGCTGAATTTTTAAAAACACTCTTGAACAGCTGAAAATAATGATTGTTGTAGCAATCATGATACTTATTGGACAGAAAATCGGTTTTAACTTTCCGATCATAGAAGCTATCCCGGGAATTATTCTTGTTGTAATTGTAGCTATGCTGGCTCTTATAATTAAAGATCTTCTTCCTAATCTTAAATTCCCTGCATTTGCATGGGCAACAATGATTGGTCTTATTTTAAGCATGCCTTTCATGCCTACAGCAAATTTCTTTCTCGAATATACAAACAAAGTAAGTTTTCTTGGAACAACTACACCTATACTTGCTTTTGCAGGTATATCTGTTGGAAATAAAATTCCTCAGCTTAAAAAATTAAGCTGGAAAATTCTTTTAATTGCTATTGTTGTATTTACAAGTACATATTTCGGTTCTGCGCTTATTGCACAGATTGTACTTAAAATTCAGGGAATTATTTAATTCAATAATAAAAGGCTGCTTATCTGCAGCCTTTTTTCTTTCCGGTTTTCATTTTTAATTATATTAACAGATATATAATTATTATTTCTGCTGATTTCCTTTAACTGTATATTTTCTGTTTATTAAAAACAGTAAAATCCGAAACCGGCAATTTTTTTATAAGAGGTATAAATGAATATAAACGAAACTAAAAAAACGGGTCTGCAGCGAAATTGACAACTGCAGAGATATGATAATTGAAGCAGGTGAAAAAATATACAGGAATCCTGAACTCGGATACAAGGAAAACTATGCAACTGAGTATGTAGAAAACATTTTCACAGAACTCGGGCTCTCTCCTGAAAAAAACATAGCAGTAACCGGCTGCAGCGCTGTTTTAAAATGCAGCAAAGCCGGTCCTTCTGTTTCTTTCATGGGTGAGCTTGATGCTGTTTCCTGCCCGGATCATAAAGATGCTGATCCTGAAACAGGAGCTGTACATGCATGCGGCCATAATATCCAGACCGCAGTTATGATTGGAGCTGCTGCAGGAATTATTAAATCAGGTGCTTCTTCATACTTAAGCGGTTCAATCAATTTCACAGCTGTCCCTGCTGAAGAGTTTATTGAACTTGCTTTCAGATCAGATCTGAAGGAAAAGGTGAAATAACATATTACGGAGGAAAACAGGAGCTTATAAAAAAAGGCTTCTATGATAATACAGATATTGCATTAATGATGCATGCTCTAAATCTGCCTTCAGATAAAAGCTTTCTTATCGGTCCTAAAGGAAACGGTTTTATCGGAAAAGAAATTAAATTTACCGGAAAAGAGGCTCATGCAGGCTCTGCTCCGGAAGACGGTATAAATGCATTAAATGCAGCTATGCTTGCAATTAACAATATACATGCACAGAGAGAAACATTCTCAGACCAGGACAGAATAAGAGTCCATCCTATTATTACAAAGGGGGGATATTGTTAATGTTGTTCCGTCTGATGTTAGAATTGAAAGTTATGTAAGAGGAAGAACTATAAAAGGTCTTCTTGATGCAAACAAAAAAGTTGACAGGGCTATTAATGCTGGCGCATATGCAGTGGGCGCTGATACAGAGATTAATGATATACCCGGCTATCTGCCGCTTCTTGATAATACAGATCTTGATGATATATTTAGAGAAAACGCAGAAGAGATTTCAGGCAGCAGTTCGATTATTGAAGGCGGTGATTTTACCGGTTCTTTTGACTTCGGTGACATCTCACATATCATGCCTGCTCTTCATCCAATGACAGGAGGGGTAGAAGGCGGACTTCATACACGCGACTTTAAAATTACTGACATGGAAAAAGCATATATACTTCCAGCAAAAGCTTTGGCAATGACAGTTATTGATCTTCTTTTTGGAAATGCGGAAAAAGCAGAATATGTTATTAAGAATTTTTAAAGCAGCTATGACTAAAGATGAGTATCTTGAATATATGCAGTCTGTTTCGCTGAAAAAACATTTTAAAAGCAGTGATGTATAATTATTTTAATAAACAATAATACTTGTTTAATGAATTAAAATTAAATTAAATTAGAATCTTAATATAAAATACAGAGCTGTCCGGATATTTTCAGACAGCTTTTTTACAGGAATTAAGCTGATTATGACTTTTCATGAAAAAGCAATAAATATAATAAAAAAAGTCCCTGAAGGTAAGGTTGCAAGCTATGGCCAGATTGCTCTTCTGGCAGGCTCTCCGAGATCCGCAAGGCAGGTTTCATGGATACTTCACAGCTGTTCAAAAAAGAAATGTTGCCCTGGCATAGAATAATAAACAGCAGAGGCTTTATATCGCTTAAACCGGGTTACGGTTTTGAACTTCAGAAAAAACTGCTGGAAAATGAAAACATTGTTTTTGATGAAAAAGACTGTATTAATCTTGATATGTATTTATGGAATCCTGATGCTTTCAAACAATGAATTAATTTTACTTAATATACAATCACTCTTTATCTATGCACTTTAACTGCTGATAAGTCAAAATAATTTAATAGACTTAGCAGAATAATTTAAATATAATAATTATGCTGATTGACGGGGTTTATATTATTTTGTATAACCTTTGGAAATTGTTTCTAATTAAAAAGCAGAACTTCATATTTCTTAAATTAATGCTTTATGACAGCTTCTGTTATTATATTATAAACTGTACTTCATCAGAAATATTTAAAAATAAATAACAGGAATACTTAATGGCTTATATAATTATTACAGGACATAAAAATCCTGATATGGATTCTGTCTGTGCAGCATGGTGCTATGCTGAACTAAAAAATATTATAGATCCTGACAACACTTATGTTCCGGGAAGATGCGGAAGTCTGAATAACCAGACAAAGGCTGCATTCAGAAAAGCACAGATTGAACCTCCTTCACTTATAAAAGATGTCTCAACTAAAGTATCAGATGTAACAATCCGTGATGTAATATCCATAGATCAGAATGAGCCTATTTTTCAGGCAATTAAGGTTCTGGATAATGAGAATATCAGCTGTATTCCAGTCTTTCATGATGAAACTGAATTTAAAGGAATTATAACAACACATCAGATAACCAGTTTTTCTTATATCAGAAAATTTTGGGAAAAAGACCTGCATATAATTTCAGAATCAATAACTTCAAAAAAGTCCTCCCTGGTTTCTTCTATAAAATCGGAAACAGAAAAGAGTTCAGCGCTCCAATTATGACAGGTGCAATGCCTGTTGAAGTAAGCAGAGAAAGAATCGAATCTCTTAAACCGGAAATACCTGTCCTTGTTGTTGGACTGAGGGAAGACATAATAAGCACAGCAATTACAAATGATTTTCCAGCAATAATACTGACAGGGGTGGAGGATACAAATCTTCCTATTAATTTTGATGATTACAAAGGTACAGTTTATGTATCAAAATCAGATACTGCAGAAACTATCAGGCTTCTCCGCCTAAGCGCACCATTAAAGGAAATAATGAATAAAGAACCTGTTGCTGTTCAGTCGGAAAGTGATTTTGACAAAGGTAAGCAGCTTCTTGTAAATTCACGCTACAGGGGAGTACCGGTATTTGATAAAGACAACTTTATAGGTCTTGTTACCAGACAGTGTTTTATCGAAAAACCCAGAAAAAAGATTATTATGGTTGATCATAATGAGGCAACACAGTCTGTAAGAGGTGCCGATCAGGCGGAAATTGTAGAAATTATCGATCATCACAGACTAGCTCCGCAGCCGACTAAAAACCTATTTATATGAGCATAAGACCGGTAGGAAGTACAAGCACTATAATTACAGGAATGTATGATACTCACGGAGTGGAAATATCAAAGGGAACAGCTATGCTTCTTCTTGCCGGAATTATATCAGATACCGTTATACTTAGATCCCCTACAACAACCAAAGAGGATATAAAAGCAGCTGAAAAACTTTCTGAAATCTGCGGCCTTTCTGTTGAGGAGTACGGAAGGGAACTTCAGGAGCAGAGCGCTGTACTTGATGAAACATCTCCGGAAGATCTTATCTCCTCCGACCTTAAAGAGTATAAACAGGGCAGTTTTTCGTTTGCAGTAGGCCAGGCTGAAGTTATTAACCTTGACGGCTCAAGCCGCTTAAAACAGGATCTTCTTTCGGAACTTGAAAAACAAAAATCCGAAAGAAAACTTGACTGGATTATGCTTCTTATTACAGATGTAATTAAAGAGGTATCAGTGCTTATAACAACAGATATGAAAGAAGCTGAAGATCAGATTATTTACAGGAAAACCGAGGATAATATGTTTTACCTGCCCGGAATTCTATCTAGAAAAAAACAGCTGCTTCCGGAACTTTTTAAGAGTAATTGAAGATTCCGGACTTTCCAGATAATGGATAATAAACAGAAAAAGCTTTTTTATTTTTTTATAGACGGGCTGGGTATAGGAGAAAATAATAATGATAACCCTGTATCAGACATTTTCAGCTCTTCTCTTGACAATATGCTTCTTTCAGGAATTAAGAACTGTAAAATTCAGCAGAGGCATAATAGTCCCTGTAGATGCTGTACAGGATGTCCCGGGGATCCCTCAGTCTGCTACCGGCCAGACATCTCTTTATACAGGAATTAATGCGCAGAAAATACTTGGTCATCATCTCACAGCAATACCGAATAAAAAACTGATAAATATTATCAATGAACGAAGTCTTCTTAAAATTCTTAAAGAATCAGAGATATCTGTTACATCGGCTAATATGTATTCAGAGGAATTTTTCAAAAAAACGGTCTGCAATGAAAAAAAAACATGTTCCCTGTTTCCACACTCAGCATAAAAGCTGCAGATATAAAATTCAGAATGTTTGATGAATATAATAATTACAAAGCTCTTTTTGCAGATATAACAAACCGCCTTATCAAAAAGAGAGGATATAATATTGATCTGATAACAGCTGTTGAAGGCGCAGACAGGCTTAAAAACATTCTTGATGATTATAATGCTGTTTTTTATGAATATTTTATGACAGATATATACGGACACAAGAGAAAATCAGAAGATATGAAGCTTATAAAAACTGAACTGAATCTTTTTCTCAAAACAGTTCTTGAAAAAATAGATAATAATACTTCTGTAATAATAATAAGCGATCATGGAAATGCAGAGGATTTTTCAACAGGTAATCATACGCTTAACAAAGTCCCTTTTATATTTTATTCAAATGACAGTGAAATGCTGGAAAAAGCAGTAGAATGCAGACAGCTTACAGATATATATTATTTTGTTCTTGACTATTTTTAAAATAAAAACTGATTTGTAAGATAATATAATGATGCAATTTACTTAAAAATTATATAGATCAGCTTTTTTGATAAACATAAGCTTATTTCTATCAGTTTTTAAACAGTTTAATCCGGAGATATTATGAGGGCAGATATAGATAAAAGCATTATCAATTATCAAATTATAAACGGCGATGAAAACAAAGCAGTACTTGTTTTTCTTCATGAGGGACTCGGCTGCATAGAAATGTGGAAGTCGTTCCCGGAGAAACTGTGCAGAAAAACCGGCTGCGCAGCTCTTCTTTACGACAGATGCGGTTACGGAAAGTCATCAGCTTTAACATTTGAATGGACAGAAAACTACCATCAGTATTATGCTTTAAAAGAACTTCCCTTTATTATCAACTCTGTATTTCCAGATAGAGAAATTATACTTATAGGTCATTCCGACGGTGCTACAATTTCACTTGTTTATGCTTCATCAGATCCTGCAAATCTGAAAGGAATAATTCTTGAAGCTCCTCATGTATTTATTGAAATGATTACAGTAAACGGTGTAAAAGCTGCAGCAGAAGCTTTTAATAATGGGAAGCTAGATAAACTTTATAAATATCACATGAAATAAAACTGTTAATATTTTTTTCACAATGGTCAGGATACTGGACAGATAGAAGATTTAAAGAGTGGAATATTGAACATCTTCTTCCTGAAGTAAAAGTCCCGCAGCTTGTCATACAGGGGGACAGAGACAGATACGGTACTGAAAAACAGTATAATTCAATATTTAATAAAACATCAGGAATAACCGAACTCGGCATCATTCCTGACTGCGGACATTCGCCGCATATTTCAAAACAGCAGACAACTCTCAGACTAATGGCAGAATATATTCAGAAACTGCATTAAAATAAATGAATGTGATATATAAAGACAGAGCAATATATGTTAAAAATTAATAAGTAATAAAGGAGAATTAAAATGACAGATATGACAAATAAAATTATCAAGAAACTTGAAGATATAAACAGAATACCAAGAGGATCCGGAAATATGGAAGGGATCCACAAATTTTTTTATCGATTGGGCGGAAGAATACGGGTTTGAATACAAAACCGACAAAGCTTTAAATATACTAATAAAAATTCCTGCATCAAAAGGGTATGAAAAATCTCCTGCTGTAATACTCCAGGGACATATGGATATGGTCTGCGAAAAAACACCGGAATCAAATCACGATTTTTCAAAAGATCCGGTAAAACATATTACAGACGGAGACTGGCTCAAGGCGGACAACACAACTCTGGGCGCTGACAACGGTATTGCGCTTGCAATGGCAATGACTGCAGTACTTGAGGATGAAATAGAACATCCCCCTCTGGAACTTCTTTTTACAACAGATGAAGAAATAGGACTAAAAGGGGCTGCAGCACTTGACAGCGGATTTGCAGATGGAAAAATCCTGTTAAACATAGATTCAGAGGAAACAGGTATATTTACTACCGGATGTGCAGGTTCTTCAAGAACATTTATCAATATTCCTGCAGAAAAATCATCTGTACCGGATAATCATACAGCTTTTAAAATTGAAACAGGAGGATTGCTTGGGGGACATTCTGCAATGGATATAAATAAATCCAGAGGAAATGCAAACGCTCTCCTGATTAGAGGACTTTCCGAGCTTTCTGAAAAAACTGATATAAGTCTTTCTCATATATCAGGCGGAACTGCAATGAATGCAATAGCAAGAGCAGCAGAAGCAGTAATAACTGCTGATAAAAACAATATTGATACTGTTAAGAAAATATGGTCTGAATTTTCAGATAATATAACTGCAGAAAACAATTTTACTGAAAAAAATATATTTTCAAAGATTACTGAAACAGATATTCCTGATTATATTTTCAAAAACAGCAGAAGTCTTATTAATAAATTAAGATCAATTCCTCACGGTACAGTAAACATGAATCCGCAGCTTCCAAATCAGCTTGAAACATCACTTAACTTCGGTATAATCGACACTACTGAATCTTCAATAAAAATCACGACTATGCAGAGAAGCTCTCTTAAAACACGTTTAGAAGACCTTACAGCTAAAATTAAATCTCTTGCCGGTGCTTTGGGGGGAGAATTCTCAATTGATATTTTTACAGATCCCTGGGAACCGGATATGGACAGCAGTCTGTTAAAAAGATGTCTTGATGTATGGAAAAATCTCTACAGTGAAAATGCTGAAATCGAGATAACACACGGAGGTCTTGAATGCGGAGTTATAAAAAATAAATCAGGGGAGATGGATACAATTTCATTCGGTCCTGATATAGAAAGTCCTCATTCACCTGCTGAAAGACTTTATATACCGTCTGTAGAAAAAGTTTTCAACTTTTTAACAGAACTTCTTAAAAGTTATAAAACATGAGTTTAAAACTGTTGCGGCAAACTATTATTAAATATTTTACCGGCAATATCACTGAATTTAACAAAGAGGAGATATAATAATGGATAATATAAAAATATACTTGATAAATATTCTGAAATTAATGTCGAAGCAGATTTTACAAAGCTGCCTGAAGATATTTTAAAAGCGCTGCCTCATCTTAAAAAAGCAATGGATGAAATTACAGAGATCTTTATAATGCAGCAGAATGAAAAACTTCCGCAGCACTATAAAAGAAGTAATGTCAAAAGGCGATAATCTTACAAAAAAATACTACAGCTTTTTTAAAGGTCCTTATAATGAATTTGATAATTTCAAATCCCCTGTGAATGAAATAGAAGACAGGAGAAAAGGATGCGCTTTTTATCCGGACTCAATGACTGATTCACAGATAATAGAAAAAATAAGCAGTCTTGAAGAAGATGAAAAAATTAAGGCAGAGGATCATTTTCAATAATACGGGAAAAAGAGGGTAATCTGATATCTATTCCCTATCATATCTACTATAGAGAATATCTTGAAAAAGCATCATATGAACTGATAAAAGCATCGGAAATCATTAAACATGAAAATCTTAAAAAATTCCTGATAATCAGGGCAGAAACTCTTCTTAACGGGGATTACAGACGTTGTGATACTGAATGGGTAAAACTTACAGACAGTCCCATTGATCTGCTTATAGGTCCTTACGAGGTATATGCAGACTCTCTCCTTGGAATAAAAGCTACTTATGAAAGCATGCTTATGATAGTTGATCATGAAAAATGCAGTGCTCTTAAAGAAATTGAAAATAATCTCACCAATCTTTCAAAACTTTTTCCTCTTCCTGACAGTTCAAAAATCTGCAGTTGGCGGTGCTGCTCCTATAGTTGTTGTTAACCAGATATATGCAGCAGGCGAGGCTTCAAGCGGTGTAATGCCTGCTGCTTTTAATCTGCCGAATGATTCCTGGGTAAGAGGCAACACTGGATGGAAGCAGGTTATGCTTTATAATATAATGAAGGCAAGTTTAATACTGCAACATTACAGATAGCAGATAAAATACTTGAAGACAGCAGTAAAGCTCAGTTTGAACCTTTATTTACTTTTGTGCTTCTTCATGAAATAAGCCACGGACTTGGTCCTGCATACAGAAAAGACGGAACCGAGGTCGCAAAAGCACTTGGTTCATATTATTCAGCCCTTGAAGAGACTAAAGCAGATACAGGAGCTCTTTTCCTTATTCTTAAGGCAGGAGGCAGATTCGGTATTGAAAATATGATGATGAAATACTTCTGGCATCATATCTTTCAGGTATTTTCAGATCTGTAAGATCGGTATTCATGAAGCGCACGGCCTTTCTAATATAATACAGCTTAACTGGTTTATGGAAAAAGGAAATATATCATACAAAAAGCAGTAAATATTCTATAAACAGTAAAAATATTCTTAACAATGCTGAGGAACTTCTGACAGAAGTCTGCAGACTTGAAGCTTCAGCTTCAGAAGAAGAAGCAGATGATTTTATTCAGAAATACGGAATTCCTGATGAGAATCTTTTAAAAACGCTTGATAGTTTTAAAGATATTCCTGTCGATATCAGAGCTGTTTTTCCTGATCCTGAAAAATAATATATGATAGGAATTCTAGGGGAATTCTATTGTCAAATCAGGAAACTCTTTTTGAAACTCGGATTCCAGCTGATTTTGTATTGATGATGATACTAACGATGCAATTGCAGAACAGGTGAGACAGCGGGATGACGCCTGAAAAATCTGTAAAAATATAAAGATGACTGTGTTCCTCTGAATACCTCAATTTTGTTACAAGTCCCAGTTCTGACACGCTTAATCCGCTTTCAGGATCTTTTACACGGTCTAAAACTGCATCTATTCTTTTTTTCATATCATTATTCATAAACGCCTCTATTTTAATTTATTACAGTCAGATTATGATTTT
>LQAH01000382.1_pt1 | contig 10663 bp, 19 predicted proteins | sample 1535791 | NCBI WGS metagenome assembly LQAH01 (sample SAMN04331585, study PRJNA305678) | bioreactor metagenome | isolation source: bioreactor_4 inoculated with Wadden Sea sediment 2nd replicate of a... | place: Germany:Bremen
GTTTTCGTAGGAGGTTAATAGCAATCTTTTTAATTATACAAACAGTTTACCTAAGAATACTAAGGCAACAATAATTGTAATTGGAGATAGTTCCTTGATTTTACCAGTACAAATCTTAAGTGTAACGTATGATAACATACCGAATAAAATACCTTCTGAGATACTGTATGTGAATGGCATCATAACGATTGTTAAGAAAGCTGGAATTGCTTCTGTAAAGTCGTCAAGGTCAATTTCTTTAATAGGTGACATCATGAACAGACCAACAATTACTAAGGCTGGAGCTGTAGCTGCACCTGGTACAAGTAAGAATATTGGTGCCAAGAATACGGCAAGACCAAACATAATACCTGAAGTTAAAGCAGTAAGACCTGTACGTCCACCTTCTGCAACACCCGCAGCACTTTCAACGTATGTTGTAACAGTTGAAGTACCAAGATCGCACCAAATGTAGTACCAATCGCATCTGATAAAAGAGCTTGCTTAGCTTTAGGTAATTTACCTTCGTCATCAAGAAGACCTGCTTTCGAAGATACACCAACAAGTGTACCAACAGTATCAAACATATCAACGAATAAGAAAGTAAATAATACAACAAACATATCAAAATGTAAAAATCTTATCAAATTCAAATTGGAAGAATAATGGTGACATGTCTGGAATCTTGAACATTCCATCTGCATTAAATGATGCAAGATCAGTAACCCCTAAAGGAATACCTACTACTGTAGAGATTAAGATACCAATAAGAATTGCACCTTTAACGTTTTTAGCTAAAAGAACACCTGTTATTACAATACCAACAAGAGCTACTACAGCACCCGGAGTATGAACTACTTTTCCAACACCAACTAAAGTAGCTGGGTTATCAATAACAATACCCGAGTTAACAAAACCAAATTAAGGCAATGAATAAACCGATACCAACAGAGATACCTTTTTTAACATTCATAGGTATACTGTTAATAATTGCTTCACGTACATTAAAGAACGAAAGAATAATAAAATATAATACCTTCTAAGAATACGGCCGTTAATGCAAATTGCCAAGAGTATCCCATCCCTAAAACAACTGCATAAGCAAAGAATGCATTTAGTCCCATACCTGGAGCAAGTGCAAACGGTAAGTTCGCCATAAAAGCCATACATAGAGTTGCAACAAATGAAGCAATTGCTGTTGCACCAAATACTGCTGCGAAGTCCATACCTGCATCTGCAAGGATCAACGGATTAACAATAAGAATGTAAGCCATTGTCATGAAAGTCGTAATACCTGCAGTAATTTCAGTACTGGTGTTGGTACCGTGTTCCTTAAGCTTAAACTGCTTTTCAAAATAATTAACGATAGTAGACATTAAATATCCCCCTTTGTTAGTGTGTCAATTCAACATGGATGGTTATATATGTTTGATCCAAGTATCCATGACGTCGATAAAATCTCCCATCAAGCACACCCTCACCGAAAGGCTCAGGTATAATGATCCACACAGCTTGTATCCCTGCAAGCTGTGTGGAGTTATCAACACTCAATCAGTTTCTGAGTCATCAAAATCCTCAGTTTTTCTGAATATTTATAAAATTCTACACATAGTCAATATTGCCTTTGTATAGTTTTTATAAGGTTTGGGGCTTAATTATTCCTAATTTGCCTATGAATTTCGTAAACAAATCCGGAAATTATTTTACTGGTGGTAGAATTCGAAGTTTTCAACATCTACAAGACCCATATCAGTGATTTCCACTTTTGGACTTGTTGATAAGCCAAGGAAAGAAAGGTGCATGAAAGGTGCATGAACTTTACAGCCAATTGTTCTTACAACACGTTCCAAGTCAATAATTTTTGACTTACTTCGCTACCTGTTAATTCATCAGTAATCAAACCACCAACTGGTAAAGCAAGATCATCTAGTACACGACCGCCTTTAACAACGGCTATACCACCACCAAGTTCAATAACTCGGTTAACTGCTGTTACCATGTCTTTGTAGTTTGTACCAATAACCAACATGTTATGTGTATCATGAGCAATACTTTCTGCTATAGCACCATCTGTTAAACCAAATCCTTCACAGAATGATTTACCAATGTTACCATTTCGACCATAGCGCTCAAGACAAATTAATGGCAATACATCATTTGCAACATCTGGTTGAACAACGCCATTCTTAACCTTGAGTGGAGCTTCGCCACTCGTAGAAAGGTTTTGATCTGGAATAAGTCCAATAACATTACCAATTACCTCAGACCCTTCAGCCGTAATCTGAATATCAGATTCTGAGATTGGGTTCATACGTACAGAATTCTTAACCGAATTAGGATACGTATACTTAGGTATATCAATAAGCATTTCACCATTTGCTGCCATTAACTGACCTTCAATAAATACAGCATCTACTACCATATTGTTTAAGTCACTTATAATTGCAATATCTGCCATCTTACCAGGTGCTAATGCACCACGGTCTTCTAACTTAAAGTAGGTTGCTGGGTTAATCGTTACCATTTGAATTGCTTCAACTGGGTCAGCACCTTCAGCTATTGTACGTTTTACAATTTCGTTCATATGACCCAATTTTTCAAGGTCTTCTGCAACCATATCGTCAGTCGCTAAAATAGCGCGACGTGAGTCACATTTTTCTTCAGTAATTGCACGGATACACTCAGCCATGTTACGTTGTGTAGAACCTTCACGCATGAATACGTAAACGCCTTGACGTAATTTTTCAACACACTCTGCTTTTGTTGTTGTCTCATGACACGAGCACGTTCCACCTGTTGCTATAATATGAGCTGCTAGCTCTTTTCCAAAAAGTTCTGGTGCATTTCCATCTACAACTTTTCCTATACTCTTAGCATATGTTGTTGAAGCTACAAGGTCTGTAATGATCTCTGGTGTATTTCTGTACACGTGAGCTGCATTAGAAAAACCTTGAAGTTCGCCAATACAATAATATTTGGATAGTTAAGTAGATCGGCCATATCCTTTGAAGTAACATCAACACCTGCTGTTTCAAGACTTGGACAATCAGGAGTCAATGCTGGTACTACAAGTTTAACGTTGTTAGGAACTAAACCTGCTTCATCAGCCATTGCTTTCATACCAACTGGACCAAGGGCATTCCCAATTTCATGTGGGTCAGCAACTAGTGTTGTAGTTCCTGAAGGTATCGATAATCTCGAGAATTCAGAAACAGTTAGCATACTACTTTCAAAATGCATATGTGAGTCAATAAATCCAGGAGATAAGAACTTTCCACTTACATCAACAACAAGTGTATTGTCGCCAATAAGACCTTCTGAATTACCAACCACTAAAATATATTTACCTTTAATCGCTACATCCGCTTGATAAATCTCACGTGTTAACACATTAATTACATTACCGTTGTATAAAACGATATCTGCAAAATCATTGTCTCCCATGAGTGTATCAATAAGGTAGCGATATTCCATTGCTTGTTTAATAATACTTGGATCCAACTTGCATCCCACCTTTACTGCTATTATTTAAGAACGCTTTTATCGAGGTCAACACCATCGATGATACCTACTACTGCTGCGTCAATTGGGAGTTGGGTTTGTTTGCTGCGTATCTTGCAGCAGTACCACTTGTGAAAAACACAAATTCTCCAATCCCTGCACCTACAGTATCTATGGCAACCAATGGTTCACCAATAGGTTCTTTATCGACATTTACCGGTTGCGTTAACAACAGTTTATGTCCAACAAATTTTCATCTTTACGTGTTGCTACGACGGTTCCTATGATCACACCAATGTACATAATATCGCTCCCAATTCTACATACAGACCCGAATTTTTGGGTTTACTCTTTTATCTGATTAGACTAACCTCTTTTAATCGAAATCCGTCTAGCATTCGCTAAGTCTTTGGCAGCAGGTGTTATAATCTGCCTTTTGAAGAACAAGTTCCTTCACGTCAGACTTTAAATCTAATATTGCTTGTTCATTAACGAGTTTCTGTGGAGCAGTAGCCTCTTTAACCTGCACTGGGGCTGTTTCAATGTCAAAGGTTTGAGTACGTGTGTACCTATATTCTTCGACAATTTCAGCACCATATGCAACGACCTTTTCGATGTGACTTTCAAACACTTGTCGCATCATAGGGTTTTTCGAAAGGGGTTGTGCACCTTCAAAAACAGATTGCGTATTTAAAGTAACTTTTACGCCTTCTAGTAATAACATCCAAAGTATATTGGATACCATTGAATCTTGGATACCTACGGCAAGTTTTGCTAAAGTGTTTTGCGTGATATTAGGCGCAATGGCCATATCTGTACCTTTAGCAATGTCATGACCGTTGTATCCTTCTGATTCAAGATATACTTTAAAAGGATCCAAAGCTGATACAATATCATCTACACATAATAGATGCTCTGCTTCTTTCGAAAAAGCAAGTTTCATGATACAGCCTTGAGATTTGAGATCTTTTAAGCCAGCAAGAATTTTATCGCTAGCTACATCGCTCCCGTTGAATAAAACCAATACGCGGTTCATCCCACCAGAGCTATAGCTTGTCGTTAAATTTTTGCCCACATATACTTTCATGGATATGTCATTGAGGATGTTTTTGATTAACTCTTTATTTGACATCTAAACACATCCTTGTTTGAGGTATGGTATTAACTACTTAACGCTTCCTAAAATAACACGCTCAACTTCTGAGTGTGGTCTTGGAATAACGTGTACTGAGTGTAATTCGCCTACTTTTTCAGCAGCGCTTGCACCAGCATCTGTAGCTGCTTTAACAGCACCAACATCACCACGTACCATAACTGTAACAAGACCAAAACCAATTTTTTCGTAACCAACTATAGTAACACTTGCAGCCTTAACCATTGCATCTGCTGCTTCAATTGCGCCTACTAAACCTTTCGTTTCAACCAAACCTAATGCTTGACCTGTACTCATGTAATTACCTCCTAGATTATTGTGATTATCAAATTAACTGTTTATACTATGCTTCTTTATTCGCTTCTTCCTTAGAAGATTCCTTTTTAGGAGCTTTCTTTGCTACGGGCTTTTGCTTTCGAAAGCGTTCTACTAATTTGTCAACGTCCTCGTGTGGGCGTGGTATAACTTGTGCAGCTAATACTGTACCAACACGTTCTGCAGCTTCTCTACCTGCCTCAACAGCCGCTTGTACCGCAGCTACATCGCCAGCTAAATGACTGTGACGCTTACACACTTTCCAGCACCAATGATTTTCTCTGATCCAACAAAAGTAACTTCTGCTGTATCGAGGGCTTCATCTAAAGCAGCCGCAGCTGCCGTAAGTCCGATGGTTTCAATTAAACCGAGTGCACCTTTCACCTAGACACCTCCTCATCGAGATTGTCATTATCGCTTCTTTGAGCTATTGACTAAATCATCTAACTAAGTTTACCAGCTACCTTTTTAGGGCTTGCAGTCTCTGTTTTAACCGATGATTTTTGTGAATGATATCTTCAAGCGATTTTACTTGTCGATCATTCAAGTTTGCGTTTCCGCTAACCGCATTGCTTCTTTTAATGCTCTTATTCTCATACTGAGAACATTTTTTTACGATGTTATCCATAATTTTAATTGTAAGATTATCAGGCATTTATAACACCTCTTCTACTCAAATAAGTCGAGAAGTTCACGGTTTGGACGTGGAATCACATTGATCGAAATAATTTCAGCCATATGTCCTGCGCTCAACTCCGCACTTTCAACAGCAGCTTGTACTGCCGCACTCACCTTCAATAATACCGACACTACACCAGATCCCACAATTTCAAACTTTCTTAATCGACATCTGCTGCTTTTAACATTGCATCGGCAGCTTCCATGGCTGCAACCATGCTACGGATTTCAAAAAATCCCAGTGCTTGTTTCATGATTTTTCGCCTCCCAGCTCGGCATTAGAAAATTGCTATGCAATTTTCAGGTAACAGATACGAGGTATCAGGTAACAGTGAAAAGCTCTAGAATCAAAAGACCTTAAAAGCCTTTACTGATATCCGTTATCTAGTATCTGATATCTTGAGATTGTGTAACAATCTCGTTTCTACTTTCTATTTGGAAAGAATTTGTTTAAGTCAATATCGTCATACCCGGGTATGAGCGCTTTATCAACTTAACGTTAATTTCTCCCAAAGGTTTGGTTGCATCAATTCCAACCTTATCGCTGGTTCCATTGATATGATGTGATGGATCAAGTCCTGTCCCATTACCACCTGGAATTAATACAGTATCTTTTGAAGCTTGAACACGAGCAGCAAGCGCATGTTCCACATCCATTGGATCAAAGATATCAACATCTTCATCTACAATAACGACATGCTTCATATCCTTAGCACTACTTAAAGCACCAATAATAGCAGTTTTACCGTCTCCTTCAGATTTCTTCCGGATTGATACAACGCCATGGAATCGACAGCCACCACCAATAGTTACATTGGCATCAACAACATCTATTCCCATTCGACTTACGTGTGTATAGAGTTCAATGTCACGAATAAGACCATTGGATAAATGCTCTTCTCTACATGGAGCTGATATTTGGAATATCGGGTCATTACGATGAGTTACTGCTTTGACGCGCATAACAGGATGATCTGCAATGCTGCCGTAGTATCCCATTAGTTCACCAAATGGTCCTTCAACAGCTTTTTCATTGTAAGGAATAACACCTTCCAAAACCATTTCTGCATGAGCTGGAACATCTATATCTACAGTCTGACATTTAACAACTTCAAGCGGCGCACCTCGTAAAGCACTATCCACTTCATGTTTGTCAACGCCATAGGTATAACTGCTTACTTGAGACGCTGCACAATAAATGTAGTCATATCCCAAAACAACTGCAACTTCAAGATCCTTCTTTTTAGCAAAAAGAGCTTTCATTTGTTCAGTTAGCATGGGTGATGTAACTAAGGCACTGATGTTATCTCCGCCGTTAAATTGAAAACGTCTAATAGATGTGTAAACTTGCCCAGTGTCAGGACATTTAACAACCATGACACCTGCAGTAATGAAACTTGAAGAATCAAGCTCGTGGAAAGTAGGTAATGGCAATAATTTGCCTAGATCTATGTTACGGGTAATAATGTTTTCTTGAATAGGTCCTCTTGATACCAGTTTAGCTGGTTGAGGATTTGCAATGGCATCCATTAGTTTAAATATACGGTCTTCACGTGTACATCCCATAAAATCATAGAACATTTCACGATCACCAAACATACCACCAATGACTGGCATTTTATGACCCTTTACATTATTGAATAAAACAGGTGTAGTGTTTCCCAATTTCTCAAGAACGCCACCCAATTCAAATTTAGGATCTACAGGTACGTTGCAATCAAGCATTCCGTACTTGTCTTTAAGCTTAGGCAAAACTGCCCTTAACATTTGAGTTTCCAAGATTCAGTTTCCCTCCTCTCTTAATCGCATAAACACAACTTAAGTCGTGTTATAAACGATGGAATTATGATTCTTGTCTTGTATTTGATTATTTTTTCTTTTGCACTTGACCTTCATTGTCAATTGTACATTGTCAATTATCAATTGCCCTTAAAGCCCTTGGCTTGAATCCCATCTTTTAAAGATTGAAGAATCCAATCCTAATTGGTCTAATGTTCTACCAACCATGATATTTACCAAATCACTAATATCTTGTGGTTTATGGTAAAAACCTGGAGAAGCTGGCATAATGGTTACACCAATTTTTGATAGCTTTAACATGTTCTCTAAATGAATTGGACTCAGTGGTGTTTCACGTACAACCAAAACGAGCTTTCTGCCTTCCTTCATAACCACGTCAGCTGCTCGATGGACCAAGTTCTGGCTCATACCGTTTGCTACAGCTGCTAAAGTGTTCATGGAGCAAGGAATAATAACCATGCCATCAGTTTTAAATGAACCACTTGAAATGGATGCTGCTAAATCATTATTTTCATAATAAAAAGTCGCCATTTCCTTGACGTCTTCTAGCTTCATTTCACACTCGTGTTCCAAAACATAAGCTCCCATGCGTGATACTACCAAATGGGTTTCAACCCCCATTTGTTCTAGAGCTTTAAGGAGGGCTACTCCATAAATAGAGCAGCTACCCCCTGTCATTCCTACTACAATTCTCATGAAAACACCTCACTACTCTACTGAGTTAGAAGCATCTCCTCCACCAACCCATGGATCTTCTCCGTTGTCCCATGCAGTCATGTACTCATCAATGTTCATAACTTTTGTGAAGATTGATAAATCTTTAAGACCGTTTTGGTGCATTTCTTCTGTCTTAGAAGCACAACCATCTGCAAGTGTAATTACTTTGTATGCATTGTAAAGTGCATCAGCAGCTGTTGAACGAACACAAACGTTAGTCCAAACACCAACTACAACAACAGTATCAAGGTTTTCTTCACGTAGGTAAAGATCAAGATCTGTATGAGCAAATGAACTGTGACGACGCTTTGGAATTCTGTACTCGTCACCTTCTGGGTATAATGCAGGAATAAAGTCAGAACCCCAAGTTCCAGCAATTGCGTGCACTGGTCTTACGCGGAAATCTGCATCATTTTTACGATGTGCTTCTTGGATGTGGATAAGTTGGATGCTGTCATCACCTGCTGCATTTTTTTCACGAACCCATTTGAATAATTTTTGTAAAGGCTCAATAATGTTATCTGCACCTGGGCAACGAAGTGGTGCTTTTTCTCCAACAAAATCATTTAACATATCAATTACTACGATACCATGTCTAGGCATATTATTCTCTCCTTTAAGTGTATAATCCTTTGTTTAACTGTATTTTTTCAAGAATTGCATCTGTAAGATGCAATTCCTGATTCATATTATTTTTCCTACCTGCTAATTGCTATCATCTAAAAGCTATTCTTTTAGTAGGTAATTGTTCTTTCAAGTCTCGAAATAGTTTGACGCTTAGTAAAGTTACCAAATCCAGGCTTAACCATGATCCCTTTGATTTGACGCATTTCTGCTTCAACTTCTTCAGGGTGGTTAATACGGTGACTATTTTTGAACTCAATTGATTGGTTCTCTTCTTTAGTAGCAAATACCATATCGTAGTTGTCTAAAGTAGGAAGAACACCTTCTTGGCTACCATCGTATACAAGCGTACCACGAACAATTGTCTTAACTGGCTTACCTTTAAGTTTCATACCGTGCATTGGGTTGTACTTAGCAAGTGTAACTTGCTCTTCAGCTTTAAGAGTCCACTCTTTTTCAAGATCGATGATCGAGAAGTCAGCATCAGAACCAATGAACATTGCACCCTTCTTAGGGTATAAACCGTATTGCTTTGCAGCATTTGTAGAAAGTACTTCGATTGTTTTTGAAGTGAAAGACGACCTTTGTTGTAACCTTCAGAGATAACAACTGGTACCATTGTCTCAACTCCTGGGATTCCTGGGAAAGCTGTCCAAATGTCTTTACCTTCTTTTTCACTCTTAACTTCGTAAGGTGCATGATCCGTTGCCATGAAGCTAACGCTACCATTGCGTAGACCTTCCCAAAGTTTTTCGTTATCTTCTTTAGAACGAAGTGGTGGAGCAATTTTAGCAAGTGGACCATACTCACTCATTGCATCTTTGTAGTTTGTAACAAGGTAATGAGGACACGTTTCTGAAGTAACGTCCATACCTTTCTTACGAGCTTCTGCAATAAGTTCAGCACCTTCACCTAGTGCCATATGCACGATGTGAAGACGAGCACCAGTGTACTCAGCAAAGCTGATTCCTAATTGAATCGCTACTTTTTCTGCTAATGGCATACGTGCTTCTGACCAAGCTGGGCCATCCATACGACCATCTTCTTTAAACTTCTTTACATAGTAGTCACACATTGCAAAGTTTCCGCATGGATACCTACTGGAAGACCTGTTTCTGCAACTGCTTTAAAAGCTTCTAGCATTTCTGGGTCATTTGCTCTTGGGTATGTTGGAACAGATGGCGTCATGTAGATTTTAAATGCAATAACACCCTCATCCGCTTGTTCTTGTACGTTGTGTAACCAACCGTTACGTACATCTTCACCTGTTACTCCGCCCCAAAGTGCGTAGTCAACAACAACTTGTTGGTTCCAAGCATCTTTTTAATTGCCATCTCATCAACACTTCTAACAGATGTACTGTACAACAAGGCATATCTATAACCATTGTTACACCACCTGAAGCAGCAGCTGCTGTTCCAGTCAGTACATTTTCTCTATGGTCAAAACCTTGATACATTAAATGGGTATGCGAATCAATACAACCCGGTAAAGTTAAATGACCTTCTGCATCGATTTCTTGGTCAAATTCAATACCTTCTAAAACTGGTGAAAAACCTGCAATTTTTTCATCTTTAATAAGGATGTTTGTTACAACTGTGTCTTCACCTTGTGCTATACGTGCATTTTTTAAGACTACATCATACTTCATAAAAATGTTTCCCTCCTAAACATTTGGCCAAAAAGCTCATCACGACCATCGTCTAACACCGTGATGAATCTTTTGACAATCCATCTTTAAGGCTTATTCCTTAAAGACACAATATAAGTTCAGCTTTTAGCAATTAGCCTTTAGCAGTTAGATCAGTTCTTGACCTTTCTAACTGCTATTTGCTATATGCTATTCTGCTGTTTTACTAGAATAAACCTACAATTTCACCGTCTTCAAGAATATCG
>LQAH01000383.1_pt1 | contig 10641 bp, 8 predicted proteins | sample 1535791 | NCBI WGS metagenome assembly LQAH01 (sample SAMN04331585, study PRJNA305678) | bioreactor metagenome | isolation source: bioreactor_4 inoculated with Wadden Sea sediment 2nd replicate of a... | place: Germany:Bremen
CGATAAAAAAAAATATTACATTCACAAGAGGGCGTGCATATAAAAAAAATGATCAGTGTTATGTTGAACAAAAAAATGGCATTGTTGTGCGCCAGATAGTCGGATATGACCGATTTGAGGGGCTTGCCGCCTATAAGCAACTTAGGGAACTATATCGTGCGGTCCGTCTATATGTTAATTTTTTTCAGCCATTGATGAAACTCAAGATGAAATACCGGATCAATAGCAAATTAAAAAAAGTCTTATTATCCGGCACAAACCCCTTTTCAAAGGCTGAGATCTGCTCAATGTCTTGAAGAAAAAGTTTTAAAAGATCTTGATTCGATCAACCATGCTTTAGATCCGGTTCGTCTTTTGAAACAGATAAAGATTTTACAGGATGCACTTTGGCAGCATGTAGTCTTAACAAAACAATTAAATCATGATTCTGATACAAGAGAGATTTATGATCGAACATTTCAAGTCCCAATTACCAATTTTACACAAAAGGTTACAACAGACCATAATAATACCCTGATTTTAAATGGTATTGAAAAACGGTCGCAATACAGAAAATCAAAAAAACCAAAAGTAAAACATTGGTGGCGAACAAGAAACGATCCATTTGAGAACGTGTGGGATGATGTCTGTTGTAAATGGCTGGAGAAAAATCCTGAAAGAACAGCAAGTTCAATTCTTTCTGAGTTGCAACAAAAATATCCCGGAGAATACACTAAAAGTCAGCTTAGGACTTTGCAGCGCCGCGTCCAAGCATGGCGGAAAAAAGTAATTATTTCTTATGATGACGAATTGCTAAAAAATGATTCCATTGGCATGCTAAAAGCAGTAACATTAAGTGGAACTGAAAGTGAAGAAAATCCATGTTGTTTTGTTTAGAAAGGACTTTTTGTCTGATTATAATGGGGGACTCTGTCCCCCATCCCCCCTGGGATTTAACGCATTATGGACAAAAGCATGAAAAGAAAGGAGCAGCGCATTAGACACTGCCCCCCATGCTTCTGTCACCAGTTGCGGCGCTCGGGTTGCTTCCCAGCAAGAGCCCTATCCCCCGAACTGGTATATATAGAATAACATAAAGGTATAGAATTGCAACGCATTAATCAACAGAACCAATTGGAATGAAAAGATAATTCAATATAAAAGTAAGATTATTGATGAGGCAATATTTAGATTAAAGTATGATTTATTTATGAGGCAATACGAGAGGGAAAAATAATTGTCGTTGATCACCGTCGGCTATATTGACAGATTGGGTTGAACACATGGGGCAATGTATAAACACTGTCCCTTTGGTGAGCATGCGTGAATTAATTGCTTCTGGCTGATCCTTGGGGGGCCAGGATTCAACCCCTGACCCTGAGGTCCCAGAAACAAAACCCTGCCGCCGATTTACCGCCGCTTATAAGCTGCGTATCTTTCAGGAAATTGACAACTACACCGAACCCGGAGGGATAGATTGGCGCCGTGCCAGGGACAAAAGGCTTCTAAATACCATGGCACCTGTTGATTTGAATTGTCTGGTGATAGCAAATGAGCCTGTTATTTCAGCCGAAGTCAGGCCTCACATACAACAAATTCTCAGAAGCATCTGTGGGTTTGTAGTTTTCTCACGGAATTGTACTGACCGGCATTTTTATACCGGATTTGCTACGCTCCTCCGAAGTGGGTTTTTTAAGGCATGGGCAGAAAAGCTTGAATAATACGGAAGAGGAAAAGCAAGATCTCTCCCACCCCCTGGCGCGTCAAAACCCGCAGAAATCTTTCGTCAAGACCTTGCTACGTATGGTTGCATAGCAAGTTACTTTACAAAAGTATAGGAAACTTCAATTTCTGAACAGAACCTCAAAAAGATGTTTTCTCACAATATTGTCGCCATCCCATCATGTCCAGACTTTTTCAACAACCGGATAGATCGTGGTTCGCTCCTCTCACACGATCTATCCTTATTCGTTAGAAAACCAAAAGTTAGCCGATAATTTTTAAACCCGAAAGTTGAGTTGTTAGCCAACTAAAAATAAAAGCTGTAAAGTATCAATTTTAGGATAGAAGTCTTTGGGGAATTGCTATAACGTTTATGGCACACAGCGAGCATTTAGTAAAATCCTGACATCTGAAATTCTTTGGGCCGTATTCCGAACTGCTTTCGAAATGCCGTGCTGAAGTGTCCGACGTTGATGTAACCGATCTCCCAGGCTACTTCACTGACATTCATACGGCGTTGGGTTAGAAGTGTGTGGGCCCGTTCCATGCGGTCTTCATGGAGGCAGGCATGTGCGGTTTTACCAAAAACCAGTTTGAAGCCTTTTTTCAGCTTGGTGAGGCTTAGGCCGGTAATGTCGGACAGTTCTGCCAGGGTCGGGACGTCAGTCATCCGGGAGTTCAGCAGTTTCCGGGCATCACGGATCTGCTGTTCCTCGTCCTGGGTCAAGACACCCTGAAATTGCGCCGTGCCATCGGTCTTTAATGCTTCCAGTTGAATGGAAAGAAATTCAAGTACCTTTGACCGGAGAAACAGAGACCTTGTCAGACCGGTAAAGGAGCAGGACAGGATCTGGTCGGCCACGGCGGCCAGGAGGGTCTGCATCCCCGAAAATTCGAAAAAATGGGTTGCGGATCCGTATTCAAGGAAGCGGGCGAGCTTCGGACAGCTTCCCTCATCTTCGGCCAGCATCTGCCGGAGGACCTCCAGGCGGACTTCGATTCCCAGCATCTGGATGTCGGGCTCCGGTGCGACCTCGAAGGTGGCCGGAACCTTGTGCAGGTAGTGGGTGACGGCGGTCCTCGGAGCGATCTCAATGGAGGCTGAAGAGCGTTCGTGTATGAAAGCCTGAGCCTTCCCTTTGAGGATGTAGGCAAACTCAAAGACCTGATCCTCTTTAACGAAATCCGCTGAAAAGGCAGTGCCTACAGGCAGGTTCAAGGTGATCAAATTGATGCCGGGGAAAGCCTTGAATTCCTGGCATTTCGGCCGTTCAGGCCGTTTTGGGCTATCGGCGGACCGGGGTATCTTCGGACAAGTGTCAAACCTGAATTGAAATCGGGCAGCCTCATACAACTCTCCATGGCTTAAGGTTGGTCTCAGATTCAACAATATATATTAAGTTTTCCTATTCTTCAATAGTTATGTAAGACATAAAATCTTTTTCGAACATTTATTTTTATTTTTGGAGCAGAAATTGATAGACGGCCCTGCTATTCTTCCGGTGGATGAAAAAAACGTGAAACTATCTGCTAAACCGGGGTTTCAAAAAAGGGAGAAGAGAAATGAAATGCAAAGTACTAATCACCATGCTCGTTCTATTAATATTTTCGGGATGGGGATGCCAAGTCTTTGCCGAAAGGTCCGGGCAGGGCGAGGCTCAAGTACTGGAAACCGTGACCGTCACTGCCAATAAGACTGCCGCGGACAAGCAGGCACTTCCTGCCGCTGTCAGCGCCATTGATGGGGATACCCTGGAGGACAAGGGAATTAACAACCTTACCGATGTTGTGATCAATACCCCCAATATCAACTTTAACCGGGGAGACAGCCATGGGGTTCAGTATGTCTTTCGGGGAATCGGAGGGACTAAGAACATGAACCGGATCTTTAGCGTTAATCTGGACGACGTGACTGTGCCTTATGTGGCCACGGACACACTTCTGGACATAGACCGGATCGAAATCTTGCGCGGAGGACAGGGCGCCCTTTACGGCGGAAACACCCATATCGGCCTGATCAACGTGATCACCCGGGAGCCTGAGTTCACTCCCACAGGCGTTGAAACCCAGGTTTCCTATGAAAAGTTCAACACTTTCCGGGTTGAGACGGTTGTCGGCGGGGCAGCAAGCGATACCATGGCGTACCGGGTTGCCGCTGCCTACCATACCTCGGACGGGTATCACGAAAATGTTGGACTGGGGCGGGACGATACCAACGACAGTGACCAGTTTACCGGCCGGGCCAAGTTCGTCTTCCTTCCGGGGAACGAAAACCGGGTAACTCTGAATGTCTACGGGGACCAGTACGAATCTGCCTTTGACGCTTACGGGCCTATAGGACAGCCGGTTTCCCGGGAAACCTGGAATGATGAGCTTGGCGAGACGACGGGGGACATCATTTCCCCGACGTTGAAGTGGGAACGGTCCCTGGGCGGGAACCGGAAACTGACCTCCATCACTAACTACACCCGTTCTACCTATGGGTTTGTTCATGACTGGGATTTTACGGGATACGATATGATGGTGGGGGACTATAACGAGACCTTTAACCTTGTGAGCCAAGAGATTAAGTTGTCCGGAGGGGATAAAGATTCGTTTCAGTGGCTGGCAGGAGTTTTTGGCCGGTACCAGACCATGGATAACCAGAGTATGGCAAAGTACGGTACGGCAATGGGCTCCATGGCCGGAGCCTATGATCGAGAGGAGTCAACAGTGGACACCCAGAACCTTGCCGGCTATGGCCAGGTGGGCTACCAGATCGGCTCCCGGTTCGAACTCACAGGAGCCTGAGGCTGGATTACGAGAAAAGGACCTTGAGTGGCCAACCAGTCCACCACGGGCAGCACGGTGACCTTCTTCACGGCGAACAAGGACTGGGTGGCGGTTTCCCCTTCGGCCAGCGCAGCATGGATAGTTTCCGATGAACAACGGATCTACGCTACAATGACCAGGGGTTTCAAAGCCGGGGATTACAACTACGTCATGCCTTACGTCCGGGTGGCACAGACAGATCCTGTGGATCCCGAGTACACCTTGACCTACGAGATGGGGTACAAGAGCCGCCACCTCAACAACAGTCTGGAGTTCAACGCCGATATCTTTTATGTGGACTGGACAGATATGCAGGTGGACATTCAGATTCCTGGAACCACCTTTTATAAGAAACTCAATGCGGCTGAAGCCCACACCAGCGGCCTTGAAATCGAGGCCCGACTCATACCCTTCGGGGGATGGACTTTTCGGGGGACTGGGATACATGTTTGAGTATGAGTTTGATGAGTTCAAGGACGATGCTACAAACTATACCGGCAACAAATTGCCCTTTACCAATGCCTATACCGTCAATTTGGGCACGACCCTGCATACGGCATCGGGTTTTTCACGGGACTGGATGTGTCCTATCGGGGGCCCTATTACCTGGTAGAGGACAACAGCGGGCGCCAGAGCAGTTACATCATGCTGAACGCCAAGGCCGGATACACAACCGAATACTGGGAGGTTTCGGTCTACGGCCGGAATCTGCTGGATGAGTGCTATGCCGTGTCCAGTTTCAGCGGAGCCCTGATGGCCGCGGAGCCCCTTACTGCTGGAGTTATGGTAAAGTTCCGGCTTTAATATTTGCTGAAAGGAAACTTGAAATGGAATATTCACCAGATGCCCGGCTTGCCGGGATTCCCAGTGGCAGGACCGTGGTGATTACGGGATTTAGCTGCGTTTCGAGGCAGTCGTCTAGGCTATCCCCTCTGGGGTTGATCCGGGGCGCTGCCCTGAAAGTGATCCGAAATAAAAAAGGTCATGCTCTCATCGTGATGGCAGGTAGGACCACCATTGCACTGTCAAGGCAGGTGGCCGCTGCCATACATGTGGGAGGCCTGGATGCTTGATACAAGAAAGAAAGTGCCTGTGGTTGCCATCGCCGGCCAGCCAAATACTGGAAAATCCACCCTGTTCAACGCATTGACCGGGCTGACCCAGGCCGTGGGAAACTGGCCGGGAAAGACCGTAGAGAGAAAGAGTGGCACGATCTTGTGCGGAAGCACCAAGGTGGAAATCGTTGACCTGCCAGGGACCTACAGCCTTACAGCTGACTCCGCCGAGGAGCGGATTGCCCGGGATTTTATCATAGACGGCCATGCTGACCTTGTTCTGGTGGTGGTCAACGCTCTCTGCCTAGACCGTACTCTTTACTACGGGCTGAAATCGCTGCCATGGGTATTCCCTATGTGGTGGCCCTGAATATGACAGACATGGCCGAGGATGCCGGGATTACCGTAGACTCCAGCCGGGTGGCCCAGGGACTGGGAACGCCAGTCTTTCCCCTTGTGGCCAGCCGTGGCAAGGGGATTGAGCAGTTGAGGGCAGGCCTGGAACAGGCCCTGTCCAGCCTAAACAGGTCCCAGGAAGGGATTGGGTGGCTTTCCGGAGAAATGATGGCGCTTCACAGGGACCTGGCCGATGAGATCATCCCCCTTGCCAAGACGAGGCAGCGGGGCGCCTGGGATGCCCTCAAGCTCATGGAGGGAGACCCGGAAGCAAGACAGGACCTGGCCGTAAAGGACAGGGGGTACTGGAATGGGCGGACAGCCGACTCGCCGGTTTTTCCCATGTCATCGAACAATTGGCGGAAGCAAGTATCAATGGATCAGGAACGCCATAGCGGGTGGTTCCATCGACCATAGTAAACCAAATATACGGACCTGGAATTGGGACAGGATCTCCACCCATCCCTTCTGGGGTGTGATCCTGCTTCTGGGTATTTTCGCGGCATTGGTGATGGCAGGATTGGCTGCCGGTCTTGTCTTTGGGCACTATGCCCGGGCCGGATTCGACGAGATGGAAGCCGTGGCCGGCAGGCTTCTGGCCTCCACACAGATGCCCTGGGTGGCCTGGGTGGTGCGGGAGCCATCCGCGGGGCCGGCTCTGTGGTCACGGTCACCCCGATGATCGCCATCTTCACGATGTTTTTTGCATTTCTGGAGGGTATCGGGTATATGGCCCGAGCAGCTTATGTCATGGACCGGTTCATGATCCGGATCGGCTTAAACGGCCGGGCATTTATCCCCCTGCTGTTCAGCATGCCGTGCACCATCATCGGAGCCATGGCCTGCCGCATCGGAGATTCCGGCCGCCAGCGGCTGCTTACTCTCTTGCTGGTACCCTTGGTTCCATGCAGCGCCAAACTGATTATTTCCTCGGTGATCGCCTCCTGGTTCTTCCCGCTTCCTGGGGCTGTCGGGGTGGTTCTTGGCCTTTTTCTGGTCAACTGCCTTATCTTGGGACTCTTGTGCAGGGTCTTTGATCGTATCCTTTTCCCGGACCGATCCCCGGATCCCCTGATTATGGAGATGCCGCCGTACCAGCGTCCGGCTTGGGGAGCCATACTCAAGCACACATGGAACCGGGCCGTAAACTTTGTGAAGAGGGTGGCCAACGTGCTGGTGGGTTTCAGCGCCCTCCTTTCATTTGCCTGCTATTACCCCACGGGTGAAATCAATACCAGCCTTTTTGGTCGTCTGGGCCATGCCCTGGAACCGGTCAGCCATTTGATGGGGCTGGACTGGAAAATGCTCACGATACTGATGTCCTCCCTCCTGAACAAGGAAGCCATTCTGGCAACAGCTGCGGTAATCTTCAACGTGGGGCAGCAGGACCTGCCCGCGCTGATGCAGACGACGGTTTCAGTATCCGGGCCATTACCTTCATGTATGCCACCAACGTATTCGTACCTTGTTTCGCGGCCATCAGCGTCATCCATGCGGAAGGGGGAAAAAGGTACAGGCTGCTTGCCGGCGTCATTGGTTATACCGTAATACTTTCCATCGGGGGAGGCATTCTTTTTCATCAGGTCATTCGGCTGGTTGCGGGATAAATTTCCATTGAAATACAGCGCGGCAATCTTCAATACAGATTTTAAGTAATACGGAAAATCTGTAACGTGCCGGTGCCGGGAGCATTCTCTCCTTATTACTGATATTTTAAAAATTTATTACGGAGTTATCAAATTGCTGAAAAAAAATAAGAAAAAACTTTATCGATAGAACGGCAAAAAAAACCACGGGGATCTTGGGCCATGAAACATTATGCCATCCGAAAGCACATTACCGATCCTTTCAGATCATCATGGATGCTCTGGCCCTGAAGGAGGATGACGAATACTGCGAGATCGGTTGCGGAGGGGGCGTATTGCTGAATATGGCTATGTCAATAGTCGACAGGGGAGCGGCTATTGACCACAGCTGGGAAATGGTAACCCTTTCCTCGCAAAAAATCAGGAATATATAGACCGGGGACGGCTTGAAATCGTACAGGGAAATGCCGAGGGGCTGCCCTGGGAATCGGAACACTTCACGGCATGTGCCAGCGCAAATATGTTTTTTTTGTTGAGAATCCCAGAGCCGTTCTATCGGAAGTTTTTCGAATCCTGGCCCCGGGGGGACGGTTTTCCATGGTTACGGTCGGCAAAAGTGTCTTGACCCGGGTAACTTTCGGGTGGTTGTACGGCCTAAACCTTTATACCGACTCAGCCATGGCTTCCATGATGCAGGAGGTCGGGTTCAGGACAATTCGGGTGAGTTCCGGAAAGACGGGATTTTTTCAGGCATGCTATGGAGAAAAATGACTTCTATTTTTTTGCCTTCAAGCTCTATGAATTGTCTCTTCATTTTTTTTCGGTAATACAGCGTTAGTATCAATCCGCAGGGACTTGAAAAAACGAAAGCAGCTTTGAAAGATTCATCAAACGGGTCTGTCAGGATAATTGCATTTAGGTAAGCCTGTCCTGAACGAAACTTGACTTGACAGTGGTCACAATTCCCTGGGCTGATTTTTTGTTCTTCCCCTCTGCCGTCGGGTTCGCTGATAGCATGGGTCACCGGAGCTGTCAAGGACAAGCCCTTCGGGTGCTCGCCACACTCGCATCCTTGACAGATCCGGTGACCCATGCTGTACTTGTTATAAAGGTTTCCACTGGTGTCCCACCTTTGCAGCGTTTACCCTGGTGAGTCCACTCGTTGTTATTCTTAGTCATGTATCCATCCAGATCCTTTTGCAATGTATCCAACCCCTGATACAGCTTCTTCCTGAATGTAACCCGGTAGAATTCATTCAGCACCGTTTGGTGAAATCTCAGAAAGATTTTTAAAATACTTAAAGTTGAAAAGAACCATCACCCTACAATGCTTTTGTTATTGAACGCTGTTGCTGTAAGCGATTGATGATACCATAAGTTCTGACCCCTGAAAAATCGATCTGCCAAAGCAAAATTTATCATTGAGTTTCTTTACGCGCTTATCGAAAACTGGTATGAAATCCTGCAGATATAAAGAAGATAATCGATCCTACCTTTGGGGTTCCAGAAAAATATGACCAAAAAGTCATGAACCACATTGCCGGAGTAAGGACAAAAGCCCTAATTTAAGCCGTATTATCCCAGCATGAAAATTGCGTGATTGAAAACCTGAAATAACAGTTATGACAGTAATAAGCAGATTGCTCCTACAGAGAAAAAACGCTAACTATCGGGAAGTGCTTAATGTATGCCTCCCCCTGGTGCTCAGCATGTCGGCAACTACCGTCATGGAATTTACTGACCGGGTTTTCCTTGCCAATTACAGTATTGAAGCAATATCTGCGGCAGCACCTGCCGGCGTAACCGCATTTTTGTTCATGGCTTTCTTTGGTGGTATAGGTGGTTACAGCAGCGTATTCATAGCCCAGTACTTCGGCAGCGGATCCAATAATAGAATAGGTGCTGTACTCTGGCAGGGCATCTACTTTTCACTTTTCAGCGGGTTGATATGCTGGCTGATTGCAGAGTTTGCAACAGGTCCCATCTTCCATTTTGCAGGGCATGAGGATCCTGTTCGCGTACTTGAAGAGATATATTTTCCATCCTATGTAAGGGCAATTCTTCACATTTCAGCCTACACTCTTGCTACTTTTTCACAGGAAGGGTATCACCCGACCAGTGATGATCTTCACCCTTATAAGTGTTGTAATCAACATTCCGCTCAATTATGCGCTCATTTTCGGACGTTGGGGGCTCCCGGAGATGGGCATAGCTGGTGCAGCACTTGCCACAGTTGCAGCCTGGGGCATTAACATCATACTGTTGACCACCCTTATCTTCAATCAAAAAAACAGCCGATTCGGCGTCTTTTCAGCTTTCGCTTTTGACTGGTCCTTGCTTAAAAGACTGCTTCGGTTCGGTGTGCCAGGTTCGCTTCAGTTCACCCTGGATATCTTGGCATTTACCATGTTTCTCTTACTGGTCGGACGTATTGGAGCCCTTGAACTTGCCGTTACCAATATTGTCATTTCGATTAACGCTGTAACATTCATGCCTTCGATGGGGGTATCCCAGGGCATCTCCGTCATGATTGGCCATGCGCTTGGCAGACAGGACGTCGAGGCAGCAAAAAGATCAGTCTGGAGTGCGATCCACATGCTCCTTTGCTATGTCCTTATGGTTGATCTGATATTCATCTTTTCCGGAACAGATTCTATCACCGTTTATACAGTCTGGAATGAATACAACAGAGGTGCAGGCAATCATGGACATCGGTGCGCAGTTGCTCAGGATTATCGCAGCTTATATCCTTCTCGATGCAATGTACATGATCTTCAGCGGAGCTCTCAAAGGAGCAGGTGATACCCGTTTTCTGATGATCAGTGTTGGCTGCACATCTATATTCTTATTTATAATACCTGTTTATGTCGGCATAGCCTGGTTTGACATGGAAGTTGGCGGTGCATGGTTATGTGTCCTACTGTTCATCATCGGTCTCTTCCTCCTTTCTGCAGGGCGATACCGTACTGGAAAATGGCAGAAAATGTTGGTTATTGAGAAGGAATACAGGAAATCCTGACGGAAACCCCGGATTGTGTCTATTTAAGTTGCCCACCCCACCCTGTCAAGGGTCACGAGAAATTGAGCCATTC
>LQAH01000384.1_pt1 | contig 10620 bp, 16 predicted proteins | sample 1535791 | NCBI WGS metagenome assembly LQAH01 (sample SAMN04331585, study PRJNA305678) | bioreactor metagenome | isolation source: bioreactor_4 inoculated with Wadden Sea sediment 2nd replicate of a... | place: Germany:Bremen
ACAAGAATCCCGTTTGTTCCTGATTCTTTTACTCGGTTCTGTAACCACTCTACCGTTAAATCAATTTTTTTCTTCGATTGATCTCATTTGAACACTCCTATGATCTATATTTATCTCGCTTTAAATTTTCCTTAGTTCCTCATCATATTATAGCTTTTAGAAGCTTATTTATCAAATATTGATCTGAGGTAATACAATTATCTTTTACCTATTTTCAATGGTTTGGTAGTTATTTGAATTGAAATTTTATATGTACTTTAAAGAATTTAATATAGAATGGTCTTGTTTTAGTTGATTTAGCTTAATTTGAAATACTTTAAGTTACGAGCACGGAGATCCGGGTACGGAGTACGGTTAAATACAAGGTCAACTTCCCAATGAATTCTGTCTTTCATTACGTCAAGATAGACCAGCTTCATTTAACCGAGTATTACAAGAATAATACCCCTTGTAAATCCTCTATGATGCTTTATTTATTGTTAATGAAAAATACGATAGAGCTATTCCCCATCGTATTTCTAATGTTCAATCATTTAGTTTTAAAACTTGCTTTTAACCGTTCTCCGTCATCCGAACTCGGTGCTCGTTTTTTATCTACAAGGCGTACAACCTTGGTTCTTCTATACTCAATGCATCATCAATCTCGCCAAATTTAATTAAATTAATAAACTCTCTTACAATGTATGGGTCAAATTGTTTGCCACTACATACTCTTAATTCACTTATTGCTTCACTTACTGACTTCGCTGAGCAATAGACTCTGTTATGGGTCATTACATCATATGAATCTATTACGGTTATAATTCTAGATACTATGGGAATCTCTTCACCAGCTAATCCCTTAGGGTAACCCCGCCATCCCATCTTTCGTGGTGATGTAGTATGTATTCTGCTATGGATTCCATATTAGGTGATGTATTAAGAATGTTGGCTCCAATTTCGCAATGATTTTGCATAATGGCCCATTCTTCTTTATTTAACTTACCTTTTTTAAGCAGTATAGAATCAGGGATTCCTATTTTACCTATGTCATGCATAATTGAGGCAAGTGTTAAGTCATCTAATTGACTATCAGATAAGGCAAGGCGTTTACCTAAGAGCAAAGCCATTTCCTTAATGCGTTCTGCATGTTCTTTGGTTTCCATGGTTTTTTCTTCGAGGCTTGCTTTAAGAGATAATATCATCGAACTTCGCATACTCTTGCTTACATTCAACTTGTTACGGTACATGGTATCGTCAGCTTGTTTAACTACCTCTTCAAACTTTTTCCCATCACATTCTTTAGATGAATACCCAAGGCAATACTCGGTTTAATAGGTCCGTAATCTATAGCTTCGCAATTTTCGCGAATACGATTACATATTATTTTCGTACCGTAAGTATCTGTACTCGGTAAAATAACAGCAAATTCATCGCCACCAAACCTGCATATAATATCCGCATGTCTACATGATTGTTTTAGGATTTCGGCCATTACAACCAGTAATTGATCACCAGCTTTATGCCCAAACAAATCGTTGGTTTCCTTAAGTCCGTTCATATCGCCAATAATAACGGAGTATGGATAATTGCCCGCCATATCAATTTGTCTAATTTTTTCATCAAAATATGCTCTATTATATAAGCCCGTTAACTTGTCATGAAAACTTAAGAACCTAATATGCTCTTCATTCTCTTTACGCACGGTTATATCTTGTGCAATAGCTTGTATTTCAAAAGGTTTTCTATTTTTACGTAACATATTTTAAACGTACACTTAATATGCGCTCGTCTCCATCTTTACACCGTACAGATACCTCTATTGGATTCTTAGATGTTTTACGTATGTATTGATTAAGGTTTTTAACACCAGCTATGTTTAACCGTCCTCTTATTAAAAAGGATTCAATGTCTTTACCAAACCATTCTCTTTTTTTATAGCCAAATAGTTTTTTCACCATTGTTATTTTAAAGACGTTATATGACCTTTAAGGTCTAAAGTCATCATAATTGCAGGTGCTTTTTCAAACAAGTTACGATATCTATTTTCATTATGTATGATTCGTTCTTCCATGAGTTTTAGTTCTGTTATATCATATAATATTCCTTTTTCAGAAACAGGTTCACCGCTCTGGTCATACTCAATAAAGGTATGTTCTTCTACCCATTTTGTATCTCCATAAGAATTTACAACACGGTATTGGTGTTGAAACTCAGAAGTACCTTTTTCTCTTGCATCGTAAACCCTTTGCTTGGCTTCAGAACGGTCATCTTCATGGATAAGATCCCAATAATCTTTCATATGACCAGTGTAAAAATCGTCAGGGCAATAGCCATATTGAGACACGTTTTGAAGAGACATACTTTGTTGGTATGTCTTCATGTAAGGTCCAATGAAAAACAACAACCGGACTCTTTTCGATTATCTGGTAAGCATCATTTAATTTTTGAGACATACTATGGGTTTCATCAAGTACGTTAGTAAAATCATTCATAATACGTTTAATTTCACTTTGTAATTCCATTACTTCTAAGCAACATTCATCACTGGCCATAAAATTACGGTCATTGATATTGACTTTCTTAAGTTCTTTAATCAATGTCTGAAGATTTTTCTTTATCTTATCCACTGTTTTCTCCTCACCAAGATGAAAAATATACCCTACCAATTGATATATAACCATCTATAACAAAGATTTAACATTTTTTTGAATCATTACTGCCATTATGTACATATTTTTCGTCTTTTATGAAGTTAAACGGTCTTATTGTACAGAAAACCATACAAAAACACAAAAAAGACCTCTAAAAAGGTCTTTTTTGAATCGCTATTTATACTGATAAATCACATATATCGTATATCTTTAGATTTTCTTCATCAATATGTTTTTGCTTAATATCTACCATGCTTTTAACGTATCCAGTGCTGTTATGCAATTAATTTTCTTTTCAACAGCAGCACGTCTTATTTAAACCATCGTTCTAGAGTTTCTACTTATTTCGTATATTTATGACGATATCAACATCACCGATTTATAACTTCGATGACATCTCTTCCTTCCTTACCTATTTGCATGCAAGTTCAGATTCGATACCTACTTCTGCTAAAGACTCTTTTGTACCCGCAGTAGCCATAAAAAGTAAATCCAAGATCATTTAATTCCTTAGCTATGGCTAAAAACTCATCTTTATAGTTATTAGATATACTAGCTAATACCTTGCCTACTTTGGGAATACTCACATTAGCTGCAATAAATCCTTTGTAAAAGTGCTTTATGCAAGTCCGTTTCTATACTCAGTATTTCACCAGTGGACTTCATTTCTGGTCCTAAGGCAATTTCGATATCCGGAATTTTCTCCATTGAGAAGACTGGTACCTTAATTGCTATTAAATCTCTTTCTGGGTATAAACCTGTTCCATACTTCATGTCTTTTATTGGCATTCCAAGCATAGCCTGAGTAGCAACTTCGATCATTGGTATACCAGTTACTTTACTAATGTAAGGAACCGTTCTTGAAGCACGTGGATTTACTTCTATAACATAAATCTCATTTTCATAAAGTACATATTGTATATTGATAAGCCCAACCACTTGTAGTTCTTTAGCTAAGGTCTCAGTATACTCAACAACTTTGTTCTTAATGGTTTGACTAAACGAATAACGCAGGATAGATCGAAATACTATCACCCGAATGGACACCAGCACGTTCAAGATGTTCCATGATACCAGGTATTAATATGTCTTTTCCATCGCAGATGCATCGACTTCTATTTCTAGCCTGTAAGATACTTATCTATGAGGACTGGATTTTGCTGTCTTTACGAAGTGCATCTTCGAGATACATTTCAAGTTCGACCTGATTATACACAATCTCCATGCCTGCGCCACCTAGTACAAAACTAGGTCGTACCATGACTGGGTAGCCAATTTTTTCACCGGCTTTAATACCCGCTTCCATAGTCATAACACCAACACCTTCAGGTCTTGCAATGTTACAACGTTCAAGAAGGTCATCAAACTTCTCACGATCTTCCGAGTTATCGATATTAGCAGATGAAGTCCCTAATATGTTTACGCCAATTTCGTGGAAGAATTTAGCCAATTTAATAGCAGTTTGTCCACCATATTGCAAGATAACACCGTCTGGCTTTTCTTTATCTACAATGTTTAATACATCTTCTTCCGTAATCGGCTCAAAGTATAACTTATCTGAAATATCAAAGTCTGTACTTACGGTTTCAGGATTGTTATTAATGATAATAGCTTCAATCCCTTGCTCTTTAAGGGCTAGTACACCATGGACTGAACAGTAATCGAATTCAACCCCTTGTCCGATTCGGATAGGACCTGATCCTATAACGATTACTTTCTTTCTATCAGAAACTTCGACTTCGTCTATTTGATCGTAAGTTGAGTAGTAGTAGTTTGAAACTGCTGCAATTCACCACCGCATGTATCTACCATTTTGTACACTGGCGAGATTCCCATTGCTTTACGGTATTTATACACATCCATTGGCTTGGACCCTGTAAGCTGACCAATAACCTTGTCTGCAAAACCACGTTGCTTCATTTTTTTTCATTTTCTTCTGCTGGTATTGTTTCTAATTGTACACCACGTATTTTTTTCTTCTTGGTCTACAATGAGCTTAACTTTTTCTAAGAAGAACATATCAATTTCTGTGAGTTCATAGATCTCCTGAGTTGTAACACCTTGACGAATGAGTTCTGCTACATGGAATAAACGTTGGTCGTCTCCATATACTGCTAGGTCTTTTAGCTCATGCAAAGTAAATTTCTTTGACGGTTGATAATCAAGTCCATATTGCTTTATTTCTAAGGATCTAATCCCTTTTAAAAGAGCACTCTCAAAGTTGTTACCTATGGCCATTACTTCACCAGTTGCCATCATCATGGTTCCTAACTTACGTTTACCTGTTTCAAACTTGTCAAAAGGCCATTTTGGTATTTTAACAACACAGTAGTCAAGTGTTGGCTCAAAGCATGCCATGGTTTTACCCGTAACTTCGTTTTTAATTTCGTCTAAGTTGTAACCAATAGCAATTTTTGCTGCTACCTTAGCAATAGGGTAACCAGTTGCTTTAGAAGCAAGAGCTGACGAACGACTTACTCTTGGGTTTACTTCTATTAAATTGTATTTGAAACTGTGTGGATCTAGGGCTATTTGAACATTACACCCACCAACAATATCAAGTTCGTTTACAATTTCTATGGATGCTTGACGTAGCATTTGGTATTCTCTATCGCTTAGGGTTTGGGATGGAGCAACAACAATAGAATCACCTGTGTGAACTCCTACCGGGTCAAAGTTCTCCATGTTACAGACTGTAATAACATTTCCTTTGTTATCACGCATCATTTCGTATTCAATTTCTTTCCAACCTTTGACGCATTTTCTAAAGTACTTGGCTTACCATACTAAACTGAGGCCTTTAGAAGCGATTTCTTTAAGTTCCTCAGCATTGTAAGCGATACCCCCACCCGTACCACCCATGGTGTAGGCAGGACGTACAACGATTGGATAGCCAATTTCATCTGCATACGCATAAGCTTCTTCCATGGTTTCAACAATGCTACTCTCGATAACAGGTTGGCCTATTTTCTCCATGGTCGTTTTTAAACTTTTCACGATCTTCAGCTTTTTCAATAGCTTCTAAGTTAGTACCAATTAACTTGGTATCGTACTTATTTAAAATTCCTTTTTAGATAATTCTAAAGCTAGATTAAGAGCAATTTGACCGCCCATCCCACAGATTAATCCGTCAGGACGTTCCTTAGCTATGATTTTTTCTATAAATTCAACTGTTAAGGGTTCTATATATACTGAATCTGCAATTTTGTATCGGTCATAATCGTAGCAGGATTACTATTTACAAGTACAACTTCTAAGCCTTCTTCTTTTAAGACTTTACAAGCTTGCGTACCTGAGTAATCAAATTCTGCTGCTTGTCAATAATAATGGGACCGATCCAATAACCAGTACTTTTTTTAGATCTTGTGGTTTCATTATTTGACCTCCTTGTGTTTTAGCATTAAGTCTAAAAACTGTTCGAATAAATACACTGAATCTGCTGGCCCTGGGCAAGCTTCTGGATGATACTGAACACTGAATATTGGAAGCTCTTTATGTCGCATTCCTTCAACTGTTCCATCGTTCACATTTAAGTGTGTGATTTCAATGCTTTCTTCATTTAGACTTTCGCGTATAACTTCATAACCGTGGTTTTGTGATGTAATGAAAACACGGTCTAATAAGAGGTCTTTTACTGGATGATTTGAACCACGGTGTCCATAGGTCATTTTACGTGTAGAACCACCATATGCCCATGCTAAAAGCTGATGACCAAGACAAATCCCAAAGATTGGCTTATAGTCTAACAAAGCTTTTATGTTATCTATTACACTGGTGAGTTCTGATGGGTCACCAGGTCCGTTTGACAAGAATAAACCATCTGGCTCGTAAGCTTTAATCTCTTCTATTGTGCTATGTGCTGGAAATACACGTAACTCAATGTTTTTTAAAGATAATGAGCGTAATATATTTCTTTTAATACCAAAGTCCATAACTGCTACTTTAAGGAGTTCTGGCTTAATATCGTATGTGTTCTTAGTCGTTACATGGTCAACAGCATCGTTATTAGAGAATGACTCTATGTCTTCCATGTGTATATCTTCTGTTTGGTCGTCGATAATGATTTACCGCGCATGTCCCTTTCTCTCTAATAATTTTAGTGAGAGCACGTGTATCAATACCTTCGATTCCAGTCAAATTATGCTTAAAAAAATAGTCCTCCAAACTTTCAGCGCCTCGCCAGTTTGAAAAACTTTCATTACCTTCTCGAATAACAAATCCTTTAACCATGGGCTTATGCGACTGACAATCGTCAGCGTTAATACCATAGTTCCCGATTAATGGATATGTCATTACTACAATCTGGCCATAATAAGAAGGGTCTGTAAGAACCTCCTGATAACCTGTCATGCCCGTATTAAATACAACTTCTCCAGTTGTGTTTTCCTTACACCCAAATACGTCACCGTAAAACTTAGTGCCGTCTTCTAAGAGCAATAGCCCTTCATATGAATTACCTCCCTTACGAGCAACGCGCTCGTGTATTCTGTGCCTCTCTGGACACTGTTAAATAACCTCGGAATAAAGGGGCCTGCCCTCCTTTCATACTATATGTTAGTCATAATTCTGTTCTTTTAAAATTGGAATTATGCCAGTCAAATTGACTTATTATAGCACGAAAAGTTTCCATTGTACAGACCAAATATTAAAAATATGCATAAATATCAATCCTCTTGCCGGTTAGTTTCTGACGTTTTTATTTGTGATGCCGTTTGCAATGGGTTGAAATACTTACTACTGTAGTAAGTAGTAATTTAATTCTAAAATAATTTTTTGTGAATTTTTATGCTTCAAATGTATAATATACATTCATTCACTTCAGTCCCTTTCAACTATTCTCTAGTCTCTGACTGGTTGATGATACAACAACAGGGAATGTCAGCCATTCCCTGAGTTTTAAATAAGTTTATGCATTTAAATATGCTTTAGCATTGGCGATCATAACATCTACACTCTTTTTAGAAGTGGATCCATAGGACGCTTTTGACTGTATACAACTTTCTATGGTTACTGCACTTAATATACTTTCATCAAAGACATCTGAAAATGTTTTAAATTCTTCTAAAGTCAAATCATCAATGTTTTGTTGTTTGTTATACAGTAAAGTACCATTTTGCCAACGATCTCATGGGCAGTTCTAAAACCAATGCCTTTTTTAGCAATATAGTCAGCAACATCAGTTGCATTCATGTACCCTTTTTGAGTAGCCGTTTTCATATTATCTTTATTCACATTCATAGATGCAATCATTTCGACAAATATCTTCAAACACATATCTAAAGTTTCAACCGTGTCAAAGAGTGGTTCTTTGTCTTCTTGCATATCTTTGTTATAGGCAAGTGGTAAACCTTTCATAACTGTTAATAAAGCCATTAGGTTACCATATACACGCCCAGTTTTACCACGGATGAGTTCTGCTACGTCAGGATTCTTCTTTTGTGGCATAATGCTTGAACCAGTACTATATGCGTCATCCATTTCAATAAATTTGTATTCAGAAGTAGACCACAAATGAGTTCTTCACAAAATCTACTTAAATGCATCATGATAATAGAAGCATCTGATAAAAATTCAATGACGTGGTCACGGTCACTTACAGAGTCCATTGCATTTTCTGTTACACCAGCAAAACCAAGTTGATCTGCTAAAAAATGACGGTCCGTATCGTAACTAACACCTGCCATGGCACCCGCACCTAGTGGTGATAAATCCATAATATCCAAACAACTTTCAAGTCTTAACTTGTCACGTTTAAACATTTGGAAATATGCCATTAAATGATAACCTAATGTAATGGGCTGTGCACACTGTAAATGTGTATACCCCGGCATCATTGTTTCGGTATGATCATTGGCTAAGTTGACTAAGGTAAGCATGAGTATATCAAGTTGTTCGATCATGTCTACAAGCGTCGTTTTCATATATAGTTTTAGGTCTAATGCGACCTGGTCATTACGACTACGTGCTGTATGCAATTTTTTACCCAGTATGCCAATACGGTCAGTTAGTACTTTTTCAATATTCATATGAATATCTTCATAAGCAACTGAGAACTCGAAGTCACCAGACTCTATTTCTGTTAAGATTTGCAAAAGACCTTCTTCAATGGTCTTTTGCTCATCAGTAGTTAGAATACCAACCTTACTTAACATTTTTGAGTGGGCGATGCTACCTTGTATATCTTCTTTATATAATTTTTGATCGTATTCAATGGATGCATTAAATGCATCTACGATATCTGCTGCTGATTTTGTAAATCGTCCACCCCATAGTTTCATATAATTTGTTTTTCCTTCCCTTTTTCTTCAGCTTTCTTTTTATTATCTGCGTTCATCATTGCACGGATTTTTAACGGTAATGAGAATAAGTTGATAAACCCTTCTGCATCGTATTGGTTATATACATCATCTTCACCAAATGTAGCGAAGTCTTCATTGTATAATGAATAAATTGATTTTGCGCCTGCGTTTAATCATAGAGCCTTTGTATAGTTTAAGTTTAACTTCACCTGTTGATGCTTCATGAATCGAGTCTAAAAAATGCATCAAATGCTTTTTTTAAGTGGTGTAAACCATACACCATCATAAACGATTTCTGAATACTTATGTGAAAGTTGCTTTTTGTATGCTTGTGTGTCACGATCCATTACTAATTTTTTCTAAGTTTTGTAGTGCTTTGTAAAGTACTGTTCCACCTGGCGTTTCGTATACACCACGAGATTTCATACCTACTAAACGGTTTTCTACGATATCAATAACACCAACACCATTTGCTCCTGCAATCTTATTTAGCTTTTGAAGCAGTTTTAATGGGCTTAGTTCTTCGCCATCTACTGTTACAGGTATACCTTGCTCAAAACCGATTGTTACATATGTTGGTTCGTCTGGAGCATCTTCTGGTTTAACAGTCATTTGGTATATTGAAGCATCGTGCTCGTTCCAAGTATTTTCTAAGTTGCCACCTTCGTGACTTAAATGGAATACGTTACCGTCACGGCTATAATCGTCCTTTTTAGATACTGGAATCGGAATGTTATTAGCCTTCGCATAGTCGATACAGTCTTCACGTGATTTTAGGTCCCATGTTCTCCATGGAGCAATAATCTTTAAGTGAGGATTTTAAAAGCTTTAATAGTCGTTTCGAAACGTACTTGATCGTTTCCTTTACCTGTACATCCATGAGCTATTGCTACTGCACCTTCAAGTTCTGCTATTTCAACAAGTTTTTTTGCTATCAAAGGACGCGCTGTTGAAGTCCCTAATAAATACTCGTCTTCGTACTTTGCCCCTGCTTTTAATGTAGGGAATACATAGTCTTTTACATACTCTTCTTTTACATCTACGACATAGGCTTTAATTGCCCCTGTTTCCAATGCTTTTTTCTTTACAGCTACGAAGTCGTCCTTTTGACCTACGTCAACACATACTGCAACTACATCGTATCTATATTTATTCTCCAGCCACTTAAGTATAACTGAAGTATCAAGTCCGCCTGAATAAGCTAATACTACTTTTTCGTTCTTCATAATTATGCCCTCCTGTGTATATTTATTATATATTGTTTATTATTATAACAGGATTATTTACGATTGCAAGCATTTTTATGAATGTTTTTTTTATAAATACTCACAATTTGTGTATATTAACAACTTTAGACCTTCTGCCACCCCCAATTTTATGCATATCCAATGTATATGTTCAGAGAATAAATACAGGTAAATTGTCAGAATATTCAGAAGCTACATTGTATTTTTATGCATAAATTATGCATATTCGATGTATATCTGTGTGTTAGGTAATAAATATGAGATCAAATCAGGAGAACGGAGTTCGGAGAACAGAGAACAGTTAATGAAAATAAAAAATGACCGGTCAAAGACCGATCATTCATATTCTAATTTGTAATTAGTAATTGTTTCATATAAAATGCGTTTATTAAGAAACTTGCTCCATACCTATCTTAAGTGCTTTAAGATTGATTTCTACAA
>LQAH01000385.1_pt1 | contig 10607 bp, 17 predicted proteins | sample 1535791 | NCBI WGS metagenome assembly LQAH01 (sample SAMN04331585, study PRJNA305678) | bioreactor metagenome | isolation source: bioreactor_4 inoculated with Wadden Sea sediment 2nd replicate of a... | place: Germany:Bremen
TGTCAAACAAAAAGCGATATTATATTTTCAGAGAAATTTCCAGCTCCCCCGCCTATTGTTTTAAAACCGCTGCTGTCACCTGATACAACAGGATCGCTCTGCTGCTGAGAGGGAGCCTGTCCTGAAGCATAGAGTTTTGCCATCATATTGATCTTTAACAGATTATAGTAAATTACAACTTCCTGATCAGACAAAGCAATTGATTCATTTTTCAGCTCTTCAAGTATTTTCCTTTCAGCATCAGGTGTCAGGACCCCGAAATTAACAGATGATATTTTGTTTCTGAAGATCTGTCTGTTTATAAGAATTTTCTCCTCAGGCAGATAAAGCTTAAGATTACTGTCAGAAACACCTTCCATAAATCCTCTTGTTATTATAAGCGGAGAATTTATATTCCGGGGATTCTTCCCCCCCTTCCTGTAGGCTTCTGTAATTCTCTTCCATTCCTTAAGAACTTCAGAAGTAAATACAGGATCAAAAGAAGGCATCATTTTAAACAGAGAAGCTGCAACTTCCGCCGGAATAATATTTTCCGAATTAAAAACTTTAAAGAGGTAAGCTGCCAGCTGGTTTTTCTTTTCATTGTCCATATTCAATTTCCATTCCTGAACTGAGTTAACGGCAGAAACTGTATATATTGACTGAACTAAGTCTGATATATATGTTCTGCTCCTTTTTAGTTTCCAAGCTCTTCACGCCGTTTTTCGGCAAGCTGTCTTATATTTTCTGCAAAATCCGGATATCTTTCGATAATCCGTTCAAAAGTTTCCTTATCAAGCCGGTAGAGATCGCAGTATTCCTTTGCCTTTATTGTAGCAGTTCTGGGCACACTGATAAGAAGTGCAATTTCACCGAAAACTGACCGGCAGAAAGAGTTGCATAGGTTATGGCTTCATCTCCCGACATTACATCAACAGAGCCCTTGCTTATGAAAAACATATCATAACCAATATCGCCCTGATACATTATATAGTCGCCGGTGTATAAACAACCGGTTCGAGCTGAAGAATAATCTCTCTTATAAGAGCATCATCAGCACCCTTAAAAGCGGTACTTTTTCAATCATATCTTTATTAAGAAATATCGAAACCGATGTTTTAAGTGAGCCTGGAAGATCCTGAAGAACAGAGGACTCATCATAACCTCTTCTGCTTTCCCAGAGATAATTATAATAGTCATCCACGCGCTTCTGCAGCGAATGAGGTATATTGCGGTACTGCATAAATGTATTTATCTTTTCAAGTTTATTTCTGTGCTGCGCTCTTGCTACATCAATATTTGCTATAAGGTTTGCAATATTACCGATTATAAAACCATAGAGACCGGCGCCTATGATTTCAACAAAAATTGTGTATATTATCTGAAATTTCCCTGACGGTGTAATATCACCATATCCTATTGTTGTAAGTGTTGTTATAGTCCAGTAGAAAGCATTCAGATACTGCATTGAATTTTCCTGTTCAACAGAAACACCTTCAAGAATAATCCATCCGCAGGCAACAAAATGAGCAATGAGTATAATCCAGAAAATAAGAAGAATCATGCGCATGATATTTGGATTTACGAAGCTGAGCCTCTTAATCTTGCTGAGTGTCTGAATAAGCCTGGAAATCTTAAATACACGGAAAAGCCTGAAAGCAGCCATAATACCTGCAGCTGCAGGAATAGGAAGAAGGCGGAGAATTATCCAGAAAGGAAAAGCCGCCGCAAGATCAAGCCAGAACCATTTTTAAATATATCGATGCAATCCTGTGCCGGTCTGTTATTACATCCATCTTAATCACCAGTGCAGTATTAAGATGGACAACTATATCTATGATATAGATAAATGAAATAAGAAATTCGATCAGCAAAAGCTTTCCGGCTGAGGAATTGTTAAACACAACAGAAAGAGGGATTTCAATAAAAACTGCAATAGTTACTGCAAGAATAAATACTTCCCAGATAATCCGGTATCTGTTTTCCGGTTTTATTGTCTTCACAGTGAATCATTTCCTTATATAAACTTTTTGAGAGACTGATAATTAAATATTTCAGCAATTGTCAAAACAGCAATATAGCTGTTTTAAAAACTCTTAATATCACAAAAATCAGAAATACTTATTTAAAAAGAGTCCCCCTTATATATATCGCCATTAGTCATACATAAGATTTAGCGTTATTTGGATATATATAAATGATTTTCAATTATTTTAACAGTTTCCATGAATCAGCATATAAATTATTCCTGTTTTCATTATATATGAATCAATATATTACTTTAAAGGAAACACAAATGTATTTTAAATTCCCGGACAAAATGTAAGGAAAAAGATTATTAACAGTTAATTTATATGCGGATCAATAGATTCCAGTTCTTTTGCATTCATAACAAGCATCTGGAGTCTGTTTTCAACATTAGCAATACTTGTATCAGGATCATAATCAATCGCTATTATCTGCACATTCGGATATAGTTTCTTTATAGTTTTAATCATGCCTCTCCCTGTTATATGATTAGGGATACAGCCGAAAGGCTGAAGAATTACAAAAGACTTAATTCCTTCCTGTATCATGCTTATGATCTCCCCGGGAAGTTTCCAGCCTTCTGCTCCGGAATATGTCCTGTCAATAAAAGGTTCGATATTGTGAACAATTCTGTTTATATTATTGTGAACAGTATTAAATCTGAATTTTTCATGGATTTCACCCCAGACTTTTTTATGAATATATTCATAAATATTTTCTACAACTGCATGAAGCAGATACCGTGAAAAAGGGTGCGGTACCATCCGGCGTTTTCCAAGTTCTTTTTCAATAACAGTTTTGTTTTCTGAAAAAATCATGCATTGCAGGCTGTACAACTTCAAGATTATTTTTCTCAAGATATTTTTCAATAAAGCAGTTAGCTGCCGGATGATAATTCATAAGTATTTCACCGGTAATTCCGACACGGGGTTTACGCGGAATATCTATTATTTCTATCATGTTGAAATCAGCAATTGCATCAGAAAGGAATCTAAGAAGATTTTTACTCTTTAAAGAAATCCCTTCACACAGTTTTTTTATATTCATATTAAACACAAAATCTGCACTGCCTGATTTCTTTTCATATGGACGGATTCTTCGAAGCATCATTTCATAGCTGTCAATAATTGTAATACCCCATAAAGACTGGAGCCTGTGCAGCAATGAAAAATGAAATCCCGGATGAAGTTTTTTTTGAATCAGTTCCGGTTGTAACAACCGGAATATCCCGATAGCCGGCTTCATCAAGCGCTTTTCTTGCAAGAACCGGATACTGGCCTGCTCTGCAGGATTCACAATTTTTAGCAAGACCCAGAGCTACTGAAGACGGGGCATATTCACTATTTTCAAGAAAGGCAAGGGCTTCTCCAATATTAATCTGTGCAGGATAACAGATATCATTATGGACATATTTCTTTCCAAGTTCTATTGCTCTTTCCCCTGCTATGGGAAGAGCTTCCATTCTTATACCGTCTTTACTAACAATTGAGGAAAGAAGTCGTGTAAAAGACGGGGAAAGATTAGGAGCAAGGATTATTTTGCTCTTCCTGTCTTTTTTTGTATAAAGTATTTTTTTGTCTTTTTTCTTTCTTCAGCTGCAGGCCGCCCATTCTTTCTTACTGCAGAAACAGTTTCAATAAATGATCTAACTCGGAGATTTAATGCTCCGGCAGATTCACCTTCGTCAAGTTTTAAAACAAGAAGTTCTTTATTTGATCTGTTTTTCACTTCCCTTGCCATTTCATCTGAAATAACAGCATCATGTCCGCAGCCGAAACTTACAATCTGAACAATTTCAAGGTTGGGATTTGATGCAGCAGCTATTGCAGCAGCTATCATTCTCGTATGAAAAGTTACATTTGTTTCCATCCTTGTTTCATCAACATTCTCTGTCCGGGAAGCTGCATATGAATCAAGAGAAAGTACCGGAATTCCCATCGAAGTAAAATAACTCGGAAGGTTGTGATTAATAAACATATCAGAATGGTATGGGCGTCCTGCAAGCAGAACTGCATATTTTCAGTTATTTTCCAGTGATTTTAGAATTTTATTCCCCCGGATTCCATCCTGGATTTAAATTCTGCAGCTGCCCTGTTTCCAGCTTTAACAGCCTTTAAAGTTATATTCCGGTCTATACCGAATGTTTCAAAAAACCATTCTGCAGTCTGTTTTGCCTTCAGCTTTTCATTGTACCAGTGAAAAACGGGATGATCAAAACTGATACCGAAGCGTTCAAATATTTCATGGCTTTTTTTCAGCTATCATAGGATAACCATGCAGTATAATACATGTATGAGATCCATGAGCAGTAGGATTTTCTTTAGGAATTCTGATCATTAACGGATTAAAAATTCTATCAACTTTTTTGCAGCAAGTTCTTCAATATGTCCATGAAGCAGTTTGGATGGAAAACAGACTGTATCAGAAGGGATATATTTTATTCCTCTTTCAAATATATCATTTCCGGATTTACCGGACAGCACAATATCAAATCCAAGTGTTGTAAAAACAGCTTTCCAGAATGGCAGACTGTGCCAGAATTCAAGAGTAACAGGAAGTCCTACAGTAATCCCTTTTTTATCTGAAAGGAGAGGTTTTTCATTTATCCGAAACAGGAGCTCGTTATGAAGCTTAAACATATCAGGCACAGAATCCAGTTTTTTTTCACTTTCTTTTAGCTTCTTCATTACACCCGGATTTTTTTATTTCCCCCAGAATTTTTCCTTTTTCACATCTGTTACCTGTAACAAATGATATGCCGTGATTGAATTCAACAACAGTCCTGCTGCAGTTATTAGGGCAGAATCGGCAGACTATCCCCGGTTTTTTTGTAAAACTGAAATTTTCCATTTCATCCAGACCGATGAAAGAGGATTTAACTTTTCCTGATATTTTATTTTGTTCTTCCATATGCTTTTTTTGTAAGGAGTGCTATTCCGAATGCCCCCATTTCTCCCGGAATTACAGCTCTTTCAACATTAAGGTTGATATATTGTTCAAATGCACGAAGAACAGCATCATTTTTAAACGTCCCGCCCTGTACAACAATTTTATTTCCCAAATCATTAAAATTGGAAATCCGGATAACTTTTGTAAACACATTTTTCTATTATTGAACGGCAAATGCCGGCAAGAATATCTTCAACAGTTTTACCTTTTTTCTGTTCTGTAATAATTGAACTGTTCATAAAAACAGTACATCTGGAACCCAGCTTTGACGGAGAAGAAGATCTAAATGCATATTCAGCAATTTTCTCTACAGAAATATCAAGAGATTTTGAATATGTCTCAATAAAAGAGCCGCAGCCTGCTGAACAGGCTTCATTAAGAATAATTCCTGTTACAACACCATTTTTCAGTTTGACAGCTTTCATATCCTGACCGCCTATATCAAGTATAAAACTTACATCAGGAACAAAAATCTGGCTGCTTCTGCATGCGAAACAGTCTCTACAGTGTGGTAGTCAGCATTGAAAGCTTTTGCAAATAGAATTTCTCCATATCCGGTAGTACCTGCTCCCAGTATATTCAGCTTAATATCTTTTCTTTTATATTTTTTATTAATTCCAATAAGAGCCTGCTGAATAACTTTCAGCGGTTCACCGTTGTTTCCTGAGTAAAAAGTATCAACAATACGGTTTTCACGGTCAATAAAAACAAATTTAGAAGTAGTGGATCCTCCATCTATACCAAGATATACATCAATATTTTTTACGGCATTATCAGGAGAATATATATAATCTGAACTTCTATCAGCATGTCTTTCTAAAAATCCGAGCAGTCTTTATCTGCTGGAAACAAAGGATTATCTTTCTGCAAGAAAAAGCAGAGTCTGTCCTTTTATTTTCAAGCTTTAAAACAGCTTCAGGAATGTTTATTTCTGTGGATAAGCCGGCAAAAATGTATCAACAGAAAGAGCGGCACCCTTCGCGACTATCAGCTCAGGATTTTCCGGAATAACAATATCATCATCAGAAAGATCAAGGCGCTCCTGGAAAACTTTAATAAGCCTGGGATTGAAAGTCAGCGGTCCTCCTTCAAAAATAACTTTAGGACTTATTTTCTTTCCCTGAGCCAATCCGCCAATTGTCTGCTTGGCAATAGCATGAAAGGATGAAAGCGCTATATCACTTTTTAGAAACCCCCTGATTCAGAAGAGGCTGAATATCAGTTTTTGCAAAACACCGCATCTTCCGGAAATATCATATACAGTTTCACCTTTAACTGCCTGTGAATTTATCTCTTCTGTTTTTAAGCTTAAGAGTCTGCAATCTGATCAATAAATGCCCCGGTTCCGCCTGCACAGCTTCCATTCATTCTCATATCCGATGGAACAAGCTGTTCAGAAGCATTATCATACCTGAAGAATAAAACTTTAGCATCCTGACCGCCAAGTTCAACAGCAGCTCTGACATTGCTGTAAAACTTCCGGATCATTAAAGAGTTTGCAACAACCTCCTGAATAAATTTCACACCTATTATTTCTCCAAGATCTGATCCGCCGCTGCCGCAGATTGCGGCGGAAAAAGAGGAAGCTGGAAATGCATTTGAAATTCTTCTTAATAAAGCGGAGAGAGTAGCTGCCGGATCTGCATTATGCCGGATGTAATCTGAATAAAGAAGAGTATAATCACCGGGATCAAGAACAGCAGCTTTTACAGTTGTTGATCCAACATCAATACCAAGATTTAACAGCTTTTTTTTCATATATCTGTCTCCTCTTTAAACATTTTTTCTGAGTATATAATTTTCTAGATCATTCGGATTCAATCTCCTCTCTTATATGAAGGGGAAGATCAATCCCGTTATTTATCCTGCCGGTTTTTTATTCCGGTACATATCACTGTCAACTTTGCGATTACTTCATCAACTGATTCAAATCCAGCTTCAAAACAGCCTATAGTCACAGAATAGGGTATACGGAAATTCCGTTTTTTGATTGTGCCGAAAATTCTCTGCTTAATCGTTTCGGCAGCCTGATTATCTGTTTTTGGAAGAAGGACAATAAATTCATCGCCTCCATATCTGAAAAGTGCATCTGCAGACCTTATTGATGCTGAGGCTGATTCGGCAATTTCTTTTATTATTTCATCACCTGCAACATGCCCGTGTGTATCATTAAGTTTTTTAAAATTATCAATATCAATAAAAAGAAGCGACATTACAGTTTTATCACGTTTATTCCGCTGCAGTTCCTTCTGAAGATAAAAATGAAGAAAACGGCGGTTAAAGATTCCGGTAAGAGGATCAATATTAACCATTTTTTTCAGACGGGCAAGATAATAAACCTTTTCTATTGCAATAGCAGCAAAATCAGCAATTGTAGTAAGCAGCTTCAGATCAAGAGCAGTAAAGAAAGAATGATCCAGCTTGTTTACAAGTTCAATTACCCCGAAAACCTTACCATTGCTTTTTAGAGGAACTCCTATTATCGATTCTGTTTTAAATCCACTCATTTTATTCAAATGATCCGTCAAATCTTTTATCTTTTGTCACATCTTCAATAATCAGAGGCTTGCCGTTTTCTGAAATCCAGCCGACAATTCCCTGCCCTTTTTAACAGTCTTTCCAGTAAGTGATTCAGAGGCTACTCCGGTTACAGAATAAAACGAAAGATCCCCTGTTGTGTGATTACGTAAAAGCAAGGACCAGTTATAAGGAGCAAAAATATCTCCTATATGTTCCATAACATGATCAATTTGTTTCTCTCAATGTTGATGAAGATGCAATACTCTTACCAATATTATTAAAATAAGATAATTTTACAAGTTCTTCTGTGTCATTATGTGTAATACTATTGTAATTAGTTTCTTCCAAAACCTTTCCTCCACTTATATTCTTCTTAATGTGCTTTATTTCATATTTTTGTCTTTTTTTATCTTATAGCCCTGTTTTAAGAGCTTCGAACCAGCTGTATTAATATCTGAAGAATAATAGCTTTACAGGGGATTTCCTCCTGTTTATACTGCTGCTCCAGGTTCAGCTGGTATTAAAGTATAATATTATACATCCGTACACTCAATAATATTAATAAATCCAGTATTTATTTTCCGTCTTCCAGCTTTATTCAAAATACTAATATGTTTATACTTTTGAGACGGAGGATGAAATGGGATTAAACATTTGTGCTTGTTGAACCTGAAATACCGCAGAATACAGGAAATATTGCAAGGACTTGCGCGGCAGCAGGAATAAATCTTCATCTTATTGAGCCGCTCGGTTTTTCTGTTGATGATAAATATTTAAAAAGAGCCGGACTTGACTACTGGGACCAGGTGAATGTATTAATACATAAAATCTTGATGAATTTATGAAATCAGAAAATCCTGAAGACTGCTTTTTGTAACAACAAAAGGCAGAAAATCCCACTCAGATGTTTCCTACAGCAGTAATTCATATCTATTTTTCGGAAAAGAAACAAAGGGTCTTCCTGAATCTCTTTTACATGACAATTATCACAGATGCATACGAATCCCTATGAAAGCAGATGCAAGATCACTGAATCTGTCTAACTCTGCAGCTGTAATTGCATTTGAAGCATTAAGGCAGCTTGGATATCCGGGACTCAGCGCTGAGGGGGAGCTGACACAGTACTGACAGCATGATAAAAATAAGGTATAAGGCTGGATTACAGCTTATTTAAGATAATTAAGATTAAAAATACAATAGAAAATAAATCTATTATATACGGACAAGGACAATGCTTATATTATCCTTTCCGCCTTCATCAAGAGCTGTTTTAAGCAGCCGTTCCGCACAAATCTTCAGATTTTCCGACTCATTCATAATATCACTGATTATCAGTTCAGGAACCATATCTGTAAGACCGTCGCTGCAGATTAGAAAAATATCACCCTCTCTGTGACTGCAGATGTATCTGTTTACATTGTCAGCAGTAAGATAGACTTCAGAGCCTACAGCATAGGTTAGTATGTTGTTTTCAGGATGCAGTCTTAATTCATCTTTGGTAATTATCCCTTTTTTATATAACGGCCAGACAAGAGACTGATCCTCTGTAATCTGAATAAGCTCTCTGTCGCGCAAAGAGTAGAGCCGGCTGTCTCCTACAGAGTTTATATAGGAATTATCATCTTTAACAAGGAGGGAAACAAGTGTTGTTCCCATACCGTAATAACGGGTATTATTCAGACCGTGAATCATGATTCTGCGGCTTACATTCTTGATCATTACAGACATCAGATATCCCGGATCATGAGATTTTTCATACTCTGAATGATCAGAACTATAGTACTCCTTTAACAGCAGTTCACAGGCCATTTTACTGGCGACATGCCCTCCGGGAACTCCTCCCATGCCATCGCATAAAACAAAGAGCTTGCCATAGTCCTTTGTGTTGATTGTATCAATTCCGAAGTTGCTGTGCTGCTCAAAAACAGCTATGAAGTCTTCATTGTCTTTTCTGATTTTTCCGGTATCAGTTAATGTACAGTAATTCATGAAACCACCCTGTATGATACTGAGATTTATACAGGCATCTGTCTCTGGAAGCAGTATTATAAAAAGCAGAGGAAAAAGTCTGAAAACCGAGACTTTTTCTCAATAAAAGGCAGGTCCCTTGTTTTTTAAATTTTTAATCCTTATAGTAAATAAAAAACAAATTTTAAAAGGAAGGTTTAAAGAAAGATTTATCATTTTTAATAATCAGTGAATCTGTAATATTCAGCCATCCTGCAGATAAAATATTCAGTTCAGATTCGTAATCAAGTTTTTTACTTCTGGTCCGATCAAGAGTATTTATTGCTTCAATAAGACTGCTTAGATCTGTTTTTCCGATTCTGTACTGTTTTCTCTGTTCTTCGACAATTAATTCTGAAAGCACAGTTTTACGTTCATATATTTCTGCAAGTTCTCTGCTGCTGATAATATCCTTTGAATAATCATCAAGCGAAATATCAAGATCCTTTCTTGTAATACGGTTTTCCAGAATTTCTTTTTCAAGATCTATCTCAGCAGTTTTCAGTACTGCCCTCTCTTTTCTTCTCTGCCCTATCTGATTCAGTGAAATGCCGAAACTTAATACCCTTGTTCTGTCTTCCTGCAGATTATATTCTGTTCCCGTTATATTATATTCTGTAAATAAGGATATTCCGGGAAGAAGAGCATTCTTTGCAATTTCCACATTTTTTACACCGCTTGCCTCTCCAAGTTCAAGAATTTTATAAGTCCGGCTATCAGATCTTATATCAGAGGATAAAATATCTTCAATATTGAAATAGTTGAAACCGCTTTCTATATCTTCCGGAATTAAAACAGAATCCGGAGGAAAACCTGCTGCATCATAAACATATGAAGAATCTTTCTGAAATTTATTTTCGGCAGAAGCTACTGACTCCATTTTTGTCAGTATCTGCAGTTCAGATCTGTTTACATCATCCTGATCAGCAATATTGCTTTTTTTTCTTAAAATTATATTGTCATAAAGCTTTCTGCTTTCACCAAGCGATTTTTCAGCTGCTTCAAGCTCTCTCCAGGAACTCATCCAGCTATAATAAAGCGTAATAAGATAATAAAGATAATCCTCATACGCCTCAGCCATTCTGTATAGAATCAGTTCTTTTCATAATCAAGGCTCTTTTCAG
>LQAH01000386.1_pt1 | contig 10599 bp, 12 predicted proteins | sample 1535791 | NCBI WGS metagenome assembly LQAH01 (sample SAMN04331585, study PRJNA305678) | bioreactor metagenome | isolation source: bioreactor_4 inoculated with Wadden Sea sediment 2nd replicate of a... | place: Germany:Bremen
AGGACCGGGTGGCCCGGGCCAAAAAGGACCTGGAAAATGCCATGCATTTGATCCTGCCGGCATCCGCCGCCTGGCAAACCCCGGTGATGACCTGCTCATCCGTTATTGAAAACGGGACGGTACCGGTGTGGGAACAGGTCCTTGCGCACCAGAAAATTGTCAAGCGATCCGGGGAGTTTGAGCAGCGCCGAAAAAGCCAGGCCTTGGAATGGATGTGGACCCTGGTGGAGGACGGATTGAAAATACGTTTTCATAACCATGAAGCCATCCGCCGGGAAATTCCCATTCTATCCCGGCAGGTTCGGGAGGAAAAATTACCCCTTCGGCTGCCGCTCAGAAACTTCTTTCATATTGGTAAAGGTGTTTGAGAATGCCCCCCGTTTCCTTATCCAATCAATCTATGGACAAGCGTTGTCTGTCAAGAAACTCTCCAATGTCTCACAGATACAATGAAAAAATCTGATCCACGGCAAAAATTTTTTTTAGTCAGCCTGTTGAACAGTGGTGATGTTTGAAATCGGGCAATGGAGATGGGGGTACAATTGGTGCGGATCTCAGGTGGTCAAATTCAGATTTTGATCTGGAAAACAACCGGTTGCCCCAGTGCTCGAGATCGTGTTGTTTTGTTAGAAAGTTGCCCAAATAATAGAAAAAAAGCTCCTGGATTCAGAATTATTGCGAAAACACCCTCTTACCTCGGTTGAGTAAGCTTCGCATCAGCCCGGGAAGTTGATCGGCTGTTTTTGTAAATTGAACCAGTTTCCCATATTCGGACTTTAAAAGCACCTGGTTTTCCTCGCTGCAATTCACTCCAATGGTCAAAAGCAACACCCTGTTTTCTTTGCAAAGGTTGACAGCCTCCTGAACAGGGCAACCCCAATTGGACGCACCATCTGTAATGTGGATGAAAATCGGTTTTTTGTTTCTCCCCGCGACATTCCGGATCAGGGCTTTGATAATTTCACCGGATGCGGTTTTTCCATGAGGCTGGATCGTGTAAATTTTCCTTTTTGTGGAGTTCTGTCAGCAGGCAACGCTCACGAACTTCATTATACGCGAACAGTTTTGCGTTTTTATTGAATTTTTCGATGGCCAGAAAAGGGTCTGAAATATTTCCTGAACATTTTCCCATTTATTTGTTGCCGCCATTGATCCAGTCGCATCAATAATCAGAGTGATATCATTGAGCAGATTGAATTCGTTTTTTTGATATGGAATATTGTGCCGGAAGTGTGTGCACGATAAAGTCGCCGCCGATCAATATTCCCGCTGGTTAATCCCCGGTTGTATCTGCTCTCGCGTACAGCCACTGTTTTGAAAACCGATGCCAGATCCTGGAGCAGTTTTTTATTCACATAATCATTGGTTGGAAGCACAATAGGGTTGATCTCCACAGCAACCGCTGTTTTTTCAAGAGTCGCTTTTTTCAGGGGTTGTTTTTCCCGTGAAGTATCGTTTTTGATGACTTTCCCCAGTTTTTCGGAAAAGACCAGGTCCGGCAAGGCCTGTGATTTTTTTATTCCTTTCAGATGCTGCGCTTCTTTTTTTCTGGCCTGAAGGAATTTATCCGAGCTGTCGATTGGCCAAAATTTGATATAGGCAAACAATTTTTCCCAGGTGGTCAGATACAGGTTTGCCCGGAAATCACATCGTTCCGAAATACCGCTGATTTTGGGGCATTCTTTGATCAAAGCGGGAACCATCTGGTTTAGAATCCAGATGGGTTTTTTGTAATACTTTTCAAGATCAATTTGTCCCATCAATCTGCGGGAGGAGGTGTCGGTGTATTCTTCCAAATATTTCGCCTCCCCTTTTTGTGCGGCAAGATTCCACCATATGGCAAATAATTCCGCCAGGGAGGGGGGATGAGAGGTGACGTCCAGAGTGTCCTGAATTTTTTTCTTTCTTGATTTTTCAGTATACACACCCAATACGGTCCGGTTGGAAAGGGTATCAAAATAAACGCTTTCACACGTTTTAAAATACAATTCAAATTTGTACATATAGCGGAAAGACCGGTTCATCTGTGATTTGGAAAGCTTGAGCGCATAATCGCTCATTTCAATATTTTTATAAGCTGAATGGATTGCCTGGCCTACCAACTTATCTGTTTCTGACGCCGGTACCGGATATTTGCCGATAACTGGGTCCGGGTCCAGAATGATTTCACTCTCCGCTGTGTTTTTCCATGACACAGTCCCGGCATTTCGGCCAACATGGGATACCACTTTTCTGAGTGAAACCAGGAGCTTTGCAAGTTCGAGAGTTTCCACCGGAGATTTGTCTCTTCGCCAGATTCGGAATAGCCATCCTCTCCAGCAATTTAAACACTTCGGACTTTGTCTGATTGTTTAAATCTTCGGTATTCATAACTGCTTTTTCCAAGTATCCGTTTTGACATGCAGGCCAGCAGGATGGATTCAGAGTTTCCTTGCTGGTCTGAAGGCTTGTGGACAACGCTTCTTTGAGTGTAGCTCCGGCTGAAACCATCTCGCCGATCATGAGAACGGTTCGGGTCGAGACTTCAACAGAGAGTTCGAAATTGCTTCTCAACGTGTTGACGGCGTCGATGATAGCATCAGCTTGATCCACACTGACATGGGTTTTGTTGATTAGGACTTCTTTTTCAACCTCATTGGGCAAATAGTCCATCAAAATGACGTAAAACCGGTCTCGAAGAGCAGGGTCAAGGAGTTCTGTCCCGACAAAGTCATCTCCTTCGTTCAAAGTGGCAAAAAGATTACTCCGGGGCCACCTCCAACAACCCCAGTTCATCCATCCAAACCTGTCGGTCATCAGAAAGAATTGAGAAAAGCATGTTCAGGGCCTTGGGGTTTTCAGGGCGGTTGATTTCTTCCAGATGAATAATGCAGTTGGGGGTTTGCAGCGCCATTGGAAACAGAAATTGTTTATAACGGGTTTCTCCGTTTTCCAGAGTATATTCACCAAAAAGCTGTCCAGGCTCCGAAAGAATACCCACCTGAAACGTGGCCATGGGTTTGGCATGTACAGCTGCAAATTGTTTGACAATGGAGGATTTTCCGCATCCCTGCCGCCCGGCGACAAGGATGTTCACCGGATGTTTTTTAGAAATTTTATGGAGTCTGTTCAGAATGTTCAGGGTATTGCTGTCCGCATAAAAATAAGGATCAATTTCAGGAACCGTTAACGTGGCTTTTGTTTTATTGTTCAAATCGTCACCTGTGTATTGAAGTTGACTGAAAGCGATGGGGTCGCAAAATGATAATCGTCCTGAAAACAACTCAGTGTATCAGTTTGTGGAAACGGCATCGGTCTGCTGTAATGAAGATTTGTCAGAGATGCGGTCTTCTACCCAGGCAATCCACATTTTTACCTCAAGACCGTAGGATGCCAGTATGGATTGTGCAACTTTTGCTTTTTCTTCAGGGTAACTTTCTCCGATGGGATACGGGTAGTCGATCCCGACGAGTCGATAGGACTGGCCTGCAAATGGATGTGCCGGTAACAGATAAACCGTTTCAGACCAGTGATTGGATGTAATTCCCGGTCGCCTGAGGTTGTCTTCAGAATCATTGACTCCGGCAAGAGAGGGATACGGATAAGGTGGTGAGGTCAGTCCGGAGCATGATCTTTTCAAGGTTCTCTAAAATAAGATCGTTTGAAACACCGGTAAAATCAATGTGTTTCTCCCGGTTAAGATGTTTGAGGTCGTACAGGACATAATCAGTATGGTCCAGGATCTTTTCCAGAACAGGCCAGGATTGATATCCACTGGTATCCAGTGCGGTGTTGATCCCTTTTTCCTTTGCCGCCTTAAGCAGAGCGAGGGCAAATTCAGGCTGGGCTGCGGGTTCGCCTCCGGAAAGCGTCAGGCCGCCGCCTGATTGATTATAAAAAGGAATATCTTTTTCAATTTCAGCCATAACCATTTCCACCGTCATGAATTTTCCACTGACGATCAACGCATCGAATTCACAAATATCGACACACTGATAACAGTTCAGGCATTTTTCCTTGTTGATGGTAATGATCTTTGATCCGATTTTTCCTTTCCAGCCTTTCTGGTCGGGATAAGTCGGGGGCTTTCGGGTCTCCGTCATGGCACCTGCAGGACAGATGGTTCTGCAATTTCCGCAATTGATGCAGTTGGGCCAGAAATGAAACACTTCCGGGAAATGCCGCATTCCTTCCGGATTATGGCACCATTTACAGTTCAGCCGGCAGCCTTTCAGAAATACGGTGGTTCTGAGCCCTGGCCCGTCGTTGGTAGCAAATTTCTGTATGTTGCTTATGATGCCCATATCTTTTATCATTATCAGTTTACTCCAATCAATCCACCAATGGTTGTTTGCCAGGCGCCGCCGTCATTAATAATTGTTCTATAATCTTCAATTTCCTCTTTGAAGATATTGGGAAAATGATCAAAATAGCCTTTTCTGCCGAGGTTCCCGCTTTTTTGCTTGCAAAATTGTGGAATGGCAGCAGATCAATGCCAATGATATTTTCCCCAAGGTCCTGGCAAATTCCACGATGCGTTTGGGATACTCCAGGTCCCAGAAATTCACCGAATGGACAATTGGCAGCCGGAGGCGCATAGGGATTCCGACATCAGCCATTTTTTGGCATTTTCCAGGATCAACCGGTTCGAGACCCCGGTCCATTTTTTGTGTTTCCGGTCATCCAGGACTTTGATATCCAGCATGATCAGGTCGACATATTCAAGAATGGGGCGGCTGGTATTCCAGCGGGCAAAGCCACAGGTATCCAGAACCGTGTTCAACCCTTCCTGTTTTGCTCGTTTCAAAAGCGCCATGGTCATTTCAGGATGCATGAGGGGCTCTCCGCCTGAAACGGTAAACCCTCCGCCGGAAGATTTGAAAAAGAGCTCATCTTTCAACACGTCCTCAAAATATCTTCCACGCCCCTCAACGTACTGGTGAGCTTCAGAGCATCGTGGTGGCAGGCATCTACGCAGGTCATGCAACGGGAGCATTTTTCCCGGTCGATTCGGGGGGGATCGACGGCTTCAATTTCCTTTTCATCCGATAATGCGTTGGGGGAGGATAGTTCTGTTGAAAATCTGTGGGAATGGATCCATCCCCACCCCCAAATTGCACTATCTGGGACAGATCTTCTTTGTATCGAATCCGAGGGGGAATAATGGCTTGTTCCGGACAAGTCTCTGCACAGGCTCCGCATTTTACGCACGAGTCTTCGTAATAGAAATATTCCTGATAGGTGTGGATATTTTCAGGGTTGTGGCACCATGCACAATTTAGCGGGCATCCTTTTAAAAAACGGTGGTCCGAATGCCGGGACCGTCATTGACGGAAAAACGCTGTATGTTGGTAACCAGGTGTTTAGTCTCGGAACCTAAAGATGTCATACTTTTCCACCCTTCATGATTGATATTTAGAAGCCTTAAATGAGATTTTTTATATCTTTCCAGGATTCACCCGCTTCAAATTTCGGACATGCTTCCATGGATTTCTGTACCATCTTTCCCCGGATGGCTGTCTTGGTTTTTGAGTTTCTGCAAGCAGCATTCTTTCAACCAGGCAGATACCGGTGGAGGGATCTCCTGTGGGGGAAGGTGTGATGAATTTACATTCTTTACAGGTTGCCATCAATTTACTCCTTAATAAATTAACAATGTTACTATGGGCATCCCCGGATGGTTTGCCCCGTCCGGGGATGATTGAAAGTCTCGTCAATTCGGCTTATCCGGCAGCAATATCCTGTTCCGTCCGTGCAATGATCGTATCCTGGGAATACCGTGCAAGGTCGATAAATTTTGCACTGTAACCTGCGATCCGGACCAGAGTGTCCGTATATTTTTCAGGTTCTATCTGTGCGGCCTTCATATCCTCGGTTGAAATTACATTGAATTGGACATGGTCAATACCTAATTCATGCCAGGTTTTCATGTAGGCGTGCCAGAGATCGAAACCGGCATCACTGTTCATGAGAACGCTGGACAGTCGCTGATTCAACAAAATCCCCTTATGCTTTGATGCGTTGATTTTAGACACGGATTTGATTACCGCAGTTGGCCCATTTTTATCGCAACCCATATAAGGAGAAATGCCACCGTCATCCAGGGCTTCGCCGGCATGCCTTCCGTTGGCTGTGGCTCCCGTTTTGGGGCCGTTGACGATATACCCCGCCACAGACTGGGCCAGAGGCAATGGAAACGTGCCTGAGTATGTCGTATTTCTTTTCCATTCATCGGCGATTAAGTCATAATATTTAACAGCAATGTTGTCGGCATAGGGATCATCATTTCCGAATTTTGGCGCATTCCAGAAATCGAGCCGCATTTCTTCTTTGCCTTCCCAATTGTTGCGTAACGCATCCATCAGTTCTGTCATGGTATATTTTTCTCGTCAAACACCAGTTTTTGATGGCTGCTAAAGAATCAACCACGACAACGCTGCCGCCAATGATATTGTGCCAGGGATTGGCCACTTCAGCCAGCTCATTGCCGTCCATTCCTTTTTCAACGCATCCATCGTCAATACTTGAAATGAATGGGCAGCAAAGATATCGGGATTCCATTATGCGGCCCACGTCCTTGGACCTCAGGCTGAGTTCAATGGCATACCGGAGTTGCAGTTTTACAGCCTCCCACACCTGCTTGAAGCTGGTAAACTCTTCGGCGTTTCCGGTTTCGGGACCCAACTGCATATTCGTGAAAAATTCGTCAAACCCATTGGTCAGGGCAATCTCCATGACTTTTGCCGGATATACGTCTGATCCGCCTTCACTGCGGGTTTTCTGTGTGCCCCTCCGTCCCGTGATGCCGGGGACATACACAGCACAAGTGCCCAGTCCCTGGCGACCTCTTCCGGAACATTGAAATACTTGACCAATTGTTGGGTGTTTAACTCATCATTTTTAATGGAGGGGAATCCAAATCCTTTTTTGATGCAGTTAAACACCTCTTTTTGGTTTCCACATTGCCTTTTTCATTCCATCGGAAAGCAATGGACGGTTCTGTGGTGACGATACTTTCCGCAGCATCCAGAATGGCATTGGTGCAGTCATTGCTGGCGTCTGACCCATCCGGATTGATCCCGCCAAGGGTGAGGATGAACAGGTCGTTGGATCCCGCGAAAAATTCCCTGAGCTGTCTGCCTTTGGTGCTGCCATGTTCAGAAACCTTGAGTCTTTCGCATTCGAAAAGTTCCACAGCCTCTTCGCGGGTCATGGGCTGCTCTGTTTGATCAATGACACTTTTTTTGTAGAACGGCCAAAGCAGCTTGTCCTCTTTATGGCCGTAGCCGCTGCTGTAACGTTCAATACTGTGGCAAAGAAGGTAGGTGAACCATTTGGATTGCATGGCATCTTTCAAACCCCTGGCGGGATAGGCGGGGACATGTCGGCAGATATCTGAAATTTCGAGTAACTCTTCTTTTCGTTTCGGGTCGGTCAGAAAATTTTCAGCGATAATTTTAGCCAGTCTTGCGTATCTCTGGGCCCATCCCACCACTGCTTTCATGGCGATGAGCATGGCTTGCCACTGATCTACCTTGTCCAGGTAATGCAGTTTTTCCGGTGCATTCCAAGGTGATTGGCGTATTTCCCTTTCAGCATCAGCAATTTTTTTCTCAACGAGTTCGATCCGTTTTAGCAGCCCATCTTCAATTACGGATTCATAATTGGGCACAATGCTGGAAAACGCAGTGACAAACATGGGGGCTGGACCGTGGTTGCGGAATACATGATCCCTATTTCTTCAGGAGTGAAAAATTTCTCAGCTTTCTTCTGAATGGTGTAAGGTTTCCAGTATTCGGCAATTTCCCGCATTTCTTCCTTATGCTCGCAGTAATGGCTTTCAACCATATCCACGGTCGAAAAATAGGAAAGTTCCGGATACATGGGAAAATAATCAGGATGTTCTGTATTGGCCCCTACGATCAGTTCGTCATCCTGGATGTGGATGGTAATGTTTTTGAGAATGTTTTCAAGCCCCTTGGCCCGGAAGATGCAGTTGGTCTCCCCGATGTTTTCCTTGTGAGCCTGAGTGATTAATCTGGCGCGTTCGACACCGGCTTTTACGTTGGGATCTACATATTCGCCGCCAGCGACATGTTTGAAGCGGCATCGATTTTTAAGTCTCGCGGTTCTTTCTGTTGTCGGCATGATCGTTCCTCCTGTCTGGCATCATTATTTAATACTTAAAAGCATGATTCAAGGTAAAAAGGGCTTCAGTTTCTTTTCCTGTAACGTTGACAGGCCTCACTGGTTTCCAATACCGGTTTAGACAGCCAGAACTTGCCTTTTGTATCTTGCTGTTGTTGAACGCAATCCCCTTTGCCTGACTCAAAATCCATATCCGTTTCTGGAATTGGAAAGAAAAAAGCGCATTCCTCACATGTTGCCATTTTGATCCTCCTTGCTTAAGATTCTTTGGTGTAAAAAAATAAAGGTTTGCAAAGCTCGCTTCGGCGGATTGCAGTATCTGTTTCATGTTCCAGGGCGTTGTATTTCTCCTGAAAACATGTCAACATGCTCAATACAAATTTTTTTTTAAGAATGTTTTTTATGAATGATCGTTACCCCCCCCCTCAAAACGTATTTACCACACCAATGACAAGACAGAATTGTAAACTTTTCCGCTTACGCCCAACTTTGAATACGATTATTGATGTTTAAATCATTGAGTGTTATTCAATCAACAAATATAGGTATTGTCAAGATGAAATTTTAAAAATATCGATAAAGTTCATATTCTTCAAAAAAAGATTAAGTCGCAGCTTATGGAGCTATTTTTCTGCTTTTACTGAGTTAAATGGCATTTATTTCTCATGATTGGTGATGATGGCAACTCGGGCTGTATTAATCAAAGCCCGAGGGTCGTCGTCCCAAAAACTGAATATAGTTCAAAACAAAAATGGTTGAACAATATTCTAAATCTGTTATAATCTGTTTGTAAGTAATCGATGCAAGAAAGGGATTGTTTCTCAATTGGGAAACGGGTGTTTCGGTGGAGTTATCAGTAAAGGTCTGGGGAGCAGATTTGAAATGAAAAAAAAAAAAATGGAAAAAAAGCAGGCTATTCTTCGGGCGGCTCAGGAGGTATTTTCGGAAAAGGGGCTCGAGAAAGCCACAATTTCTGAGATCGCAAAAAAGGCGGATGTCGTTGATTCAATCATATATCATTACTTTACAAACAAACAGGACCTTTTGTTTTCTTCGATAGAGGAACTTATTGAAAAGTCTCATGAAGAACTTTTATTTCAGTTTAAGGGTGTCATGGGCCCGGTATCTCAACTTGGGAAGATGGTCTGGTTTCATTTGTACGAGAATGATTTCAGTTCCGGCGATGCGCGCAAAATGAAAATCTTTTGTTTGAATGCCGTTCAAACAAAGACTATTATAAGCATTCGGGATACAGGGCGCTTCAACGATATGCCGGGGTGATGTTGGCTATATTGAAAAGAGGGGTTCAAGAAAAATATTTTCGTGAAGATCTTGAAATACATATTTCGAGAGACATGATTTTTGGTTTTTAGACGAAGAATCATTGAGTTGTCTGGCATACAGGGAGGTTGATGAAACCCTGCCTGATTTTGAATCCATCATGTCAATGGTCATGTCTATGATAGGAATTGATGCCGATGGGTTAAGCCCTGGCATGAATCCCGGGGCTGCACCTTCAGTGAAAAATGGCAGAAACGACAAAGCGGAAAGGGTTTCCGAAGCGGCTGTTTCAATTTTTGCCCAGAAAGGTCATCGCAGGGCAACGATGCTTGAGATAGCAGGTCATGCAGGGGTTGCAGAGGGTACAATCTACGAATATTTCAAAAACAAGCAGGATTTGCTGTTTTCCATACCCAAGAATAAATTTTTATCTTATCAGATCGAACTGAAAGGGGTTTTTACGTCAAAGGACCCTTTGGAAAAGCTTCGATCTTTTATCTGGGAATATTTTCGGGTTTTTTCATCAGATGGTGATTTTTTAATGATTTTTTTGAGTGATATTAAGTTAAATAAACGATTTTACAGCACTGAGGCATTTGGCGCTTTTCTGGGCACCATTGAAATTTTGTATGATATTCTAGATGAGGGAAAGGATTGTGGCGTTTTTCGCCGAGATTTAAGCAACCGGGTGTTCCGAAATCTTTTTTTGGGCGCCTTTTCCCATCTTTGTATCCGCTGGTTTGTGCTTGAGCGGGTCCCGCCTATTCGTGTGATGTCTGAACTGGCTTCCGTTACCGATCTATTGTGCAGAGCCGTAGTCCAGAAATTCGAAAAATAATCGATGGTTGACGTCGATATAAATTTTCTGCTGTTTAAGATCAATCCCAATGCCATAAACTTAAGCCATTCGTTTGTAATTTGAATAGAATTTACGCTTCATGGTTTTGTGATTACGAGGATATTTCCGACCGGGTCGAATCGGTTCCGTTGTTATCATGATGATTTCCAGTAAATCAGATATCAGATCAGTGATTCTTTCTTTGGAGCGTTGAAACAACAGCGGTAATACATGCTTGCTCTTTGAAAGTGCTTGGACAAAATTGATCTGGTGTTCGTACTTCACCTTTTTACCCACCGTTTGAGGGTCTCACGGGCGGGATATGAAAGAACTGCGGTCAGATAATATGACTC
>LQAH01000387.1_pt1 | contig 10597 bp, 13 predicted proteins | sample 1535791 | NCBI WGS metagenome assembly LQAH01 (sample SAMN04331585, study PRJNA305678) | bioreactor metagenome | isolation source: bioreactor_4 inoculated with Wadden Sea sediment 2nd replicate of a... | place: Germany:Bremen
TGTCAGGTTCAATGGATTTTTGCTCATGCAGGCGAATTGCTCGGCCATGTATTTTAGAAAATGTTCTCTGGATTCACTGTGCTGGAAACAATATTGAGGGTATTTGAAAGCGTGAAGAAATTTCGGCAGGCCTGAAGGAGTGGCTTCAATACTATATAAATCGGTAACGCTTCAATCAAACCTTGGAAGACTGGACACCAGATGAAATTTATTATAATAAACAGGAATGAAAGTGTGTTGCATGATTGTGTTGCTGGTTGTTTTTTATACGTCCGAACGACCTGTAAAAAAAACAGCCACCCATGGACGCCCTTGGATTTTTTAATTTTTCCGAAAAAAATCAAAGCTTATTCAAGCCCTTGGGCTGTTCAAACATCGGGGTCCGTCGTAGTTAGCCAGTAATCTTTGAAACCGAAATTTGAATTAAAAGGTATTGAAAGATGAAGCAATTTTCCCAATTTAGTTTGCGTCAGAAATTGTTGTTACCTACTGTTATCATAATGGTTTTCTGCATTGCCTGCCTATCCTTTACATTGGTGTCGGTACAGAAAAATCAGTTAAACCGATTGGAGAAATCGGTCAAAAATGGTTTGACCAGATCCAATAATGTCGCTGATGAAACTTATGCCGAGTTGGGAAAAGAAGTTTCTCATGATCTTCAGCTTATGAGTAATGCCTTGAGTGCTTCGATTGAGCAGACCTGTCGCGAGTCGCTCGAAGAAGAAAAATTACGTTTGGAAGCTGAGCTGAATTCTGCTTTACGTCAAAGTGCTGAATCAATTGCCAACCTGCTCGCTCAGGTGGCCCCGCCGGCCATTCTATCGAATAATTTTTTGGATTTGATTGGATATGCTAAGTCCGCCACTCAAAACTCAGACATTATCTACGCCGTGTTTATGCGCAGCGATGGTGAACCGATGACCCGTTATCTTGACCGTAAATCGAGCCAGATTAAAAAATATTTGAAACTTGGTGAAGAAAAAAACAAAGTCCTGCGAGTCATCGCAGCTTCAAGAAAAGATGACGGTGTAATGTTGATGGAGAAGTCGATAGTGCTCGAAGAAAAGGTGTTGGGAAGTATATTAATCTGTGTGGATAAAACGTCTTCCAAACAGAAAGTTGCAGCATTGGCCGACCGTTTCAACCAATTGATCTTAAATAATACCCAAACGGCCAGATCGGTAGTTGATGAGGAGTCTGCCAAGCTAAGTATAAGTATGAGCCAGATGCTAAAAAATGTGGCAATTCAGAGCCGGGCGGAGGCTGGGAAGATTGAACAAATCATCATTGATATTTCGAACGCCATGCGTTCAAAAATACAATTTATTGTTCTGACGGCCGGTGGGATGTCCATACTTTTTCTTCTCCTGATCCTGTACATATTTTTAACCCGGGTGACCAAGTCTTTTGGCCTCATCGCTTCAGATCTTGATCATCGCTTTAAAAACATCACTTCAGCATCAAGGCAGATAGCCTCCATAAGTCAAAAACTGGCAAAAGGCTCAGCAGAACAGGCCTCATCGATTGAAGAACCTCCGGTGCTCTCGAAGAAATGACATCCATGACCAAACGCAATGCAGAAAACGCATCCGAGGCCAACCGTTTGATGGAAGAGACCCGGCAGGTGGTTTCTGCAGCAGATGCTTCAATGACGCAATTGACCAACTCAATGGAAGAAATAGCCGTTGCCAGTGCCAAAACATCCAAAATTAATAAGACCATTGATGAGATCGCATTTCAAACTAACCTTTTGGCACTTAATGCGGCCGTTGAGGCCGCACGGGCGGGTGAGGCCGGGGCTGGTTTTGCGGTTGTGGCAGATGAGGTCAGATCTCTATCCATAAGAGCCGCTGAGGCTGCTAAGAATACATCCGGCCTTATCGAAGAGACGGTTAGAAAAGTAAGTGCTGGAAAGAATCTCGTGACGGAAGCAAATGATGCTTTTGGGCAGGTGACCGACAGCTCAACTCAAATTGGTGCAATAGTCGCTGAGATTGCCGCTGCATCCAATGAACAGGCTCAGGGAATTGATCAGATCAATTTGGCTGTCAATGATATGGATAAAGTAGTCCAGGGAAATGCCAGGGGGCTGAAGAGGCATCATCTGCCTCCGAAGAAATGCGCTCTGAATCAAAGGATATAAAGAGTATTATCGATGCGCTGGTCGTGATGATTAGTGGGCGGCTTAAACCGAAATCGGAAAAATGGCCACACCAAAACCGGATATGGAAAGCCAGGTGCCCCAGCGCAAAGCCCCGCAATTGATACGGCTCGAGCCGAAAAACAGAAAAAAAACGGAGTCGCCGGAAACCGCTGCGAAACAATTGCTTCCTTTTGATGATGACGATTTTAATAATTTCTAAAACTTTTCGTAGGCCATGGATCATACCAACTTCGGGTAGGCACTTGTAGTCGATCTTCCACATTTTTGACAAGGTGTCAACTCAAGTTCGTGTTCTGGTATATTTTAGCCAAGTGTCACAGTTCCGTCAGCGACGATCTTCGCAGTCCTGACGATGTCCTGATCCTCGACGAAAGTAACTGTATCAATAAAGGTCAGGATTTCTATCGGCCTTGCCAGGCAATACTTTGGGATCATGGGAAAAGTCGAGAAATGCCAGGCTGGTATCTTAGCCGTCTACGTATTGGAAACCGGATACGCAATGATCGACAAGCGGCTGTTCATTCCCGAAAAATAGTTTGCCGCCGATTACCTCCTGCGCCGGCATAAGTGTAATCCGCCTGAAGACATGATTTTTCGGACTAAACCTTAACTGGCGGCCGACATGCTCAACGCTGTCAATCAAGAAAACGTACTGCCGTTCAAATATGTGCCTGCCGATTCAATATACGGGATCAGCCCGCAGTCTATCGCCGTGGTTGTGTTCTTGCCGGACAAAACCTATCTTGCATCGGTTCCCAAACATACACGATGCCGGCTGCCAAGACCAACGGCCATTATCCGATCGTATCGCTGGGGTGGAAAAACCAGAACCAGAATGCTTTTGGTCGATGAGGTTTCCGAAGATGATCAAGTAACATTGTGGGGATAATTGCCTAAACTATTTTTATAAATTTGGTACGAAAAACCTGTAATGTGAAAAACCCATTTGACATTAGTACGTTTGTTTATCATGATTGTTTAAAACAAACAAATCATTATATTTAGCACATAACGCAAAAAAAGGACCAGCTATGGGAACGCAAAAACTCTGAAAAAACAAGAAAAAATTGATTGAAGCTGCAGGCCAACTCTTTGCGGAAAGAGGCTTCAACGGGGTGACCGTTCGGGACATCGCACAAAAAGCCGGTACAAATCTGAGTGCGTTAAACTACCATTTCAGATCCAAGGAAGCCCTTTACCGGGAGGTGATTTTGGAGGCCTGTAAAACCGCATCCATTTCCCCGGAGGATCAACGGAGCCTACTGCAGCTTGCTCCCCATGATGCACTCTTTCTGTTGGTAAAAGAAGCGTTGAAGGAATATGAGAAGCAGACCGCTTCCAATTGGCATATTGTAATCATCAATCGGGAATGTGGAGAGCCGAGCCAGGTGTTTGAGGAAGTAATGGACATATACTTTAAACCGGAGGCTGATTTTCTGGCTCGAATACTCGGAAAAATCGCAGATCAGCTACCGGATTCCCGACAGATTCGTTTTGCCACGATCGGATTGATCGGACTACTGGAGACCTTTGGCCTCTACGGGCATCTTATCGAGGCGGTGGCACCGGGACTGCCTCAGCAGTTCAAAGAAGAGGACTGGCTTGCAAAGCAGATCTTTCATCTGGTGATTGAGGCGGCATGCCCCTCCGGCAGGGAATAACCTTGACTTCCATTACTCGATTATCCAGTCTTCCACCATTTGTACTCGTCTACACGCTTGCGGAATTCCCATCCTTTGTCCCGGGATAGATCAGTTCCTAAGGGATGATTTTCACCTCACAACCGATGCCTGATACCTGTTGAGTGACAAATCTGAAAGTGTCCGCCGTGATGAAGTGAATTGCGGCTCGGCCGGCCAGTGACCGGGTCGCTTCCTTGACTTCTGGAATCATGACCCCGTCCATGTCGATAGTCCCGTTATCAATCAAATGCAATATGATGAATCTGTTTCTCCCCGCATCGAGGTTGTCTATACAAATCATCGGTATTCCCTTTCGTATTATGATATGAGGTGGTAAATCATCAGCCCTTCTTTTTTTCCCCCTGATCTTGACCGATTGTATAGGTATGCCACAGCGTTTTCTCATCCAGATCTTTATGGGACGTTCTCAGGCAGTGTACACCCGGCAGGTCTTTCCCGGTGTCCTTGTCACTTCGACGTTTCCAGGTCAGTTGAACGGCGTTGCCGGTCTGTTCGTCTTTGGCGACAACCACCCGGCAATAATCGGGTCCTAACAGGCAAACAGTACGGGACTTTATTAAACATCATTAAACATCGTTTTAAACCTGACCAGACGGTCAGAGCAGACGCGTTTCCTGCTTTGAATTCTATCAAAGAAACGCATAACCACCTTAAAAAAGTGAGTCCCCCAGATCATGCTTCCACCTGGTTGCCAGTGGTTCATAAATGATTGGCAATGCGTTACTCATAAAGATTTGCAAAAGTGTGTTTTATTTCTTTTCATATCGTTTTCAAAATTTTTTTCTGTTCAAGCTTGAACGGCAAATCACCCTGTGTCATATTGGAAACGCTTTAGCTGGATTGATAAAGGCGGGCATTTGAATGCCTTTTAAACGGGACTGAGGTTTATTCATAAGACGAGGTGCAACCATGAAATGACCGGTTTTATCTTTTGAAAATAAGGCTGCTTGACATTGAGCCGGAAATCTGGAGGCGGTTCGTGGTGCCGGCGGATATCTCTTTGGACCGGCTCCATGATGTCGTTCAGATTGTTATGGGATGGGAGGACTGCCATCTGCATGAATTCACCATCGGGAACAAGCGATATACCGAATTTCCGGAATCCAGGCAAGACGGACTTGTGTCCGGCAGATACCGCCTTGGGGATCTGATTAAGCAGAAAGGCCGGACTTTCGGGTATCTCTATGACTTCGGAGATGGCTGGGAACACGAACTGGCCATTGAAAACAGCCGTTATGACAATTCGGAACACTGGGCTGATGTCATCTGCTTGGAGGGGGACAGCGCCTGTCCGCCGGAAGATGTGGGCGGTCCGCCCGGATATTCGGAATTCCGTGCTATCATGAACAATCCCGGTCATATTGAACATGAAGCCTTCACTGACTGGTACGGAGGGGAGTTTGACAGCGAAGCGTTTGATCCGGACTATGTCAACTTGGAGTTGTCAAAATTTTTGCACTGGTCCAGAGACCGGGTCCTTGGTTGGAAAAAAAATGATTGAAACCGGTCGAAAACCGGATGAAACCCTCGAGGCTCCTTCGATAGATATGATCCGCCGGACCGCGCTGGTACTTGATGATATCCGGCACAAAAGCCACTGCCTGATTGTGGCGGTCACCGGAAGCGTTGCCTGCGGTAAATCCACGGTATCCGGGATGCTCGAGGACTTGGGGGCACCGCTCATTGATTTTGACCAAATCGCCCGGGAAGTGGTGATGCCGGGACGCCGGGGTATGAACAAATCATTTCGGCGTTCGGCAGCAGCGTAGTCCATTCGGACCGGACTCTGGACCGAAAAGCCCTGTCCGGCATCGTGTTTGCCGATAAAACAAAACGAAACCTTTTGGAGCGCATCACCCACCCCCGGATCTTTGACCGGTTTGCCGAAAAGGTGAACCGACTCTCCGCAACCCGGCCGGACAGCGTGATCCAGGCAGCCGTCCCCCTGCTGATTGAAATGAATATCCAGCACCTGTTCGACCGGGTGATCGTGGTGTATGTGCCCGGAGAAATTCAGCTCAGACGGCTGGCGGCCCGGGACAATATTCCTCTGGACAAAGCCGCTGCCATCATCGCCTCCCAGCTGTCTGCCGATGAAAAAAAAAACGTTTGCTCACTATGTGATCGATAACAGCAGGAACCGCACTTATACCCGGGAACAGGTGAACTCGATTTGGCAGCGGCTGCAACAGGACAAAACCGCGGAATAACTGTCATGAGATCCCGACACATGAGAGGAGGCAACCTATGATGTCCCACAACCCACCTCTCAGGGCATTTGGATGGACCGTACCATTTTGCATGTCAATTCTGTCTGATGCCACCGTCACCCGGCCGGCCATCCCGGCTTATTCGGACTGATGGTACCAGCCGTTTCACCGGGCTGTGGGTGATGCATCAGAATGATCCGAAAAGTTCACCGGTCTCCAATGACGTCCTCCGCAAGACCACGGCCCGGTTTTGGGGCCATGAACGGGCCTGGGCCTATTGACCCATGAGGGCAAGGCTCTGGCCGCAGCCAAGATCATGGACCGGAGCTTTGCCAAGGACAGTCTGGGGAAGTTCGACGTCTGCCGGTCTGTGATGATATCCTGGTACACCACTGATCATGTTGGGGACCCGGATAAGGGCCCAACGGCCGGTTACCCTGAACCGGCTGGGCCTGTCCGGACAGGATAGGTTGATGCAAGTTGACAAAACCGGAACATTCAGCATCAAGCGAGGCATCATGGGATCCAGTGAAAAAGGACCCAATGAAAAAAACTGGCCGCCCTGGATCAGAAACTGGCTGAACTGGGGATCCGAAAACCGATCTGGAGGAAAAGTTTATCAAAGCCTCAGGCCGGGGCGGACAAAAAATCAACAAATCCGCCTCAGCCGTGTTCATCCGGCACAAAGGTACCGGACTGTCGGTGAAAGTGGGAAAGCACCGCTCCCTTCATCTGAACCGGTTTCTGGCCCTGCGGACCCTGGCGGAAAAATCGAAACTCTGAGGTCCGGGAGAAATCCTGGTCAAACTGAAAAAGCGGAAAAAATCCACCGCCAGAAACAGCGGCGCAAACGCAGAACCCGCCGAAAACTGACCGGTACCGTCAATACGAAAGATGAATGATTTCCATATTTGTATCTGCAATCATGGCCAGGCCCATGGCATCGACCCCATTAAAAATTTTATCTATCCGGGAGTTGATTTGGGTGGTGTCATTGCCCACGACGGCAAACCCGATTTCAGCCCAGTCAAGGCTGTCGTTCAGGCCGGTTTCCGCAGCTGCGGTTCTGAATCCGTTCTGTATCCTGGCCACAATAGAGCGGACGATGCCGCGCTTTGCCTTCAGGGAATGGACATCAAACAGGCGCAACCGGATCTGTCCGCATCCAACCACCATGGCCGGAATTTAAAACGCACCCAGCTGGCAGGGCTTTATGCGGAGGTGGAGCTTTTCACAGGCTGCCCCATATCCGGGCGTGAGATTTTAAAATCCACGGCTATGCCCCAGCAGTCTTTGCAGGATATCCGGCCGTTTATTGCTGCATCGACCAGCCGTTCCTTTACTTCATCTGACACGGGGATATCTGTGTCAGTCGGCCGGGAATCCGCATCATGTCCGAAAAGCCCCAGCTGACATCCGACTAGGCGCAGTTCCAACAAATCCAGCTGAACACCGATTTCTGGAGGCGGAACATTCAGGTCCGCCGCTGCCCGGTGGGCGGCCGCACAGGAAATGCGGTTCTGTTTCCTGAATTTTCAAGTCTTGCTGCAATCACAGGATCTTTGGCCTGATCCGGATGTTTGCCGGCATAATTGCCTTTGTCTTCATGTGTCATGTTTAACTTTCCAATGGATTAAGGTTGGTGTATATATAAATGTTTATAAAATAACATTTTGGGACAATAAAGGGAATATTTCCATGGCCCACCCGTCTTTTTCTGAATTTCAGGTCATCTATATTGCTTCCTGCGGGGAAGGAATCAATGCGTTCCACCTGGTGGAATCTACCCTGATCCAGTTTCCGAACAACACGATCACCATTGTCAAGGTCCCTCACATCCGGTCCGAAGTTCAGGTGGATGAACTCATCGACAAGGTCAAGGACATGGAAAGCCTGATTGTACATACCATCGTCAAATCGGATTTGCGGCAGTATCTCACCCGCAAGGGTATGGAACATAAAATTGTGACCATCGACTTGATGGGGCCGGTTCTGTCCAAAATACAAGCGTTCCTGAACCAGGCACCCCTGGAAAAACCGGGACTTTACCGCGAAAGCCATCAGGTGGATCTCAAACAGGTTTCTGCCATTGATTTCGCTTTGGCCCATGATGACGGTCTGAATCCGGACAGCCTGGATCAGGCGGAAATCATCCTGGTGGGGTTATCCCGGGCCGGCAAGACGCCTTTGTCCATGTACATGGCCGTGCTGGGATGGAAAGTCGCCAATGTTCCGTTTGTGCCCGGGGTCCCGCTGCCGGCCATTCTGGATGAGGTAGACCGTCGCCGGATTTTTGCGTTGAACATCAATGCCAAACAATTGCTTTCCCACCGCAAAATGCGGCAGGAAAGCTTAGGGGTCGCAGAAATGAAATCCGCATATTCATCCAGAAAAAAAATCGAAGAGGAAATTCTGACCGCACACCGGTATTACATTGCCAAGGGGTTTTCCATTATCGACATCAGTAACAAACCGGTGGAAACCAGTGCCGAAGAAATCATCGAGATGATCACCCGGCGCTTCAAAGCCGAGGCTCATTTGAGCTGACGTTCCCCCTGAATAGCGGCCTGTGCTGCGGCCAGCCGGGCAATGGGCACCCGGTAGGGAGAACAGGATACATAGGTCAGCCCGGCTTTGTGACAGAACGCCACAGATGACGGATCTCCGCCATGCTCTCCGCAGATCCCCAGCTTGATATCCGGCCGGGTCTGTCTGCCACGCTCCACAGCGATTTCAATGAGACTTCCCACGGCTTCCTGATCCAGGGTCTCAAACGGGTCAGAATCCAGAATGGCATGGTCGATATATTCGTTCATGAACGATCCGATATCATCTCTGGAAACCCGAAAGTCATCTGGGTTAGATCATTCGTGCCGAATGAAAAAACTGAGCGTCTTCTGCCATTTTATCCGCGATTAAAGCGGCCCTTGGAATCTCGATCATGGTACCGAACAAAAATGAAATCCGCTCCAGGTTGTGGGCCTTCAGTACGCTTTGATAGCAGTCTTCAACAATTTTTCTGGTAAAGGACAGCTCTTTTTCATTGCAGGTGACCGGTACCATGATTTCCGGCCGTGGGTGTTTTCCGGCAGCGATCAGTTCAGCGGCTGCCGTAAAACGGCCATGACCTGCATATGGGTAATCTCAGGGAACGTGATCCCCAGCCGCACACCCCGGTGGCCGATCATGGGGTTGGATTCCTTGAGCTGGCTGCTGCGTTTGATCACCTCCTCCGGATCGATGCCCAGGGCTTTGGCAATTTCCATCTGGTTGGCTTCCGACTGGGGAACGAATTCATGCAGCGGCGGATCCAAAAGCCGCAGGGTTACCGGCAGGTTGTCCATGACATCCAGCGTATTTTGAATTTCCTGTTTGACAAATGGAAACAGTTCATCCAGAGCATGCCGGCGTTCTTCTGTTGATTTGCTTAAAATCATTTTACGGAGCAGAAACAGGGGCTGATCCGAATCCGCCCCGTAAAACATGTGCTCGGTCCTGAACAGGCCGATCCCCTGAGCCCCGAATTTCAGGGCCGTGGCCGCATCCTCCGGGGTATCCGCATTGGTTCTCACCCCCATGGTGCGGTGGCGGTCCGCAATGGCCATAAATTTCTGGAACTTGGGATTTTCCAGTGAGTCTTTCATTTTAATCCGGCCCTCATACACAATCCCCTTGGAGCCGTTCAACGTAAAAATATCGCCTTCATTAAACACCCTTGTCCCCACCTGGACCTGACGGTTTCTGGCCCGGATTTTCAAGGCTCCGGCACCCACAATACAGCATTTCCCCCATCCTCTGGCCACCAGGGCCGCGTGGCTGGTCATGCCGCCCCGGGCCGTAAGAATGGCCGAGGCAGCCCGCATGCCTTCGATGTCTTCCGGCTGGTTTCCTCCCTGACCAGGATAACATTTTCGCCGGTTTTGGCCATCTGAACCGCATCTTCGGCAGTGAACACGATTTTTCCCCAGGCCCCTCCCGGGCCGCGGGCAGGCCTTCCGCCACCCGGACAGCGTTTTTTCCTCCTGCGGGTCCACAATAGGATGCAGCATTTCATCCAGAGATTTGGGATCGAGGCGGCAGATCATGGTCGTTTCATCAATCATGCCTTCCTCAAACATGTCCATGGCCATGTTTAACGCGGCTGTGGCCGTGCGTTTGCCCACCCGGCACTGAAGCATGAACAATTTTCCCTCCTGGATGGTAAACTCAATATCCTGCATGTCTTTGTAATGGGACTCCAGGATATTCCGGATATCATAAAGCTGGGCATACAGTTTTGGCATGGCTTCTTCCAGGGAAGGCAGGTGCCGGTTCTGCATGTTTTTGGTATCATTGTTCAACGGATTGGGGGTGCGGATGCCTGCCACCACATCCTCTCCCTGGGCATTGACCAGCCATTCCCCGAAAAAATGGTTCTTACCGGTGGCCGGATCCCGGGTGAAGGCCACACCGGTGGCGGACGTATCCCCCATATTGCCGAACACCATGGCCTGGACATTGACCGCTGTTCCCCAGGAATC
>LQAH01000388.1_pt1 | contig 10593 bp, 13 predicted proteins | sample 1535791 | NCBI WGS metagenome assembly LQAH01 (sample SAMN04331585, study PRJNA305678) | bioreactor metagenome | isolation source: bioreactor_4 inoculated with Wadden Sea sediment 2nd replicate of a... | place: Germany:Bremen
TATTGAAGCTGTCGGTCTTACAAAGTGGGTGGACCACAGACCGAATGAATTGTCAGGAGGGGCAGAGACAGAGAGTTGCAATAGCGAGAGCTCTTGCAACAAAACCGCAGATAGTTCTTGCTGATGAACCGACAGCCAACCTTGACAGTAAAACCGGTGAAGAAATAATCAGCCTGATGAAAAAAAATCAATAAAGAACTTTCTACAACATTTATTTTCTCAACACATGATCAGAATATTTTTTCAATTGCAGATCATATAATAAGACTCAAAGACGGTAATATAGCTGAAAACTTCAGGAAATAGATTTATAAAGTTTATAATTCTCTATCAAGGTCTTTAAAATCAGCAAAATGTGAAAATGCATATTTTATTCCAAGTATAAACTCAAATGCAGTTTCTTTATTATAAATAACTATACCAGGTTCAAAAAATATTTTAAATGAATCAGACGGGCTGTATTCTGTCCTGAAAGTAATATTATTTATCAGATCAATATTACCGTCTTCAATATCTTTATTTGCTTCATATGGTGTTGTTATTAAATCCACTTCATTGTTTTTTATTAATAAAAGGTACTCAAGAATAAAGCTGAAGTTATTCATATCTGAAAGTGATGCTGTTAATTCATACCATTCAGCACCCGGACCATATGGAGAAGTAAGCGGCATTGTTCTGTTTCCTTCATCAAGAAAAATCCGGTAAACTGCTTTCTCAAAATAATGATCCTTAGTTTCCCCTGTTGCATTACCGCCGTAAAAATTACCCCAGAGGTAATGGGTTTTTCCTATTTCCAGTTTTGAAAACAACTGGGCATTTTCCAGTTTTTTTCTGAAAGAAACACCGATAATACTGGCCTGAATAGTTGGAAGACTTGAATCATCCATACCAAGCCATTCTGTTGCATTAATATCATCAAACCCTGTCTGGTAGAAAAAATTCCAGCCTTCAAAAGGACTTATAGTAATATCCCCGTATATTGCATTATTATGCCAGCCGACATCTGCAGTGTGCCATGAAAAAACCGGAAAAAAGTCACCAAGCATATATCCGTTATTTTCACGGGACAATATTGCATATCCTGTAAATCCTCCGGATATCCAGACAGCATTATATTCAAGCCGGTGAAGAGCAGTCATTATTGTATTTACTCCGAATGCATAATCACCTGCTGCTTCATCATAGATATCATTTATTGCTCTACGGTTTTCAAGAGATGCTATCTGGCTGATAAGCCTGACAGGACCGATAGGAACTTTAAACTGCAGAAGATCCAGAAATGGAAGCCGGTCAGACGGCAGCAGGGAATTGAAATCTGAATTTCCGAAATGAACAGGAGTTCTTCCTATCATGATTTCAATATCCTGAATATGAAGAGAAAGCAGTCCTATATTAAGAAACTGGTTTTCAAGAGCGGAAAAATTCCCCTCCTCACTTTCAGGAAGATTGTTTTCAGGAAGTGTCCTGTATTCACTTCTCCACATATTATGCACTTCTATTGCAGTGTCATTATTATAAAAAACTATATAAAAATCAAAAAGAGGCGGAAGCTCATAGAAATTCCTGTATAGGTCATTATCCCATATTTTATCAGTTCTTAAATCGCCGGCTCCGGATAAATTAAAAACAAGTCCTGCTTTATCTGTTTCATTGAGTTCAAAAATAAGTTTGTTAATTTTAAATATTTCACTTTTAGAAGCTACTCTTCTTTTTAAGTCTTCAGCAAATAAAAGAAGCTCCCTTCTGGATACAGGATAGCATGAGGTAGGAAATACATAGCCGTTTCTTATATAAAAATTTTTAAGTTCATTAAACTGTTTTTCATTATTGTGATACTGGCCGAATGCAGAAAATGCAGTAATAAAAAACAGAATCAATAATATTTTAATTTTCAAAAAAGACTCCTGGAAATAATCCTTTCAATCTATAGAAAATAGAATTGCTTAATATGTGAATTTTAATAAAGAAAGAATTATTAAGCATAGAATATTTTGTGTAGAAATTTTTACTTTGATTTTGTAAAAAAATCTTAAAAAGAGGAAGAAAGTTCAAGAAAAAATAACACAGGCAGCTCTGCTGTCTACAGGAGAATCATTGTCATCTACATATCTTGAATCATTTCCGCCGTATATAAAAGGAATACCTACTGATGCCTTAACATTTTTCCACGGCTTCCATGTTACCCCTGTAATTATACTTCCTGAATCATCTATAAATGCATGCTGCCACTCAATTCCAAAATCAAGGGATGTAGAAAAAATATTTTTATATCCCGCCGCAAGGCCCATGCTGTGATCATCATAGTTTTCTTCGCTTCCGTCAAAACAGTATTCTCCATAAAGTCTGAAATCTGTCCACTCTTTGAAAAATCCTCCAAGAACTTCAAACAGAGGTTTTTCATCTTCATCAAAATGAATAACAATATCTGATAAGAGATCTGTACTGAATAAAACTGTTTTAAAAGAATTAAGAGTTCTCAGCTTCTCCCCCTGACGGTACCTTGCACCTGCAGAAAAATTCATATTGCCTAATGTTTTATCAGCAAGAAAGCCGTATGCAAGATCTTCACCGCTTAATTTATTGTCTGTTCCAATAAACGTTTCATCATAAAACGAGACAACAGAAAGTCCGTCAAGAACAGTAGGTAAAGTGGCTCTGACAGTAACACCATCATCACTTTCCTCGACAAGATCACCGGGTGTAAATATACGCCCCTGGCCCCATTTGACACGGTATTTTCCTATTCTTATATAAGCTTTATCAAGCCAGTTATAATCTCCGAACATCTCGTCAATCTCCGGATCTGTCCAGCTTTCACTGCTGTCCTCCGGATCAATTTCAGTAGATCCCCTTCCGTATATTCTTAAAGTCGGATCAGTCTTGCATCAAAAGACAGGCTTATTGTTGAATCTGCGCCGTATACAGGACCCAGTCCGCTGCCCGGGTCAGAAGGATCAGGCATTTTATTCCAGCCGAATCCTCCTCCCGCTTTTGCAGTAAACTTTCCCTTAAAAATAATTTTTTCACTTTCTTCAAACTGAGTCAGATGATCCTGCTGGATATTTTCAACCTGTATATCATCTTCAGGTGTATTGAAAAGATCATCTATATTTTCTTCCAGCATTTCTTCCGATGTGCCGTTATCCTGTGCTGAAACAGGAATAATAAAAACAGCTAAGAGCAATATATAAAAAAAGATTTTACATTTAACAGGATTTCTTGAATTACTCATCCTATCTGTTGACTCTCTCAAGATATTCCTTGGTATATACTGTATCGGGAATATCAGATAATGAAGGTTTTTTATTTTTACATAAGTCCTTTCATATTCAGTTTTACCGCCGATATTTTTGAATTAAGATGGTCAACAATTACAACAGAAAGAGGTATCCATTTATTTCCCACTTTCTGATAACTGGGAGTTGCAGTTGTCCTCATAAGCTGTCCTGACAGACTGTAGTCCTGTATTTTCCTTACCAGATTATCCCCTTCAGATACCCATATCTTCATTTTAGGAAATGATACTGTGTTATTTACTGATTCAAGTTCAATGAGATTACAGCTGAATTTTCCAAGTTTTGCTTTTTTTCCTGATACAACTTTATAATCCTTGGAAAAATTCGACCTGTTGAAATCGGAATTTCTGGCGCTTGAATTCTGAAACCTCTCCTTTGCACTTGTAAAAGTAAAACTCTTACCGACAGGATCATAAAGCCATAGGTTATCACCTTTTTTCAGATAACCTTTTCCTTTATCTATAACCGGTTCAATAATAAGTATAAGAAATTCCTCTGTTCTGTCCCGTCTGAACATTGCGGCAACAGTTGTTGAAGTAGAACCGCCAGGCTTTCTTGTTGCTATTGTATATTCAGCAGAAAGATCGGATTCTTTAAAAGTTGTATTTTTGTCAATCTCTTTTGAGAATCTTTTCATAAGCCTTTAAAGAATCTGCTGTTATTACAGATATAACGATAAAAAGAAAATAATATAAATAATAAATATTTTTTCCGCATCTTAACCTTCCTTTCTCAGTGCCTGAGCCGGGGGTACTTTACCTGCCTTAACAGCAGGCCTGAATGCAGCACCCATAACTGATAGTGTCATAATAAGAAAATTAATTATAATAATTGACGGATTAAGGTAAAAATCAAGCTTTCCTGATGCTAAAAAATATTGCTGCAGGAGTATAAAAACTAAAATCGATTAACCCTATTCCGACTAATATAAGAAATCCGGTAATAAAACCGGCTGTTGAAGATATAACTGCAAGCCCGGCAGCTTCAAGGAGAAAAAGATATTTTACCTGATTTCTCTGCATCCCAATTGCCCTCATAGTTCCAATTTCCTTTGTTCTTTCATATATCATAACTCTGTAGGTGTTTAAAACTCCTACCATTACAATAATCATAAAAACAGCAAATATAAAATAAGTTCCTAGTACAAATGCATCAAGAATATTTTTAATCTCTTCAAGATGGGCGGCAAGAGGTATTACAGCAAAAGTTACTTTTTTTGTATTCTTCTTTTTTATTAATGATAAATCCTTTTTAACCTTTATGGGCGAAAAAACAGGATATTTTTTTTTCAATATAGCTTCTTAAATCATCTGAAAAGCGGCGGATATTAGTTCCTTTATCTGCATAGACTGCAAGATCTGTTGAAGCCCCTTTATCTCGGAGTAAAAGAGCATTTAAATCCTCATTCCGTAAATAAGTTGCATATCCGAATATACTTGTTTCATTGAAAATTCCGCGGACTATCATAGTCGCGGTATTATGCTGACCATTATCTGCTTTTACATACAGAGTAACATTATCTCCGAGACGGGCGCCAAGCAGACGTGAAGCCGCACTGCTTACAAAAATACCGTTTACACCTTTATCTCCGGCCATTTCATCAATACTGCCTTCAAGAAAAGGAAGCCCTGAAATTTCATCCCATTCTGATTCAAAATCAATACCGATCTGTCTTCTAAGCCTTACAGAATTCCCTCCGAAATAAAGGCGGGCTTCTTTTCCCTTATAAAGAGTCCGTTTGGAAACATTTCTTATTGGAAGTGAAGATTCTTTAATATATGAAATAATACCTTCGGGATATTCAATATTACGGTCATTATGTAAATAACCTGTAACACTTACATGTCCTGAAAAATACCTTGCAGCTTTAATCATAACAGTTTCCATACAGCCGTATGCAGTCCCTGTCAGTACAGTTATAAGAGCAAATCCAAGCAAAATAGCTATAAAAATCAGGGTATATCTTTTTTTCTGAAGTAAGAGATTCCTGAATGCAAGAAAGAATGTCATATATCTAGCCTTTCCCCATAATTTCTACCGGCTGTATTTTCATTGCAATAGATACAGGATATATCCAGGCAATAGAGCCGACTACTGCTGCAATAAAAAGGTGAAACATTACTGAATTAAGACTTATTACCGGTTTGATTATTTCTCCTCCAAAAAGGGTTATTAATAATTCATTTTCAAGAATAATACCATTCCTGGATACTATATAGGAAACAGCTGCTCCCAGAATTATTCCTGCAGCAGAAGAAGATATCATTAAAATCATAGATTCAGCAATAAAAAGTTTTCTGATAAAGCTTTTTTCAGCCCCCAGACCTCTCATTGTACCTATTTCAGCAATTCTTTCAAACACAGAAATTACAAGTGCATTCATAATTACAAGAACAGCGCCAAGCATTATAAAAATTATACCGGCGTAAAAAACACTCTGTAGCGCAAAGGCTGCCTGGGCACTCATTCCTGCGGCATTACGCCAGCTTAAAACATTAACAGGCCATTTGTTTTTTGATGCTGTTTTTTTAAGAAATCTGCTAAGAGCTTTCTCCCTTCCTTCTGTACTTTTAAAAAGGACAAAGCTCCATGATCCTGAATCTGTCATTGCCAGGTCTGTTCCTGAATCTGTTTTAGAAATAAGACCTTCAAGATCAGTCAGAGAAAAGCTGTCTTCTGTATCAGCAACTGCATCTTCAGGATCTGAAAAAGATTATCCATATCAAACAGATCATCTTCAGCATCTGTTTCTCCGGTATTTAAGCTTTCATCAGCATAACCGAGTGTATAATTGGCAATACTTCGCACTATAACAGCATTTGCAAGAACTACCCGGTTAAGAGGTTCTGTATAACTTATATATTCATGGGTACCTGCAAAGAATCCCTGTCTTATCCTGAAACTGCCGTCTGAATACATGCTGAGCTTAACAGGCTCTCCGTATTCCAGCTTCCTGTCTAATTCATTTTCTATATCATCAAGAAGCATCTTATTTAAAAATATTCCTCCTGATGAAATATCAGAAACATCGCCTTCCAGTATTTTAATATCTGAACAGACATCAAAGTAGGTTTGCGGATCTATACCGAAAACAGGTACCGAGGTTCTGGAATCTCCTGCTTCAAGAGACGCTGCAGCAGAAACTACAGGAGTAAATGATTCAATAACAGCTGATTCTTTAAAGACTGGAATCATGTCATTATATCCGTTAAGAGGAGGTATGTTTTCATAAGTACTTATTATTGGTATTTCAACTCCGAAAAGGCCGAAAGGAACATCAGATTCTGCACATAAAGCAGCATCGCCTGTAAGACTGCGGACGAAAGAGCTTTTAAGCCCCTGATTTGTACTCTCAAATACAGAGTTTACAAAAAAAGCAGTGACATTCCCAGCATAATAAGTATCCCTATAAGCAGTGTTTTACGGGTATGCCGGTTAAGATTTCTTAGTGCAAGTTTAAATATAAGCATTAAAATAATTTATACCATTTATGTAAAATCTTCTCTATCCTGTTAAACAGACAAAAAATATTTTAGTTACACATTTTATTTTTTATCATTATCTCAAAATAAATAAAAAACATGCAATTTCAGATATTTAATAAGTATTTTACCATTCAGATTCAGGAATAAGAGTAATAATATCTTTAATTGACATCATATCTCTGTCTGCCTCGCTTGATCTGCCGTTTCTGAGAATTGTTTTAGCAGTATTCAATCATTGCAGGATATGCGCTTCTTAAGAGCTGATTTGCATAAATAACAATATTAACACCAAGATCCTAGAAGTTCTGACTCAAAAAACAAGTATTATAGCTTGAAGGAACTGCAATAAGCGGAAGAGTCATTCCTGCTTTTCTGTACCGTGAACAGAATTCCGCAATTTCATCTACACTTTTATTTTTTACTATGAATAAGAATACCGTCAGCTCCGGCCCCGCTGTATGCAATTGCCCTTTCAACAGCATCATCAACACCCTTGCCAAGAATAAGACTTTCAATTCTTGCTATTATCATGAAATCATCTGTAAGTTTTGCTTTTTTACCGATCTGAATTTTTCACAGAATTCTTTTATATCAGACTGATACTGCTGCACATCTGTACCGAAGAGGGAATTTCTTTTTGGACCGACCTTATCCTCAATTACAGCTGCAGAAACTCCGAACCTCTCAAGCGTTCTTACAGTAAAAGCAAAATGCTCTGCTCTTCCGCCTGTATCTGCATCATAAATAATCGGCTTTGTTGTTACTTCGACTATTTCATTAAGTGTCTGCATCCTTGCAGTAACATCGACAGCTTCAATATCCGGCTTACCCATACTTGTTGAATTGGTAAGACTTGAAAGCCACATACCGTCAAAACTGGCATTTCTACCTGTTTCTGTTGTATCTAAAACACTTTCCACTATAAGACCTGTTAGACCGCTATGCGCCTCCATTATTCTTACCATTGGTTTTGCATCAATAAGCCGCCGGAGCATTCCAAGTCTTCTCTGGGGAGTAGTACCTATTTTTTTTAAGCCCTTCATTAAGTTTTGTAGAGGATATTGCCGGAGTATAGCCGACTTCATGAAGTTTTCCGCCCCATTCTGCAAGAACATCAATAACCTGCTGTCTTGTCTTTCTCTGCACACCTTCCTTCCAATCATCACCGTGAACGACAATATCCGGTTTGTATCTTCTTAAGTTAGGAACATAATCAAGAGTTTCCTGCGGTACAACATTGTCTACTCCTTTTATATTCTCTATTACCTGTTTTCTCTGTTCAAAAGTCATGTATGGAAGTCTTTTATAACTTGCAATTGCCTGGTCTGTTAAAAGACCTACTGTAACGCTTCCAAGCTCTCTTGCATTTTTTAGAATATTAAGATGGCCGGGATGGATAAGGTCTGCGCTCATTCCGACATATACTGTTTTTTTATTTTTCTTCTGTCATATTATTTCTCCTTCGTGTTATTATTCTGTTTTAGATATTAGAATCCCAAAAATCCTTTATTTATTTTTTCCTGATGCAATTTTATTGAGTTTTTAACTTGTGAACTGCTTAATCTTGCCCTGAATATTGGTGTCCGTGTTTTATATTCTATGAGCCATTTCCAGCCGGGATCAGGATACTTCCATCCTCTGCCATATATATATTTAACAATATTTTCGGGATTTGCAGGCAGATTCAGTTTATATCCTTCATACTCAATAGTATTAATTGGGATAATATCATCTTTTATTACTTTGAAGTTGTCTCCAACATAGGCAAAAGTACAGGAAAATTCTTCATTCCTGTTTATCCAAACAGGAGTTACACTCTGTCTCATTTTTGTAAAATTTATTTTATTATCTGAGAAAGTCATTTCCCCTTTATATTCAAAAGCCAATTGTTCTGCTATTTTATAAAACTCAATCCTTACTTTGTCAGGATCTGTTTCTTCACTGAAATAAGCTAGATCAAGATCACAATCATGTGCAATCAATCCCCCGTTTCTTGCAAATCCTAACAATCCACCGTAAAAAACAAAGAGCTGTTTTCCATAATTTTTTTTAAATATTTCATTCACCGGAGAAAAAGAAGAAATAACTTTATTTAGCCACCCTTTATTAGTATTTCGAGGAACTTGTATACGGCCGAATTTATTAATTAATCTTCCCAGCTCAATCAATTTTATAATATCTTTTTCAGTTCCAATATGTTTATCTGACATTCTTCCAAAATTAGGAATCACTTTTTTTGCTGAATATTCCTGCTCGATATAAAAGATGTTTATTTCCAACAATAACTTCTAATTTTTGTTTTTTTAGATATACAGTCCCAAACTCTTTTCATCGGAAAATAAAATCCAATATATTTTCCATAATATTTTATAGGATAATAAGTTTTCTGTGCAGCATAAGTTGAATTAATTAACTGTCCATCAACAAACAGATCAACTTTTACAGGAGTGTTGATATCTGTTTCCGAGGCTATCCCGCTTATTCCCTTTCTTCCCACTATAGTGACATATCCTGAATTCCGGGAGGGATCCAGAGGATTAAAATAGTAAGCTGAATTAAATATAGAGAAAACAGAAGTTTTTCTAAGAGCCGACATCAGAAATAGAATAAAATCTCTGCCAGTTTTTATGGATGCAAGTTTTTTATTATTTTTACAAGCAAATTTTTCTCCGTTAGTATTCATTTCTTTTTTTTATTTATTTAAAACTTTTATTTGTTAAAAAATAATTTAATTTAAATAAAATAATAAAATTACTGATTGATTTTTTCTCTGATAATTTCAGCAACTGTTTCAGATGCTTTACCATATTCATACATCTTGATTGTCTGTTTAAACTTTTCAAGTTTTGAAAAATATTCAGCATGACTATTTTTCAAAATATTTTCTGAAAGATCTTCATTATTTCTCGATATATGAAATGGAAGCTGATCAGGATTAAAGTATAATCCTCGTTCATTTTTTATATAATCATCAAAATCGGGAGCATATAAATAACAGGGTTTTCCAGCAATAAGCATATCAAACATACTTGACGAATAATCAGTTATAAGCATATTAGAAGAAGCAAGCAGTTCCTGAATATCATCATATTCTGAAGCATTAAGAACAGAAGAGCTGTAATCAGAAAGAATTGATGAAGCCTCTGTTTTAAGGTGAAACCGTACAAGGATTTTCCAGCTGCCGCCGTATTTCTTTTCTGCAGCCTTTTTAATCATATTGAAATCCGGAATAAAAGATCTGATTTCTGATCCGCTTCTGAAAGTAGGAGCATATAAAACAATATTTTCATCAGATTTTATTCCGAAATATTTATTTATTTTATTTCTAATTTCAGAACTACTGTTGAAAAAAATATCACAGCGGGGAGTTCCGCAGTTGGTTATTTCACCTTTATACCAGAATGAATTTCTGTATATTTTATAGCTGAATTCATTACCGGCTGTCATAAGGTCACAATTTGCAGCATCAATTCCAGATCTTTCCATATAAGTCTTTGAAAGATGCGTTTCCGCATCTTTTTCAATCTTTTTAAGTCTTAAAGGGCTGTGCCAGGTCTGTATATAAAACTGATTTTTCCGCTTTGGAGGAAGAAATGCCTTGCGGCTGTTATCCACCCAGACTGCAGCTGTTGCAAGTTCATACAGCGATCTAAACGATCCGTATTTTGCAGTTTTTATTTTTTCAGGAAACTCAGCTTTTCCTTCAAGTTCTTTTTTTAGCAGCCATATATTTCTGCAGTCAACATTTTGCTCTATAAGTTTTTCTGCAATATATTTAGGGCTGTCACCATAACCATTTCCAAAGAAATTAC
>LQAH01000389.1_pt1 | contig 10581 bp, 14 predicted proteins | sample 1535791 | NCBI WGS metagenome assembly LQAH01 (sample SAMN04331585, study PRJNA305678) | bioreactor metagenome | isolation source: bioreactor_4 inoculated with Wadden Sea sediment 2nd replicate of a... | place: Germany:Bremen
GCAGTCTGCTTATATCTTAAAAACGGCTGTAAATTTTGTTTTTTTAAATACTGTTAATATGTTTGTTAATTATAATTGCTTTTATAAAAAAACTGAAAATGTTGATAACTGTGAATAAGTTAACAAGTTATCCACAGGCTGTCCCTGCTAAATGTGGAAAAAATAAGGACTTATCAACAGGTATATTTGTATTATTTTAGCAGTAATATTCATACTAAATCAATATTGTTTTTTATAAATCTTTGTATTGTTAATGATTTAAACTATTAATCTCTAAAATGGTAAATATAGAAAAAATTGTTAAATACTGACAATCCTTAATAATGAATAAGTTATACAAATATTTATCCACAGGTTATTAACACTGGCGCAGATGTCCAGCTTAACTGTATACAGGGGCGGCTCTGATTCTTGCTTAGAATTAAAAAAAAGATATTGAAAAAATGTTTATTTTGCTGATTTGCAGGCAGAAAGACAAAAAAAAAGGATAAAGCATTGTGCTTTATCCCAGAAAAACCTGACCGTTATTATCTATTGCAAGTATTGTTTTGCATTCAGAACATCTGAACCTTCCGGCTTTTACAGCCTTCAGTTTTTTTTGAACAGATTGGACATTTAAAGATTTTCGGAAATACATCTGAAGATTTCTGAGGATTTCCCTTATTAAAAAATTCAACAGCTTCTTCAAGAGAATCCTTGATATTAAAAAACTGTGAAAATCCGAGAAGCTGAAATACTTCATAGACTTTAGGCTGAATTTCAAGAAGCACCAGATCCCCGCCTTTGGGTTTTACAGTTTTGAGAAAAGCTGTAAAAGATCCGATTCCTGTACTTGATACATAGTTCAAGCCGTTGCAGTTGAAAATAAGTTTAATAAAACCTGAATCAACAGCTCTTGAAATTCTTTTCTGGAAAGAATTTGAGTTATAAGTATCTATATAACCTGTAAGATAAAGAACCAGACAGTTAGTATCTGATTCGACTTTCTGAAGTTTTATTTTCAGACTGTCGTCTTTTTCGTCATCAAATCCAGGTACTATTTCATTATTTGTCATATATATACCTTTAATTGTAATATGTTTTTTCAGAAAACATTAAATCTATAATAAAGTTTTCTATATCATTTGTCAAATAATATAAATTATTCAATTCTATAAAATTCATATCGGTTGTTTTTATTATTATATTAAATATGTTATAATATTTTTTATAAAAAGATAAGTTTTTGGGGGTTTCCTGTGAAAAAAGCCTGTATTTTTTCCTTTCTGCTGATGATATTTATATGCTGCGGAGTTGTATATGCTGCTCCTGCTCCTGATTTTGATAAAGTTGCTGATTTCAGTATGACACTGAAAAAACTAAGTACACTGGCTTCTGAAAACAGGCTTGGTGCTGTTAAAGATAAATACTTTATTCTGGACGGAGCCTTATCATCATATACTGTTATAAACAAGGATCCTGAGAATTACACAGTTGAACTGCTTCTTGTAAACGGAGAGTGGGAAGGTGTTTCGGATGTTCATATTTTCCGTACTGTTATTATGGTAAAGGGGAAGGAATATGTCAAAAAAATTCCCGGCCAGGCGAAGAAGGAAAGGAAGTGGGAAGGAAATTCCTCTTAACTCCGGACTTATAGTTATTGCTAAACTTAATAATGTGATATCTATGAATAATACTGCTGTTCCGGTTCTTGACGGGTATTATCTGAGAGTTTTTAAATAATTTTTAACAGCTGTTGATTTATATCAGCAGCTGTTTTTCCATTATAAAAGTATATTTTTAAACGTAATAATCTAATCAGGACTTTGTATTTATGTTATATTTTCTTAACTAATCTCCGCCTGTATGAAAAAGCTGCAGATGCGGGATAAATTTTTAATTATCCGGAGTTGTAAGTAATGAAACAGTATCTTGATCTAGTTAAACATGTTCTAGAAAACGGGGAAAGAAAAGTAACAGAACAGGTGTTGCAACACTCAGTTCTTTTGCCTGTTTTTATAAAGTTCCTCTTTCTGATGGATATCCTCTGCTTACAACAAAGAAAGTCTTTTTTAATTCAATGCTGAGAGAGGTTTTCTGGTATTTATCAGGCGAAGAGCATATTAAAGAAATTTAAGAAATCATACAAAAATCTGGGATGCCTGGGCAGATGACGAAGGGCGTCTTGAAACAGCTTACGGAAGGTTCTGGAGAAGATATCCGGTTCCTGAAAAAGGCCTTGACGGTGAGAACTGGGGAGATAAATGGGTAAGCCGTGATCCTGAAACAGGAGAAAAAGTATTTGATCAGATAAAATATATTGTAGATTCGCTTCATGATCTGAAAAAGAATCCTGAATCACCTTCATTAAGAAGGCTTGTTGTATCTGCCTGGCATCCTGGAAATGCAGCTGAAAGTCTTCTTCCTCCATGCCACTACAGTTTCTGTTTTAATGTAACAGGCGGAAAACTCAACTGTCATCTTACACAAAGATCTGCGGATATTGCATTGGGTGTCCCTTTTAACCTCGCATGCTACTCTCTGCTTACTATGATGCTTGCAAAAGAAACCGGATTTGAGCCTGGTGAATTTGCTCATACTCTTATTGATGCTCACATATATGAAAATCATATTGATGCTATAAAAACACAGCTGGATAGAACTCCTGGAAAACTTCCTTCTCTGGAAATTGCAGATAAAAGTTTTTTTGATCTTACTTTTGATGATATCAAGCTTAAAGATTACAATCCTCAGCCTTTTATCAAATTCGAGGTTGCAGTTTAAAGATATGCTTCTGCGGATTCAGGATTTAAGTTTATAAATTATTCCGGACTGATCTGCATTGAGTATTTAGTTCTGTCTATTTATTTCTAACTTGATTTCTGATGATTAATCAGAAGAAGAACAGCATAAAAAGCAGGTTAATAGAAAAATTATGAAAGATAAAAAAATAAATCTTATAGTTGCAATGACTGAGAAGGGAATTATAGGTAATGGGAATAATCTTCCCTGGCATCTTCCCGGGATCTCAAACATTTTAAAAAAACAACTATGTCTAATATTATTCTTATGGGGAGAAAGACTTTTGAATCAATCGGAAAACCTCTTCCCGGCAGGAAAAATTTCATTCTTACATCCAATCCTGACAGTATTTCTGAAGATATAAAGTCTCATGATAATGTCTTTGTTTTTACCTCTTTTGAGGAGGCGCTGGAAGCTGCTTCTTCAATGACAGAGGAGGTTTTTATTATAGGCGGTGCATCTGTCTACAGAGATACAATAAAATATGCCCACAGGCTTATAATTTCAATGGTAAAAAAAGATTATCCCGGAGATGTATATTTTCCGGATTATGATAAATCTGAATGGGAACTCACAAATTCTGAGGATTTTGAAAATTTTGTCCTTAAAATTTATGATAGAAAATAACAGAAATTATTATAATGCAAAATGAATATGCCTGAATAATTTTTATATTCAGTTGCCCTGAATGTTTTTTTGTTTTTTATTAATGATAATTCTCTGATGCTTATTTTGTCTACCGCCCCTGCTTTCGTAACTGACTTCCTTTTTTTTCTCTATTGTCAGGATTTTTTTGTATTTTTTTCCATAATAATCTGGTCTTCCTCCGATGCCGGATTTTTTTTCTGTATTCCGGAATAAGGCAGTTCTTCCCGTTTCCAATAAGATCTTTTCTTCCTGCTTTAATAAGCGCTTTTTTAACAAGATTATAATTTTCCGCTTTGTGAAAATGAATAAGGGCTTTCTGCTCCCTTTTTTCCTCTATTGATCTGGGTACATAGATTTCCTCAGATGTAAAAGGATCGAATCCTGTATAGTAAATACATGTGGAAAGAGTTCCCGGTGTGGGATAAAAATCCTGTACCTGATCCGGTATAAAACCTTCGCTTTTTAAAAAGAGTGCAAGTTCAATTGCCTCTTTTAATGTAGAGCCTGGGTGGGCGGATATAAAATAAGGTATTATAAACTGTTTTTTCCGATTTTTGCGGTTCATTGCTTCAAAGCGCTTTTTGAAATCGATATAAACATCTTTGCCCGGTTTTCCCATAACTTTAAGAACTTTTTTTGATATATGCTCAGGTGCTATTTTAAGCTGTCCGCTTACATGGTGTGTACAGAGTTCCTCCAGAAAATTGCCCTTTGCTCCTTTAATAAGATCTTTATCCTGCAGGAGGTAGTCATATCGGATTCCGGATCTTATAAAAATTTTTTTAATTTTTATTTCAGTTTTCTCAGTTTTCTAAGAAGTGATATGTAGTCTTTATGATCAGGATCAAGAGAAGGACAGGGGGAGGGAAAAAGACAGCGTCTGTCTTTACAGCATCCCTCTTTAAGCTGTTTTTTACAGGATGGGTGTCTGAAGTTGGCGGTAGGCCCTCCAACATCATGGATATAGCCTTTGAAATTTTCTGATTCAGTAAGAGATTCTGCGCTTTTGATAATTGAATTATGGCTTCTTGCCTGAATAATTCTTCCCTGGTGGAAAACAAGTGCACAGAAGCTGCAGCTGCCGAAGCATCCTCTTGAACTTGTTATGCTGAATTCAACTTCCTTATATGCAGGAATTTCTGTATTTCTGTATGAAGGGTGGGGTGCATTCATAAAGGGGAGTGAATATACATTATCCATTTCCTCTGTTGTAAGAGGATACTGCGGAGGATTCTGTATTATATACTGATTTCCTGTCTGTTCTATAAGGGTGTCTGCTGTGTATGGATCTGTATTTCTATATGCGGTTCTGAAGTTTTCAGAATACAGCTTTTTATCCTGTACAATTTTTTCAAAAGAATTCAAAAAAACAGATTTATTTTTCTCAGGTTTTTCTGAACTTTTTGCGGCAGTGCCTCTGACATCTTTTATTGATTTTATATCTTCTCCGCTTTTAAGTCTTCCCGCAATTTCTGAAATTGCTTTTTCCCCCATACCGTATACAAGAAGATCTGCCTTTGAGTCTAAAAGAATGCTTCTTCTCACCTTATTGCTCCAGTAGTCATAATGAGCAAGACGCCTGAGAGAAGCTTCAATTCCGCCCAGTATTACCGGAATATTTTTTATAGCAGCTTCTTATCATCGAAGTATATACAATTACAGCTCTGTCAGGTCTTAATCCTGATTTCCCCCCGGGAGAATAAAGGTCTGTTTTTCTTAATTTTTTCATCGATGAATAATGAGCAACCATGGAATCTATATTTCCTGAAGTAACAAGAAATCCCAGATTCGGCCGGCGAGTTTCATAAAATCCTCTTTGATTTTCCAGTCCGGCTGTGCAATGATTCCTACAGAATATCCTTTGCTTTCAAGAATCCGGCCTATTACAGAAGCTCCGAAAGAGGAATGATCAATATATGCATCTCCGGTAACGATAATAAAATCTGCAGCATCATTATCTTTCATCTCATCCATTGTCATGGGTAGAAAGTTTTTCATCGATATAACCTTTATATTAGTTAAAACTGCCTGAAAGTAATTTTGTTTTATGTTTGAAATACAATATATTGCAAACAGACAGTATCTATTGAGTGATTGATAATATTTCATCAGCAGAATTCATCTTAAATAATCAGTTTTTTTCTACAGATAAATATTTGTACATTTTGTAAAATACTGTTTATAATGCATAAAGTATACTGGAAAGAGTTGTCTCACATAATAAATATTTTTAAAAATTTGACTTCTGTCTTTTTTTATTTGTATGCTATTATTATTCTCTGAAAAATTTGTATATTTAATAAGTTGTTATTTCCAAAGAGTTTACAGGAACCGTAATAAATATTTTTTTCGGATTCGAAAAAAAATCACCATAGGCATTTTTTGCGCATTAATTCCGTTTTTCCGGATATTATCCGGCTAAGTCAGATATGTGCCGGTGATAATTATGTGGTTCTTTTTTATCAAAATAATTATAGAACTATAATCTGTCTTAGTATATAAGTTGAGGAGTTGAGGTGATCAAAACTGGGTTTCCAATTGTACATTTTTTATGACCAGGATTTTGTAGATATATATAACAAAACATGGACCTGGCTTTATGATTTCTGGAAAAAAGGAACCAGGGATAACGGTTTTCAGACAAAGTATTTTAACTATCAGGACAATACTTATATTGATCAGTATGAAGCATGTCTTTCTACATTTTTTCTTGTTTACAGTAATAATATATTTCAGGCAGTTCCTGCACTTGATAATTTTTATTCAAAGCAGGAGGAATCAGGTGCTATCAGGGGGCGTTACAGCGAAGAAAACGGTGCTCCTGTATTTGATGATGATAATCCCGAAGGGGTATCAGCTCCGCTTTTTGCATGGGCTGAATACAATATTTACCATAAAATAGGTCAGAAAAAACGGCTTAAAGAAGTTGTTCCTGTTCTTGAGAAATACTACGCATGGCTTGAAGAAACATTTCAGGATGAAAACGGTCTTTATGCTGTCCCTTTATCTGCAGTTCAGATGGGAAATACACCGAGAGACGGAGCTAAGTATTTAATCGATTTTAATACCATGCAGGCTGTAAATGCTCTTTATCTTTCTGCAATCGGTGATATTCTCAATGATAAAGAGATAAGTTTCAGATACAAAAGAAAATACTTCTCTCTTAAAACAAGAATAAATAATCTTATGTGGGATGAAGAAGATCAGTTTTACTTTGATCTTGATGAAAAAGAAGAGCGGATTAAAGTTCAGACAATTGCATCCTACTGGACAATGCTTGCAGAAATTCCTAATGAAGATAAAGCGAATGCTCTTATCGGAAAGCTTACCGATGAAACATTCGGAACAGAAAATCCTTTTCCTTCTCTCGCAACAACTGATGAAAGATTCGACAGTTCCGGAAACGGTTTCAGAGGCTCTGTTTTTCCGCATCTTACATTTATACTTGTAAAGGGTCTTGAAAAATATGCAAGAAATGATCTTGCCCGTGAATGTGCAATAAGGCATCTTTATTATATTTTAGATACCCTCCATCCTGAAGGGGATAGAAAAAGGTAATATTTATGAAGCATATGCTCCTTCAAAAGAAGGACCGGCTAAATGGGAAGGTAATGAGGAATTTCCCCGTGTAAACTTTCTTGCCTACACTGCATTAAGCACAATAACTCTTATGATTGAGAATGTAATCGGTCTCTATATAAGTCTTCCCCGTAAGACAGTAGACTGGATAATTCCTACACTTGAAATAATGGGGATCGAGGATTTATCACTTAAGAGAAATATGATAACAATCCTTGGAAACAAGAGCGGACGCGGCTGGGAAATAAGGCTTGAGTCAGAAAAGCTATATTATTTTACAATCAATATTCTGGGATTAAAGAAAAAGACTCTGCCTATTCCATCAGGTAAATGTTCAATGCTTATAGATAAGCTTTAAATTAATTTAACATTTTAATAAATAAAAAAGATCATAACTGATTTCAGCTATGATCTTTTTTTATCTCTTTTTAAACGCCTGTCAGCAGTTTTCCCGGGGCATACCTGATAAACTCATTATATCCCTGGAAAGCTGCTGATGTTCACTTCTGCCCGGTAAAACAGAAGAACTGTATGCCGGAATAAAAAAATGCATGTGTTTCCACATGCAGCTTTTATTAATTATATTTGATTTATAAGTTCAAATAATATTAGTTGAGTTTAGAAAGAAGAAGTTCTGAAACTTCTTTCACACTTTTTCTCCAGGAACTTCAATATATTTTACTCCTGCTTTTTCAGCAACATCTTTAAAGTAGTAAGCAGCAGCAAGTGTACCTGTTTCTGCATCATAGTAGATACCGTGTCTCTTACCGATAGCGTCTGCATCCTGGTCATCAGCTCTTGTTGAAAGTGCTCCGCCGCATACCCGGCATTTATCTCCGTTCGGTTTGATTGCATCAAAGTAGATATTATTTGGATGGTTGTTATCGTTTTCGCAGAGTCTTCTTCCCATAATTCTCTGTCTTGCAATTTCTCTGTCGAGAAGAATTTCTACAACATAACCGAGTTCAATTCCTGAAGCTTTAAGAGCTTCATCAAGTTTTTCAGCCTGTACTTTGTTTCTTGGAAATCCGTCAAGAAGCCATCCGTCTTTGCAGTCGTCTTTTTTTAATCTGTCAAGGATCATAGGAATTGTAATTTCATCCGGTACAAGATCGCCTCTATCGATGAATTCTTTTGCCTTTTTCCGAGCTCTGTTCCGCCCTTGATATTTTCTCTGAATATAGCACCTGATTCGATATGGGCCATTTTGTATTTCTCTTTGATAATAGCTCCCATAGTTCCTTTGCCGCTTCCGTTAGGTCCAAAAATCAGAATGTTCATTTTCAATCCCCATTTTTATAAGTTTTAACATTAACATAACATTTATTCATAAAAAAATCATGTTAAAGATGTCTAAAATAATAACTTTATTGAATGTCTGATTTGGTCCCGGATAAAATTAAAATTCTATGCAGAACCGCATAACTCTCTGCTGCATTAAATTTGATGATTGACTTCCGGATGTATTAGACTTATATTGAAGTTTAACAAAAAATGGAGTTGAGTTTTTGAATCAGGAAGATATTCTGGTATTTGCAGATGAAAAAGAGAGCGACACAGCCGGCAGTAATGGTATATGGAATATTCTTATTGTAGATGATGAGCCGCAGGTTCATCAGGTTACAAAAATGGTCCTCCGGGATCTTGAATATAACAATAAAAACTTGACTTTATCAGTGCATATTCTGCTTCTGAAGCAAGAGAAATACTTGAAAAGGAAAATGATATCTGTCTGGCCCTTATTGATGTTGTAATGGAAAAGGATTTGTCAGGTCTGGAGCTGGTTGAATATATAAGAGATGATTTAACTAATAAAAATATCCGTATTATTCTCCGTACAGGTCAGCCCGGATTTGCTCCGGAACGGGAAGTAATCATAAATTATGATATTAATGATTATAAGGAAAAAACCGAGCTTTCTGCTCAGAAACTGTTTACTTCTATAATATCTGCGCTCAGAAATTATGAATATATTAATGAAATATCTGAACTCAACAATGTTCTTGAGCAGAAAGTTGCCGACAGAGTTGCAGAATTAAATGAATCAAATAAAAAACTTAAATATACGCTTGATCTTCTTCAGGAGGACCAGGAAGCCGGCCGGAAAATGCAGAACAAGCTGCTTCCAGATCCTGTTCTTAAAATCCAGGATTATCAGTTCAGCAGACATTTATATCCGTCTCTTACATTAAGCGGTGATTTCCTTGATTATTTTGAAATAAATGAAAAATATGTAGGGTTTTATATCGCAGATGTTTCCGGACACGGGGTTTCCTCTGCAATAGTAACAGTACTTTTAAAGAATTTTGTTGATAATGCTCTTGAAAAATTCCGTCTTGAAAACAATCCCATGATTCTTAAACCTGAGGCTGTCTGCAAGCGTCTTAATGAAGAACTTATAAGGGAAAACTTCGGAAAATATTTAACAATGTTCTACGGAATAATTGATACAGAAACAAACCGACTGTATTTCACAAACTGCGGACAGTTTCCATATCCGTATTATCATACGGAGGTTCTGTTTTCACAATTGAAAATAAAGGAACTCCTGTCGGGCTTTTTAAATCCCCTATATTCAGGGCGGAGGAACTTGAACTCCCTGAAAGTTTTTCTATGATGATGATTTCAGACGGTATACTTGAAATTCTGAATCATGAGACAACTGATGAAAAACTGTATTTCTTCATTCCTTGCTTGAACACGGTAAAAGCGATATAGATAAAGTTATCAATATCATGGGGCTTGACAATCGTACATCTTTTCCTGATGATGTTACTTTTCTTATGATTAAGAAGGGGTAGATTTATGGCAGAAGGTAGATATTTCTTTGCAAAAGAAGATGAAAAGGTTTTTTTAAACTCACTGGAAACCTGAAATATATATCAGGCGGTAAATTTGACGCTTTTCTTGATCAGCTCCTTGAGGAGAAAAAAGACTTCGAAGATGTAATGATTGATCTTTCTGAAGCTGAATATATAGACAGTACAAATCTTGGATTCCTTGCACGAATTGCAGAATTTATGAATGATTCATACTGTAAAAAATCACTTTATATTCACCAAACAAAGAAATAAATACTGTCCTTGAAAGTGTCGGATTTGATGAGGTTTTTATTCTTGTTAAAGATTCTTCAAATGCATTTGATGATATAAAGGAAATCTCCCCTGCAGAAATCAAGGAACGAGAACGTACGCTTATGATGCTTGAAGCTCATCAGGCCTTGATGAGAATTTCTGAAAAAAATATTCCTGTTTTTAGAAGCTGTGTTGAACTTATGCAAAGCAGTCTTGATAAGAAGAAAGGGCTACAGTAATTTCCTGAAACAAAAGCCGCCTCCTGCAGCATTGGTTTCTTTTTCGGACATATACTTTTTATGCGGCTTTTACTGCACAGTAAGACCTGATGGCGGGGCGGCTTCCAAACACCTGCTTTACTGCCTGTTTCCGGTCTTTTATATTAATCAATAAAACTTCTAATCTCCGGATCAATAAATAAACTCTGTGTTTCTTCAATCAACAGGAAATACCAGTCTTAAAATCTATATTTCTGAAAAAAATAAAAACTCAGTACATC
>LQAH01000390.1_pt1 | contig 10549 bp, 20 predicted proteins | sample 1535791 | NCBI WGS metagenome assembly LQAH01 (sample SAMN04331585, study PRJNA305678) | bioreactor metagenome | isolation source: bioreactor_4 inoculated with Wadden Sea sediment 2nd replicate of a... | place: Germany:Bremen
GAAATCTTTATTGACATAAAGTTCATCAGCTCTTCCGTCTCTTCCGTTTTTATTATTGGAATAATACTGATTATGGTAGGCATGCATCTGTTCAAATATCCATGCCGGCCAGCCGAAAGATATTCCCCCCTTTTGCAAGTCCCATATCAACAATTTTTTTTCCCGTATTCATATACCTCATCAAATGTAGCAGGAGGATTCTCAGGATCAAGACCTGCTTTTTCAAATAAATCCTTGTTATAGTAAAGCATTGCAGTAGATGAGTTAAACGGCATACTGAACATTTCTCCGTCATAGCTGTAATAGTTTTTTATAGGTCCGACAACATCGTTAAAATCAACTTCGCCGTTGTTAAGGTTTTTAACCGGAATGATAGCTTCGGAATCTTTCATTGACTGGGTTCCAACTTCATAACTCTGAAGCAGAACAGGAGGATTCCCGGCTTTTACAGCAGCTAATCCCTTTGTTACAGTTTCGCCATAGCTTCCGGTATATAGTGCTTCAACCTTAATTCCAGGATGTGAACTGTTGAATCCTTCTACCAGAGCATCAACAACTTTAGCTCTGCTTCCGGACATAGCATGCCAGAATGTTACTGTTCCCGCCGCCTTCGTTCCCTCTGGTATTTTATATTCCAGCGGTGATTCTGCTTTTTCCTTTGATCCCCCTGCAAATGTAAGAGGCATAACCGTTAGACATAAAAGAATTCCAATGATAACTTTTTTCATGATTTCCTCCAAAATTTTTGTAATCAGATTTCATATGGACGCAAAAAAAAAAAGGATAAACAAAACTAACCTCCCGTTTTGTTTATCCGGCTCTCCAACTCATTGCCATATAAAACTGTTCTTCATTAATCGTAAACCCGATTTATCAGCTTGTCAAATTAATATTCTGCAGTTAGTGGAAGCAACTGTATTATATTTGGATTATATATAAAAACACAGTATTTTCTTTGTTTAGTAATAATTGTTTTTATTGTTTACGAACGCATTTTAAGTGGAAATATTTATTATCTGTCAGTACTGCTGGTGTAGTTTTTTCTGCTATATGTCTCAGCCAGTCATAGTCTGATTTCTTAACTTCTGCAAAAGGATCAAGATCTGCTTCATTTAGAGCAAGCCGTCCCTCTTCTGTCTTATCCAGATTAAGAAGGAAATGCCTTGTTTTATCAATAACATCCTGTCCTACTTCGGTATTTACTACAAAAGGGCCTAAGGGGAAATTTCTGCTCCTGTATATAACTCTGAATTTATCTTTCAGTTCAGGTTCCTGTTCCTTAAAGATAAATGAGGCAACTGCTCCTGCATCTACTGTTCTGTTGAGAACTGAAAAGATAATGGAATCCTGTTTAGGAATAATAATCGTTTTTCTAAAATAGTTTTCCGGATTTATTCCTGCTTCATGGAGCTGATGCATAGGAACAAGAAATGAGCTTGTAGAATAGGGGTCTCCGAAAGCAAATGATTTGTCTTTTAAGATCATCAACAGATTTTATACTGCTGTTTTTTCTTACAATAAAAAGACTTCTGTAGTTTTTTTGTGAGCTTTACCCTTGCAGCAATAGGGAGCAGATTAGGAGTTTCCATAATATTGATAAATGAATAGGCATTGATTATTCCCATATCAATTTCATTGTTTTTATAGCCTTTCTGCATTTTCTTCGTATGTATTTGTAAGTACAAATATTATTTCCCTGTCCAGCTCCTTTGAAAGGAGATGTATAAGAGGCGCATATTTTTTGAAAATAACTGCGGAATTTTCACCATATGCATGGCCGAATTTAATAACCTTTTTGCCTTCCTCCGCTGCAAGGAAAAACGGATTAAGTATAATAATTACTAATAATAGTATTTTTACGGCTGTTCTTTTCATTGAAATAATTATAGATAAAATCTAAGATTTATAACAGAGTTCTTTTAAATTAAAGATTTAAATCACAGAGTTTTGAAGATCAGCTGGAAAGTACTCTATAACAGGAATCAGCGGAGCATCTCTAATGAAGATAACAGGCAAATTTATTTTATCCACAGTTTTAATTGTATTTTATATCAGGTGTATTTATTGTAGCTTACTCTGCAAATACACAAAAACAGCTTATTGAGGAGCAGATAGAGAAAAAGGGATCAACTTTAGCTGAGATCCTTTCTGTGTCATCTGTTGTTCCAATGCTTAATTTTGATTATTCATCTGTAAAACTGTTTTTTGATGCTCTGGCAAAAGACAGCGATGTTATAGAAGGTGAACTTCTTGATAACAGTTATATTGTAAAAATGCATACAGATCTTGACCGCCTGGGGGAATATCATGAACCGGAATATGATATAAGCAGTCTTGAGTCAACACTTGTAAAGCAGAATTATACAAAGACTGAAACTGGCCGTTATGATTTTTATACTCCTGTTCTTGTAGATGAAGATAGAATCGGATATTTCCATATCACTATGACAAATAAACATACCTCGAAGTAATCAGGCTTGCATGGATTAAAATGATTATTCTGGGCTTTCATCGCTTCTATTGGGAGTAGGGGGAGCATTAATACTTGGAAAACAGATATCCCGTCCTATCAAAGAACTTGTAAAAGGAGCTGAATCTGTATCCGGGGGGAATTTCAGCTGGGATGTTGAAATTAAATCCAAAGATGAAATAGGTATTCTTGCAGATGCATTCAAAAATATGACTGAAAGACTTGATATAAATATAAAATCCAGAATACGAAGTGAAAAAATGGCTGTTATAGGGCAGCTGTCATCAGTTCTTGCACATGAAATCAGAAATCCGCTTGAACCTATAAAAGGTTCTGCTGAACTGCTTAAAATCTACTATCCTGATGAGGTGCAGATTTCAAAATTATCCGGTGTAATACAGGAGGAAGTACTCCGGCTTATTTCTTTTATTGATAATTTTCTTGATTTTGCCCGGCCCCGTGATCCTGAATTCAGAGCTGTTGATCTTAATCTGCTTATAAGAAAGACTTTTTATACTGCTTGAAAAACTGATAAAAGACAATAAAATAGAGATGAACTTTCATCTTGCAGAAGATATTCCTGCAGTAAGAGGTGATTCCTCGATGCTTAAACAGGTTGTTCTTAATGTTATACTGAATGCAGTCCAGGCAGCTGATAAGAGCGGCGGATATATAGACATAAGTACATTATATAAAAATAATGCTGCAGAACTTATTGTTACCGACAGGGGTAAGGGAATAGATGAAGAGACTCTTCAGAGAATCTTTGATCCTTTTTTTACTACAAAAGCCGAAGGTTCAGGGACCGGACTTACAACAAGTCTGAGAATAATTGAGCAGCATGGCGGAGAACTTAATATTAAAAGTGATCCGGGAATCAGTACAATGGTACAGATATTGCTACCGGTTACTGAACAGGAGAAATTTACACAGAAATGAATGACAAAATACTGATTGTTGATGATAAGGCTAATATAAGAATGGTGCTGCGCGGAATTCTTGAAAGCAGCGGATATGTTATTACAGAAGCAGATAATGGTATAAGCGCACTTGAAGAAATAGAAGAGGACATTCCGGATGCTGTATTAACAGATTTAAAAATGGATGAAATGGATGGTATCGAGCTTACAAAAAAAAATAAAAAACAAATATCCTTCGCTGCCGGTTATTCTAATGACAGCCTACGGTTCAATATCAAGCGCTGTTGATGCAATAAAATCCGGCGGATTTGATTATATTACAAAACCAATAGATTACGATTTACTAAAACTGAAAATACAAAGAGCGCTTGCAGAGATTGAAATTAAAAAAGAAAACACAGATCTTAAGGAAAAGCTTCAAAACGACTGGAGTCTTGACCGTATTATAGGAAGATCTCCTGCAATGCAGAAAATGTTTTCCCTTATAAAAACTGTTGCCCCTGTAGATTCCAGTGTTCTTGTAGAGGGTGAATCCGGCACAGGAAAGGAGCTTATTGCAAAAAGCGTTTATGTAAACAGCAGACGTAAAGATGGACCTTTTGTTGTTGTCGACTGCTCATCCCTGCCTGCAGGACTTCTTGAGAGCGAACTTTTCGGTTATGAGAAAGGTGCTTTACAGGTGCTGCAGCAAGAAAAAGGGGAAGAATTGAACTTGCCAATAAGGGAACTCTTTTTCTTGATGAAATAGGGGAAATGAGTCTTGAGCTTCAATCCAAACTTTTAAGAGTTCTTCAGGAGAGGCAGATTCAGAGAATAGGAGGTCTTGAGACTGTTGATGTTGATTTCCGGCTGATTGCGGCTACAAACAGAGAGTTATCGTCCGAAGTTGATGAAAAGAGGTTTAGATCTGATTTATACTACAGACTCAATATTATAAATATTAAAGTACCCCCTTGCGAGACAGAATAGATGATATTCCGCTGCTTGCAGATAATTTTATAAAAAGAACAGCAGAAAAAACAGCCTCCCTGAAAAGAAAATCTCTGCATTGCTGATGGAAAACTTATGAGTCACAGCTGGCCCGGGAATGTAAGAGAGCTTGAAAACTGTATTGAAAGGCTTATGGTGATAAGTCAGGGCGATATGCTGAATGAGGATTATTTTAAATCAGATAAAGTCAGCAGTGAGGATTTACGACAGTCCGGAAACCGGGCTTCAAATATCGGTGAAAGCTATGATCTTTTTGAAATTGAAAAACAGATCCTTACTGAAGCTCTTGAAAAAGCCGGATGGAATAAAGTCAAAAGCAGCCAGAATGCTTAATATTGATAGAAAAGCTTTATACAACAGGATTAAAAAAATACGGAATCGAGACACACTGATATTCTTTTATATGCTGTCTGCAGAGGCTTTATTGCCATCCCTATAAGTTCAATTATCTTTATATATTTTTAAAAAACAGAAAGAATTCTGTAAAAGCTGTTCTGAAAATTGTTCCGGACAGCACACTTTTGAATGCACAACTGTGCTGTACAGCACAGTTTCGGACATATTTTTAATCATTTTAAGATACTGTTTTTTAAAAAAATAAACAGAATTTCTGAAGTTTATTAATAACTGACAGATGAAAAGGCTCAAAATCCGGATAAGTTCTTTTTATTTTAAATAATAAAAAAAAATAAAAACAATAATTGGCATCCTTTTTGCATAAAGAGTTATGAAAATATTTATTTCATGCTAAAAGGAGATTTAAATGAAAAAGAGTCTTTTACTGCTTGTACTTATGGCAGCAATGGTTTTACCTGCATTTGCTTCAGGTGATAAGGAAACTTATCCTTCAGAAACAATCAATATTGTAGTGCCCTCAAAAGCAGGCGGATCTACAGACGGATGTGCAAGACAGTTTGCACAGATTGCAAAAAATACTGGGAAGATGCTAACTTTGTAATTGTAACAAAGGCGGTTCAGGCGACTAAAGTTTGATGAATTCAGAGCTGAAGCAGACGTATACACTTGGTATGGTTTTACTCCTCAGCTTGTTGCACATGTTGTTTCAGGAAGATCTCATTACACACTCGACAGTTTTCATGTAATCAGCAATGTTGTTGAAGATCCGGGTATTGTTGTAGTTCCTGCAGGAAGCAGCATCAAAAACCTTGATGATCTTAAAGCAGCTGCAAAAGCAGACAAATTAGTTGCTACAGTAAATGGAATCGGAAGCGATGACTATATTGCTGCAAAGAATTTTGAAAAAATTGCAGGTGTTGAATTCAACCTTATGCCTACAAAAGGTTCTACAGAACAGAAAACAGCTATTCTCGGCGGACATGTTGATGTTGCTTTCATGAACCTTTCACAGATGCTTTCAAATCACAGAGACGGAAAAGCAACTATTATTGCTATTGCTACAGAAGAAAGATCAGCTATCGAAGATCAATTCCTACAGCAAAGAACAGGATTTGATCTTTATATGACAGCTACAAGAGGAATGGTTGTACAGGCAGATACAGATCCTGAAATCCAGAAAGCTCTTGATGAACTTATGGTAAAAGTACTTGCTGATGAAGAATTTAAAGCAGCTATGGAAAAACAGCTTATTGCTCTTGCTCCAATGGACAGCAAGGAATATACAGAATACCTCACAAACCTCCAGGCTCAGACTCAGGAAGTTTATAACGCAAATCCCTGGTAATATATAGGAAGAATAATGACAAAAAAAATAGCTGATTATTTCATACTGGTTTTTTGTGTTGTTCTTGCAGTACTGCTTCACCGCAGTACTGCATCCTATCCTGAAATCTGTCAGAACAGCACAGCCGCATATGTACGATTTCTGGCTTTATGCCTTGGAGTCCTTTCTCTTGTTCAGGTTTATATTAATTACAAGAAGAACGATAACAGTTCTGTTGAGCTTTACAAAGATAAGAGAAGATTTACAATTCTTCTTATCCTTCTTCTTATCTACACGCTACTGATATCCTTTTTCGGATTCATGCTTTCAACAGCGTTGTTCCTGCCGTTAACAATGTTCATGATGGGACACAGAAACAAAAGGTAATAGCACTTTCATCTGCCGGCCTGCTCCTGTTTATTCAGATACTGTTTGTAAGTCTTCTTCAGGTTCCGCTCCCGGACGGAATGATTTTCGGTTAACATCACCCTGATAACAGTATTTGTATAGTGGAAATACTGTTGTTTCACGGTTGTGGTGTTCATTCCAGGAGACAGAAAATGTCGTCCTGAAATTTTAGGATAATTTTATGGAAATAGATTTTGTAAATATAATTATAACACTGTTCAGCTTTAAAAATCTGCTGGCAGTCTTTTTAGGTACTCTTTCCGGGATAGTTGTCGGAGGGATACCGGGGCTAACTGCAACAATGGCAGTTGCTCTCTTAATACCTGTAACTTTTTCGCTTTCCCCTGTAACAGGTTTAATTCTGATGGGAGGGGTATACTGCGGTGCAATGTACGGCGGTTCTATCCCTGCAATCCTCCTTTATACTCCGGGTACACCGGCAGCCGCAGCTACAGCGCTTGACGGATACCCTCTGTCTCAGCAGGGACACGGCGGACTTGCGCTTAAAGTTTCTGTAGTATCAAGTTTTGTCGGGGGAATATTTTCCGCATTTCTGCTGCTACTGGTTGCTCAGCCTCTTGCTGCAGTATCACTCAAGTTCGGCCCTGCAGAGTATTTCTTCTAGCTATAATGGTCTTGCCGGTATTGTTTCTCTTGCCGAGGATGATGTTATCAAGGGTCTTATCTCCGGTGTAGTAGGACTTATTATTGCAGTTGTCGGTACAGATATTATATCAGGCCAGCTCAGATATACTATGGGATTTCATGATCTTTATGAAGGTGTATCTTTTATGCCTGCTCTTATCGGTATGTTCTCGATTACCAGATGCTTGAACTTACAGGATTTGACAGAATTGTAACTGAAAAAGTCGATCTTAAATCAATCAAGCGGGAAAAAATGCCGAAGGGATTAGCAAAGTTTATCGGTGTAGGTACTGCTTCAGGTACTGTTGTAGGTATTCTCCGGGAGAAGGAGCTACAATAGCCGCTTTTGTTGCATATAACTTTGCAAAACAGATGTCAAAATTTAAGGATAAATTCGGTAAAGGTAATCCTGAAGGTATTGCAGCAGCAGAGTCCGGAAACAACGGCTGTGTAGGGGGATCTCTTATTCCTCTCCTTACATTGGGTATTCCCGGAAACAGTGTAGCAGCAGCACTTCTCGGCGGTCTTATGATTCACGGCCTTATTCCCGGTCATGAGCTTTTTACTTACCACGCAGACATTACCTACGGTTTTATACTTTCCCTCTTTCTTGCAAACCTGGTTTTTCTCGGAATAGGAACATTTTTGCTCCGTATTTCTCAAGAATATCGCTCACCCCATCTGCAATATTAATTCCTGCAGTATGTATGTTTGCAGTAGTTGGAGCTTATTCAATGAATAACAGTGTTTTTGATATCTGGCTCATGCTTGCTTTTGCTCTTCTGGGTCTTATTCTCGGAAAGACAGGATTTTCGACAAGTGCTGTAGTTCTGGGACTTATTCTGGGCCCTATTGCAGAAAACGGTTTTGCCCAGGCATTAACAATTTCAGACGGATCAGGTGCAATCTTTTTTGAAGGAACAATTGCATGGATTCTCTGGGCATTGATAATTGCTCTTCTTGCCCCTCCTTTTATCAATATGTATAAGAAAGCAAGAAATAAAAAAGCTGTTTCTGCCTCTTAAAATACTTTACTAAGCTTGATAAGGATTTTCCTTATTCAAAAGGGATTTTAAAACATATTAATTTCTAAATATTTATAATAAAAAGGCGATCTGATTTTTATTCAGATCGCCTTTTTTACTTTCCGGGTTAAGCCGTCAGCTCAGACCAAGGGATTATCAGCATCCGCCGGGTGAACAGGTTTCTTTATTTCCCGCAGATGCCCGGGCGCTCATAATGATTTCTCTGATTTCTTCAGATTTAATTCCAAGTTCTTTAAGAGTTTTATAGAACTCATCCTCTTCTCTAAGATTATATTTATCGGCAAAGTAATATGGATGTATTCTGTATATCATACAGATTTCCTGTAAAGTATTGTCGTCTCTGATTTTTCAGGTCCGTCAATCAGTCTTGCCATTTTCTCCGGCATTCCAAAATTTCTTTTCCACTGGAAATCTCCTGTTGCCGTTGTAATAGCTATGACAGAAATAAAAGAAGCAAAGTAATGAGTAGGATATGTAAGGGTTCTACACTTAACTTTTTGCTGAAATCAGGAGAATCTATTTTTAAAGCTCCATCTGCAGGACAGCTTTCTATGCACTCGCTGCAGCTTATACATTCTGATGATTTAACTTTATCCATATTCATGACATCAATATTCATCTGGCAGACTGATGAACATTCTCCGCATTCCGTACATGCAGCAGTATCTCTTTTGATTCTGAAAAAGCTTATTCTGCTTAAAAGGCCCAGAAATCCGCCCATAGGACAAAGGTATTTACAAAAAAACCGTTCGATAAAAGGTGCAGAAAATACAGATAGGATAAGTATAATAAAACCGGCCAAAAATTTTGAAAATACTTCGCTGCTGTAAATATGGTGATATGCAGCCCATGGATCATAGGGCCTGACCGCGAGTGTTCCTGTTAACCAGCTAAGATATATAAAGAGGATAAGAACAGGATATTTTAGCAGCCTTAAGTATTTATCAGCTTTTGAGTTAATATGAATTTTTTTTATTCCCAGAAGTCTTCCAGCTTTTGCTGCAAGTTCCTGCAATGTTCCAAGAGGACATATATAGCCGCAGAATGATCGGCGCATAATAAAAGCTGCGATAATAGTTATTGCCAGAAGTATTAAACTGCTTAAAGCAATTCTTTTTATCAGCATTCCGTGTTTAAAAAAATGAAGTGCTGATTCCAGTCCTCCGAACGGACAGAATGCATCGATAGAAGGATATCTTTTTGAAATCTGATGAAGATATCCTGTTACAGTTGAAGATATGAGAACAGCTGTTAATATAGACAGCCTGAGATAGGAGTGTTTTAATTTTCATTTATAGCCTGCTTAATTCAAGAATAAGAATATAGGATTATAAATATAAAGCGACTGTGCGGTCAATATTTTTTGACAAATAAATATTTTTATTATTGTTGCTTGATTAAACAGGCTTGAAAACAGAATGATTGAGATTCAGAATTTTAGAATCTTTTTTGCAGTATTTTAGTATTTCATTAAGGGATTCAATTCTTCTGGATAAGTTCCCGTCGCGAACATAAAACTGCTCAATAGTATTTCCCGATTTGTTTTTCATACTTGTAAACATGGAGCAGCGCTTTCTGATACAATTATCCTGCATATCTCTTTTTCTTTTACAGTGAATAAAATTTATCTCAATATTTTTACAGAAAATGTACCATACATTGCAGATATAATATTTCTTAAGTGAAGTTCGAATCCGTCTTTATCCGGGTTTTTGAGAGTCTCGTAGTCCTTTGACAGTCCCAGAATTGCACCGTTATCATCAACTCCTATTAAAAGGGTTCCTCCTGTTCCATTTCCGAACGCAGCTACTGTTTTTAGGATTACATCTTCAAGTTTTTTATTAAGTATATTTTCTCTGTAGTCCCATCTCAGCGATGATTTAAATTCCAGTCTTTTGCTTTCACCTTTCTCTATAAGAAGAATAATTTCCTCTTCCTCTGTCCGTTTATTTTTTTCTTTTCTGCTGCTTACGACATATAAGGTAGAAAGAAGCATGAAAATTAGAAAAAACGGGATAGAAGAATAAATAAACAATCTGTTGTAACGGCTTAATAATAATTCAGATTCAGGAATGATAAATCCTATTGTACCGCCGTAGTTATTAAGTACAAAAGGAACAACAAGCCAGTATTGTTTATCGTATTTTATAAAATGGGATTTTTTTTCATAATTTTTGATATCACTGCTTTCATTATTTTTTAATACAGTATTTTATCATTTCTTTTATAGCCGGTTAAATCATCTTCGGTGTTTCTGAATGATTCACTGTTCATATTATTTAAAAGATCTGTATCTAGAGGGAAGGTTACAATTTCATCATGTTTGAGATAGGAAAAAAAAATATTCCGCTGCTGTTAAACATGTTCTGATAAAAAATATGCAAATTTT
>LQAH01000391.1_pt1 | contig 10544 bp, 15 predicted proteins | sample 1535791 | NCBI WGS metagenome assembly LQAH01 (sample SAMN04331585, study PRJNA305678) | bioreactor metagenome | isolation source: bioreactor_4 inoculated with Wadden Sea sediment 2nd replicate of a... | place: Germany:Bremen
AAATTGAAGAAGTTTTGGAGCGGTGTCTTTGTTGATGGAATGCTTTCGAGAAGGCTAATCCTAATTGCTGCTAAAAGAGTGCTAAATCACCAACTTCTTTGTTACTGCGTATAAGATCGACTCTTATGTACGTTTATGTACACTGCGATCCGATCGTAAACTTGTGCCGCGAATTTGGCGATTTATCACACTTTTAGCTAATTCAGAATTGTGGTTTGTTAGCTTAACCATTGAATAAAACCACTTAGTTACATCAACTATGTAGAAGAGTTTACAGTTTATTTTATTCTTAAACTATAGTGATTAAAAATCCTGAAATGAATCAGGATTTTTATAAACAAAATACTTGCAACATACAAACAATGCAAAATGCAAATAAAGGAGTGTTTATTATGAAAGCATTATCGAATTTAGTTACATGGTTCGTTGAATCTGGTTTAGGCTTGTCTACAACAGATAAGGTAGGAGAGGTTGTTCACTTTTTCCTATTTGCAACAATTGAAATTTTTGCACTTATGACCCTTATTATTTTAGCTATTGGTTTACTCCGAAGTTTTATAGACCCTATAAAACTTAAAAATAGGCTTAATAAGGTGGGGCCTGTTACAAGTCATATACTTGGAGCATTACTAGGAGCTGTTACACCATTTTGCTCCTGTTCATCGGTTCCTGTGTTTATTGGTTTTATAGAGTCGGGGATTCCCTTAGGTGTTACATTTCATTCTTAATTACATCGCCCATTGTTAATGAAGCTGCACTGGCTATGTTGTGGGCAGCTTTTGGATGGAAGGTTGCACTTATTTACTCTTTATCAGGCATCCTATTAGGCGTACTAGGTGGTTGGATTATTGGTGCACTAAAACTAGAACATTTGGTTGAAGATTACGTGTATAAGCAAACGGGTTCTATTGAACAAACCCCTTTTAACTCCATGACAGACCGTTTTAATTTTGCATGGCAAGAGGTAAAGGTTATTGTGTCAAAAGTTTGGAAATTTGTTTTTTAGGTATTGCAATTGGTGCTTTTATACATGGCTGGACGCCAGAAGGCCTATTGGTCAATTATGCAGGTCCCGATAATCCTTTTGCTGTCATTATTGGTGTTTTAATTGGTGTACCCGTATATACAAGCAATATGCTTATTATTCCTATTGTACAAAGTCTTATAGCAAAAGGAATGGGTGTTGGTACAGCCCTTTCATTTATGATGGCTGCTGCTGCTTTATCATTACCAGAAATGATCATGCTTCGAAAAAGTCCTAAAAGCTAAATTAGTACGCATTTTTGTTTTTATAACCAGTGTAGGTATTATTGCAGTTGGCTATTTGTTTAATGGTTTGTTAACAGGCATGATCTAAACAGATTGATGAAGGTACTTAAGAGTTGAAAATTATCAACTCTCAAAATTATAAAATATTGAAAGGATGATTAGTATGTTAAAAAAAATGACTCAAAAATCGTAGATCATTACGAAAAGAAGGCGAGTTGTAATTGTCAGCCAGTAGAATCTGAACCGTGTTGTAATACAGACAAAAAAGAATCAAGTCAGTGTTGTGCACCAAAAGATGATGGATCAGATAAAAAATGTTGTTAATACCCTCAGTATCCCCCACTCTCTAATTTTAAGAGCGAGGGGGATATTTTTTTATTGATTTTGTGGGTCAGATAATTGATACTTAGAGTATGACAATATATGTTTTTATAAGGAGGACACTATGGACCCTATTATTGTTTATACAAGTTCAACATGACCTTATTGCACACAGGCCAAGGAGTTTCTGAAGGCACAAGGTATAAAAATATGTAGAAAAAAACGTTTTCAACAGATCAATCAGCGGCATCAGAATTAAGAGCCAAAGGATTAATGGGAGTACCTGCATTTATTATCGGAGATCAGGTGGTATCTGGATTAGATAAGGCTAAGATACTTCAGCTAATAGATAGTCAAGTTATTGAGTGTCCAAACTGTAGAAGTAAAATGCGTATTCCTAAAAATAAAGGAACCTTGAAGATTACTTGTAAAAAATGTAGCCATGGATTTAAAGTGAAGTCTTAAAAGTACAAATTTTAAACTTATAATTATTGAAATGACAGTACATAAGAAGATCATTAATTAGAGAATGGAGAAAGCAGTGCAACCATTTACAGAACGTATTGTAGAAGTTATTAGTAAAATTCCGACTGGCTATGTGCTTACCTATGGAGCTGTTGCTGAGTTAGCAGGTAATCCAAGAGCTGCACGTCAAGTTTCATGGGCGTTAAAATCTTTATCTGGCAAGTATAAATTGCCTTGGCACAGGGTTATTAATAGCAAAGGAGAAATCTCTCTCCCCAGTCGTAGAGGCAAAGAGCTACAACAAGAATTACTCGAAGCTGAAGGAGTTAAATTTACAACCAGTGGAAAAGTGGACCTAAGTATGTATTTATGGCAACCCAATGAATAGCAATTTAAATAAAGAATAATTAATTACTCCTTTCCGAATAGGGTATATAACCGGATAGGAGTTTTTTATTGTCTAGTAAAGTCTATTGAATACATACAAGAAAATAACATAGAAAGCATTGGAAATAAATGGCGGCATAGCGGAGTCAAATAATGGTGTTTGATTTTGGTTTATAAAGAACTTCGCGATTTTGTTTTTTTACTTTCAACTTTTTTACTTTTCAACTGAAAACGGCGAAGCCGTCTTTGTTCTTATTAAAAGGAGATTCTAATGGGGCTATCAAAAAAGAAACTTTCAACAGAATCTAAAAATGTACTTTGGGGTTGGATAACCTGCGGGATTGTTTTGCTTGCATTGGCTACCGGTTATGGTATTCGTCCAATGCTTCTTGGAGCCATTGGAATTTATGTAACATATAATTTTGTGTCTAAAAAAACAAAAGCTGAATTAGAAAGATGTATTGATGAACAAGAAGAGTTTCAAGAAGCATCTTATATAGAGGAAATGGAAGTAAGGCAAAGTTTACATAATGTGCAAGATGAAAATACATTTTTTAAAGATGTATTTAATGAAATGACCCAGTTGCTAGCACTTATTAAACCTGATGGTACAATTCTTTATACCAATCAAGCCATGTTAGATTTTACTGGTCACAGTCAGGAAGAATTAGCGGGATTACCTTACTGGGAACTCTCCATATGGAAACATTCTGAAGAGCAACAGAATAAAATTCTATTTGTTATTCAAGAGGCATTCGAAGAAGAGAGTGTAAGATTTGCTACAACCCATACAGATGCTTCTGGAGCCATAAAATGAAATAGATTTTGTCATTAAAACCATTCGTAATGATAAGGATGAAGTAACACACTTTATTGCCATGGGCTATAACATAACAGAGCTTGTTAAAGCTCAAAAAGCTTTAACCGAAAGAGAAAGACAAATTAGTGCATTTTTCGAATATTCTATAGACGGCTACTTCTTTTACATGCTACCAGAAGGTGCACGTTTAAGAAGGGTTTTGTCAGACGAACAAGTCATAAAAGTTATAGAGTATCAAAAGTTTAAAGAATTTAATCCTGCCCTATGTGCTCTTATGGATATTGATGATGATACCATTGAATCTTCACGAATTGATAAGATTTTTAAGATAAGTGAAGAAGACTTAATTGAAACATGGCGCAATTTGATAACAGAAGGTGTTGTTCAATTAGAAGTATTACATCCAGATCCCTTAGATGGTAAACTATTAACCCTTGAACTAACCCTTGTTGCGATTTGGGGAAAATGATTGGGAGTTCATGGGCAACTTTGGTATTGTTAGAGACATTACCAACCAAAGAGAATATGAACGGCGTCTTGAGTTTTTGGCTAATAAAGATTCTCTAACAGGTATTGATAACCGCAGAACCTTCTTTAGAAAGGCTAGCAACTTAATGGAGACAACTTTAATGGGCAAACGCTTAATGTATGTAATGATGTTTGACTTAGATTATTTTAAATCTGTAAATGATACTTATGGACACGATGTAGGTGATGAGGTACTAAAACGTATTTGTTCAACATGCCAAGACAAGCTCCCAGAAAACACACTGTTTGCAAGGTATGGCGGTGAGGAATTTACAATTGTTGTTGAAGGATTTGAAGAAGAAAAGGCTTTGGACATTGCGGAAAACGTACGAACGTGTATTGAAAACGAGCAGTTTAAGTCTAACGATGTAGTCTTTAATGTAACTGTAAGTATAGGTGTTACGCAGGTTAAACAAGAAGAATTTAAAATTGATGAAGGGTTGTCTAGAGCTGATGAAGCTTTATATGAGGCAAAACGTAAAGGACGAAACCGTGTCATTTTTAAAACTTAATGTGTAAGTAAAGTGGATAAATATGATCTTAAAGAGCTATTCTGATTTTTTAGAGTAGCTCTTTGTTGTTGAAAATACACGAAAGATTATAAAAAAAATTATTAACACGGAATATATCCACATGTGGATAAAACTGTGGATAGTGTGTATAAACTAGTAAATTAATTGGTGATGCCTTAAAAGAAATTATAAAAAAAAATTTGCATCCGTTTTAAAATCGTAATATAATAATTATGGAACCGGTAACACATTTGGGTTCCTAAGCAACAGGAGGACCCATAATGGCAGTTACAATTAAAGATATAGCAAGGCATTCGGGTGTATCAAGAACAACTGTTCGCGGGTTATTAATAACAACGGATATGTTAAAGAAGAAACACGCGAAAAAATTGAGTCAGCAATAAGAGAACTCAATTATTCACCAAGTGCAATTGCAAGAAGTTTAACAACAAAAAACAAATACCATTGGTGTTGTTGTACCAGAAATCAATAATCCATTTTCTCAGAAGTAATAGAAGGTATTACAGAAGTTGCAGATGCAAATGGTTTGAATATCTTTTATGTGTAACAGATAAATCAGATTGAGAAAGAGATGAAAGCTTTAAGATTGTTGAAAGAGCAACGTATCGAAGGTATTCTCATAACACCTTGTTATGGTAATGAAGATATTTACAAAGACTATATCCTAACAATGGAAAGTCTAGATATACCTATCATTTTAATGGACGGTCACATTAAATATGGTAATTTTAGTGGTGCTTGTATCGATCACATAAAAGGGGCTTTTGAAGGCACTGAAGAATTGATTAAAGAAGGACATAAAAGAATTGCAATCATTACGGGTGATATGCGATCGAGTCCTGCTCAAGAACGTTTGATTGGTTATAAAAAGCACATGAGTTTTATAATTTACCAATCGAAGAAGAACTCATTTACTATGGGGATTATACCCATGAAAGTGCTTCACAGCTGACGAAAAAGTTACTGGAACAACACAAAGAACATATGCCCTCGGCAGTATTTGTCAGTGGGAACATGATGGTTTTAGGATGTATTATCGCATTGCACGAAGCAGGAATGAAAATTCCGGAAGACATGTCTGTAATCGTATTTGACAAGGTAGAAACGTTGAATATAATCGGTATGGACATTAGTTATATCAATGGGCCTACTGTTGAGCTGGGGCGTACCGGCATGAACATGCTTATTGAAACAATTAAAAGAAAAACAAAGCAACAGGAAAAAGAGAAATTAAAAAAACAACCCTGATGCCCGAAGTGATCCTTAAAGGATCGGAAAAAATGATTAAGGAATAAATGCTGTCTTACGAAGGTTAAGACAGAATCCATAAGGACTAAGATCTTACTGACTGGGAAATCGGTAAGATCAATCTGAACTCAAGATAAAGATAAAAAAAGTGTTTTTTTACCCTTTTATGTGACCGGTTCCATTAATAATAAAAGACTATTCAAAAGCAAGAAATAACTGCATTGTAGACCGTTTTTAATTTTAGAAATCAATGCGGTGTTTGATACCAGTTGGATTAGCTGGTTTCGAAAAAATATTTTGGGTAGAAATGACTTGAGTCTTTGAGACTCTCTTAAGTAAGTACATAGATCCTGATTAAACAGGACGAAATATAAAAGAGAAATGCATGGTGTAAATACTACTAAGTAGATTCGGTTGAAACGAGTCAATTGAGGAGAGAAAATAATGAAATTACAAAAGTACATCGATCACACGATTTTAAAAGCAGAAACAACAGAAGCACAAGTTCAACTTATTTGTAAAGAAGCTAAGGAAAACGGATTTATGTCTGTTTGTGTTAACGCATGTTATGCAGAATATGTTACAGCACAACTTAAAGGTTCTGACGTTAAAACGTGTGTTGTTGTCGGATTCCCATTAGGTGCAACATTATCAGAAGTTAAAGCCTTTGAAACGAAAGCAGCTATCGAAAAAGGTGCAGACGAAATTGATATGGTTATTAATGTTGGTGCTTTAAAAGACGGTAAAAACGACTATGTCCGTGAAGATATTAAAGCGGTAGTAGATGCAGCAAAAGGTAAAGCTTTAGTTAAAGTTATTATCGAAACATGCCTACTACTGACGAAGAAAAGAAGAGCATGCAAATTATCTGTTGAAGCTGGTGCAGATTTTGTTAAGACTTCTACAGGATTCTCAACAGGTGGGGCAACAGTTGAAGATATTGCATTAATGCGTAAAACTGTAGGACCAGACCTTGGCGTAAAAGCTTCTGGTGGTGTTCGTAACTTTGAAGATGCACAAGCTATGATCGATGCAGGTGCAACACGTATTGGCGCAAGTAAGTCAGTAGCAATTGTAGAAGGTAAAACAGTAGAAGCAGGTTATTAAGTTAGCAAAAATTTTCATCGAATGTACCAACGATGAAATATTTTTGCGGTAATTTCTGAAACGAAGTGTTTTGAAGAAATTAAACTACCTTAATGTATTGTTGCGGTAATTTCTGAAACAAAGTGATTTGAAGAAATTACATTACCTTTTTAATGAACTAAAAAAAGAGATGAGAGTAGTAACCCATATGAGTCCGTTGGTTCAACATGAATCAGCGGGCTCATCAGTTTTTGTAGAAGGAGTAATTACATTATAAGGAAGTATGTGTTAAAATAAGTAAAAACCTTAGGAGTATATTATGAAGTCAATAGTGAAAGGTTTATTAATGTTTACAGCAGTAGAATTAGGGTTTTATCTTTGGTTGAACCTCATGATAGGGAAATGTTTTATTTACTATGGGGTGTTTTTGGCTTGTGCACTGCTTTTATACAATACATTTAATGTTAGTTCAAATCACTTGGGTTACTCTGGCCTTGACGATGAAAGAGGTTCTGGAATTGCATCGGATTTTGCATCTGGAGAATTTGACTCGTCTAAAAAAAGTAACTAAATTTGGGAAGATAATTAATCCATATAATATTACTTGTTTTCTTTATGACTGTTTTTAATGGTTTTTGCAAGTTTTGTATCTTACATAAAATATGCCTACTATATTACGCATAAGAATCATGGCCATTTGGACGCTTATTGAATAACATATTATATTAAGAATTCAGTTGTGAGATTGTTAGTTACCTGTGTGATTATAGTGATAAAGTGTGTAGATGTTAATTGCCAACCAAGTTCTTGAATTACATACTATCCAGAAAAAGTAATTTGGGATATAATAACTTTATGTTTTGTAAAGAAAAGTATGAATTCGAGGAGATGCGGTATGGAAAATAGTATAGAAAAGAAGCATTTAATGTTTCTCATAAGTTTTTTTGTGGCATGTTTATTTCTTTTACCAATGCAAGGGTATGGATTGGTAGTTGAAGGAGATTTTGAATTTGATCCGAGTACGGGGGCGATAACAAAATATTTAGGGTCTGATGAGAACGTGGTTGTACCTGAGACTATTAGTGGTGTCATGGTCAAAAGCATAGATGATTATACTTTATTGGTAACAGAAGCATGAAGAGCATAGAGATTCCTGATAGTGTAAATTCAATAGGAATGGGCGCATTTAGAAACTGTTATGAACTAGAAAATGTATCATTACCTAGTGAACTTACTGAAATTTCGGATTATCTATTTTATGAATGCAGAAAATTGGAGAGTATTACCATTCCTGGTGGTGTTATCAAAATTGGAGTTGCATCATTTTATGATTGTAATAGTCTAAAATCGATTGATCTCCCTGATGTAATTACGAAAATAGACGCTTTTGCATTTAAAGGATGTAAGGAGTTATTGTTCATTGAAATACCTAGTGGAATTAATGAAATCAGCATGGGTACATTTGAATATTGTGAAAGTCTAGAAACAGTTACCATACCAGATACTATTACTGAAATAGGTAGTAATGTTTTTAATGGTTGCATTAGCCTAAACCGTGTTGAAATACCATATGGTGTAGAAATTATAAATTCTTCAACATTTAATGGTTGTTCAAACCTGAATACTATTGTTATACCTGAAAGTGTAGTTCAAATTAAGTCAAATGCCTTTTTTGGATGTGAGAATCTAAAAGATTTGAAATTACCTTCAAGATTAAGTCATATTTATAGTTACTCATTTGCTAATTGTGAAAACTTGAATGAATTAGTAATACCTAATGGTGTGATAAGTGTTGGTAGAGGAGCATTTACGGGATGTTCAAAGCTGAGTCACGTTGAATTACCTTCAGGATTAATTGAAATTGAATCTAATGCATTCTCAAGTTGCTCAGCATTGGAGGAGATAACGATTCCATTTAATGTGAACCGCATTGAATCTAGCACATTTAGGAGTTGTAAGTCACTAAAGGACGTTACTTTTTTAGGAGATGCACCTGATAGTTTTGGAACTTTTGTTTTTTATAATTGCAGTGATGAACTAGAAATAAAGTATTTAAATGGTACTGGAGGATGGACAAATCCTTGGAATGACTATGAAGTAGGCGTTGATACTGATGCTGGGATCAACTTAAACACTATTTCAACAAATTTTACTTATGAAAACGCTAAAGATGGAATTATCACAGTTAATGCGTCAGGTGCTAATGGTAAATACGATTATAGAATCAATGAAAGCGACTGGTTTAATGAAGAAGATGCACCAAATACAACAGGAACATTCCAGATCAGATTAACTGATACTACAACGAGTACATTTCAAGTACAGTTATCGGAAAGAACAACGGGAACATTTCAGTTAAACGTATCTGAACTTGAAGAGGGAGATTACTACTTACAAGCTAGAGATAGGTACGATATAAGCAATAAAACTGATGAAATCCTAATAAAAATTATTGATACCTTTAAAGATGTTGCCATATCAATTACTAAAGAAGCAGTTAGTGTATTTGGTGGATCTGATGGAAGTATTAAAATTGATGCTACAGGTGGAAGTCTGAGTTATGAATATAGTATAGACTCAGGAGATTGGCAAAATAGCGATACATTTTCAGACCTATCAGCTGGCACATATGAGGTTCAAGCTAGAGATATAAATAATATAAGCAATACATCAGACAGTATTTCAGTAATTATTACGGAACCAAATGAAACGGTTTCATTTGAATCAAGTATTACAAATGTAAGCAAATATAATGGTTCAGACGGTTCCATAACTATCCAAGCCCAAGGTGGTAGTGGGATTTACCAGTATAGTATTGATAATGGTGCAACTTGGAGTATTTCACATGTGTTTGAGAACCTAAAGGCGAGTTCATATTATGTATTGGTACGAGATAAAGATGACATTTCGAATATAACTAATGCAGTGTTATTGACGATTACTCAACCTGCTGATTCATCAAATGACGATGATAATGATGACAACGATGATGACAAGAAGAAATCTTCAAGTAATTCATCAGATGATAACAACTCAACTTCATCCTCTGATAATACAGTCGACGGAGACAAAGTATTGGAGAGTGTAAAAATTGATGAAAGGGATATAAAAATTACATTAAGTGATGGAACTCCAAAGGTAGCTTTTGATCCATTAACTATTCGCTCGTATTTTGAAAACAATGATACGCTTGTTATAAGTAGTGGGCAAGTTCAACTGAAATTTGATTCAGATTCTTTGTTGACTGGTAACGTTAATGAGTCTACAAGCAATTCCAAAGCAAGCTTAGAGATTGGTGCTAGAGTTATTTCAAATTTAGAAAAATCTGCTATTCTTAAAAAGATTCCTAAAAGTCAGCTGGAAGCTGCTAATGAAGTTGGAGACAAAATTTTTGATTTCACAGCTCGAGTTGTTACTCTAAGTGATAATGGTAAGACACAGTCAAATGACATTGGAGTGTTTGGCAAGTTGGTAGCAGTATCAATTGATCTGTCAGACGTCAATTTGACTGAGAATGAAATTAAACAATTAACTGCGGTAAGATTGTCGAAAATGAAGATGGTACAGTTAAACGAGTGATGCTTGGTGGAGATTATAACCCATCGACAAAGCAATTTACATTCTATACTGAACATTTTAGTCTGTACAGTGTTGCTGTAGCAGAAGAACTTAAGAAGATTGATTTAGTTATTGGAAGTAAAACAACAAAAATAAATGGACTAGAAAAAGTCAATGATACAGCACCGGTTATTATAAATAATCGAACGATGGTTCCCCTCCGTTTTATTGCAGAGAATCTGGATGCTAAAGTTGAATGGGAAGCTGAAACGAAGACTGTTACTGTTAATCAAGATGGGAAAAGATTGAAACTTGTTATTGATCAATTA
>LQAH01000392.1_pt1 | contig 10533 bp, 15 predicted proteins | sample 1535791 | NCBI WGS metagenome assembly LQAH01 (sample SAMN04331585, study PRJNA305678) | bioreactor metagenome | isolation source: bioreactor_4 inoculated with Wadden Sea sediment 2nd replicate of a... | place: Germany:Bremen
CTCTATAAAAACTCCTACTAAAGCACAAATGGACCTGTATCAATTTGTAGTCGTTATTATACCTATTGGTTTAACAATGTTTTCCACACAAACCGCGACTTTATAATTTTTACTGGCAAGACATGTATTATGCTCTAACAGCTACTGTTCTATCGATTATCTTTATAATATTGCATCGATCAGATGAAGACCCTTATAATTTGTCAAAACCAGTCCTTTATTTGACCATTGCATATGTGATTCAAGCATTTGATCCCATTCCTTGGTTACAACTTTTTTAGTTTAGGTCTTAAGGCTGTGTTCTATTTTTAATATAATGCGTTTGGTTTATTTACATGTCCATGAAGAAAATTATGAAGGAAGTCGTACAAGCTAAAAAAATTAAAAAGAACTTTCAAGATGAAATACAGAAAGAAGTTAAAAAACGCCTCTTTTATATGGAAATGTCCAAAGAAAAGATTTCCAAAATATCGCAAACCGATGAACTTACGAAAGCCCTCAATAGAAGAGGTATAATGAACGTTATTGACGAACACATCATGTCTAAAAAAACATCTGTTTTTAGTCTCCTTATCTTTGATATAGATAAGTTTAAGACCATAAACGATACCTTAGGACATATTGTAGGCGATCAGTGTTTACAAACCTTATCAAATATTGCTAAAGCAAATATCCGTGACCATGATGCTTTAGGAAGGTATGGTGGTGACGAATTTATTATTGTACTTCCAGGCTTAGATACAGATGGTGCATTTAAGGTTGCAGAACGTTTTAGACTACGTGTTTCTGAAACAGATGATCCGCATTCACTGTTTCTGTAGGTATTTCAACCTATCCAGAAAACGGAAAGTCGCCACGTGACCTCATTGACTATGCAGATGATGGTCTTTACATTTCTAAGGAAAGTGGACGTAACAAAGTTTCTAAACGATCATAATTTGAATATAAGAGCAGTGACTATAAAGGATTTAGAAATAATCCAAAGTCACTGCTTTTTTTATATGATTCATTCATATTGAAATGATTATAAAATTGTATCAAAATTATAAATGAAGTACTTTAAAAATCTGATTTAAAGGCTTTTAAATCAGGTATATATAAGTGGTATCCATATATATAAATTTTGTAAGGAGGTATTCATGAATCATAAGTACATTTCTAAATCGCCACCTCGTAAGGATGGCCCAGACAAAGTAACAGGTCGACTCCAATACATAATGATTTATTTCTCCGCAGATGCTACATGCAGCTCTAAAGTTAAGCCCCATGCACATGCCAAAATTATATCCGTTAAACAGAAGAAGCCGAAGCAGTTAAAGGGGTTCATAAAGTTGTAACGGGAGATGATTTTCCTATTAACATGGGCTTGTATCTTGGAGATAAACCACCCCTTGCACGCCATAAAGTCCGTCATTATGGCGAACCTGTCGCAGCAGTTATTGCAGATACACTAGAGATTGCAACACGTGCAACCTCACTTATACAAGTAGAATATGAAGCTTTGCAAGTTGTTAGAAATCCCCTAGAAGCCATGGCTGAAAATGCACCATTAATTCACGAAGAAATGGATACCTACAATCATATAGATGCCATTCTACCAGAACCAGGTAGTAACGTTGCCAACCGCACTAAAATTAGAAAAGGACAACCTGAGGTTGAGTTTAATACCGCTGACGTTACGGTAGAATCCACTTTTGATTTTCCTCCGGGCGATCATGTTGCAATGGAACCCCGTGGTACCATTGCAGAAATTAAAAAAAACAGGCCAAGTAATTATTCATTCATCTACACAAGCACCCTTTGTTGTACGTTCGCTAATGGCACCATTTTTTAATTTAGATGTTGGTAATATAACAGTTATAGCCCCTCCTATTGGTGGTGGTTTTGGCGGTAAAGCAGGTATTCAATTAGAGGGCCTTGCATACTTACTCTCCAAATCTGTTGATGGTCGCCCTGTAAAACTGATAAACAGTCGTGAAGAAGATTTAACAGCTTCGCCGGGACACATTGGACTCCATGCCAATATCAAACTCGCAGCTAGTCAAAATGGACTCCTTAAAGCTGCCGATTTAACCTATTTATTTGACAGTGGTGGTTATGCAGACTATGCAGTTAATATTAGTCGTGCAGCAGCTATTGCCTGTACAGGACCTTACAATATACCTAATGTAAAATGTGATTCTATTTGTACTTATACAAATCATCCTTTTGCTACAGCCTATAGAGGGTTTGGTCATATCGAACTTGCATTTGCTATAGAACGAAGTAGATATGTTAGCAGAAAAACTGAATATAAGCCCAACACAAATACGTTTAATAAATGCGATTGAACCCGGACACTTATCTCCAACAGGCCAGACAATGGACCATAATACGGGTGACTTAAAAGCCTGTATAAACCGTGTTACTGAAGTCCTCAATTATAATGAAAAACCCGTACTACTCGACAATGGTCATATTCGTGCCCAAGGTTTAGGGTGCTTATGGAAAGCACCTGCAATGCCAACAGATACTGATGCAGGGGCCATTATAACTTTTAACGAAGATGGATCTGCTAATTTAAATACGGGTGTTATAGAAATTGGACAAGGTACAAAATCGGTACTGGGACAATTGGTAGCAGACTTTTTTGAAATGCCCTTTGAAAAGGTTCATGTTATTTATGACGTAAATACATCTTCTTCTCCACATGACTGGGCCACAGCTGCAAGTAGAAGTTTATTCATGGCAGGCAATGCAACCCTTTGTGCGTGCAGAGATGCCAAGTCTCAGATGTTAAAACCGCAGCTGCTGTCTTAAGATGTCCTGAAGAAGATTTAGTTATAAAGAACGAATCTATTTACCTACCTGATGAGCCAGAGGTTGCACTGCCTGTTAAAGATGTTGTTTTAGGATACTCTTACCCCAATGGCAACAGTATTGAAGGACAGGTTCTTGGTCGAGGGAAGTATATTTCTAGACGTATTTCAGGGATCGACTCTGAAACTGGGGAAGGATCTCCTGCATTGGAATGGACTTTAGGCGCCCAAGGTATTGAAATAGAACTTAACCCTGAAGACGGGTCTTATAGAGTTACTAAAGCTGTATCCTGTATGGATGTTGGCAAAGTGATTCATCCAGAACTTGCTAAAAATCAAGTGATTGGTGCTATATCAATGGCTTTAGGTTTTGCTAAAACGGAAGGTTTTGAATTTAATAGCAGAGAAATGGTTACCAATGACGATTTAAGGAGTTTTAAAATAATGCGATATGGTGAAGAACCTACCTATCACATTGACTTTATAGAAACTCCGCAACAAGATGGTCCTTTTGGCTCACGCGGTTTAGGTGAACAAGGTGTCATAGGTATCCCCGGTGCTTTAGCCAATGCTGTAAGCAAGGCAACACAAATCCAACAAAATAGATTACCACTCACCCATGAACGGGTTTGGAAATCATTACAGGAGGCAAAATCATGATTACGCGTCCACTTATTTATAAGCGTCCTGCTTCATGCAAAGAAGCTGTTGCAGCTTACTTTGAGGCTACAGATCAAGGACTTACTCCCGTTTATTACAACGGTGGCAGCGAAGTTAACACCTTTACCCGAAAATTTAAAATGAAACCAGATGTACTTATAGATCTTAAAGGGACTGAAGAAACAAAGGGACTTACAGTTAAAGATACAACTGTTTATATCGGTGCCAGTGTATCCTTAATGAGGTAATCGAAGCATCTATTCACCCTTTAATCACTGCATCATTGGCAAGTATTGCAGACCATACAACTCGTAATCATATCACCTTTGGTGGAAACATATGTGGCCGATTACCCTACCGCGAAGCTGTTTTACCATTGTTATTAACAAAAGATGTTATGGCTCATATTCAAACACAAGATGGTTTTATAAAAAACCATTCAGTACCGTTTTAAAACCGACTCATCCTTAAACAAAGGGGAACTTTTTGTAGGTATAGAATTTGATAAAGCAAACCTGCCCATGCAGGCTGATGCTATACGCAAAACAAAGTCAGGCAAAATAGATTATCCACTTATACATGTGATGATGTCTAAAGAAGATAATCGTCTAAGTATTGCAACTAGTGGATATGGCTCTTTTCCAGAGTGTGTAGAAGACATAAGTCTGTCTGGTGTAGAACCTACAAATCTTGTTGATTTTTTGCTAGACCAACTCACAGACAAAGTTAAGTCAGATGGATTAGGGTCTGCAGAATACCGTAAAAACCTGATGCAAATAGCTTTAAGAGATATTTTAAAACAATGGGAGGTCTTAGGATGATAACGTATAGTGGACCTACACAAGTTGATTTAAAAGTAAACAATCACACCTATACAGTAACCATTGAACCACAAGAAAGTTTACTCTATGTACTCAGAGACAAACTTGGACTAACCGGTACACGTATTGGTTGCGAAAACGGCGATTGCGGAGCATGCACCATCTTACTTGATGGCAAACCTTATAAAGCATGCATGTTACTTGCTGTAGAGGTGCAGGATAGATCTATAACAACCATTGAAGGTTTAAATAACACAACTATTCAACAGGCTTCTTAGACTATCATGGTTTTCAATGTGCTTTTGTACCTCTGGTTTTATAATGAATGCCTTTAGTCTCATGGAGAACAAGCCCAAGGCAACAGATGAAGAAATTGATACTTGGTTAAAAAGTAACTTATGTAGATGTACGGGGTATGAAGGGATTAAGCGTGCAAGTTAACTCTGCACGAATGAATGATGAATAGTGAATGATGAATGATTGAAAGTTCAAAAAACGTATAAAATGCAGCCTCTTTATGAGGCTGCATTTTTTGAAGTTATACATCGAATGATTTTACATTTAACATCATTGACTCTAATGGATTTCTTTCATTAGGTCGTTCAATAGGATGGAAAAGTGGGTCAAGTTCTTCTAGGTTTCCGTAGCGTCCCATGGCTACCATGCAAATAATATCATGGTCTTCTTGAATGTTTAGCTCTTCCCTAGCACGGTCTGCATTAAAGCCAGCCATACCATGGGTTACGTAACCTCTTTTCCAAGCTTCTAACTGCATAAATCCCCAAGAGGTACCTGCATCAAACTGATTCCATTTATTTGCTTTTTGATTTCTATGAAATACATTGCTACTTAAAACCATCATGAGTACAGGTGCTTTACCTGCCCATTTCATATTTTTTCATTTAAGAAGGATCTCATAAGAGTAAGGTCGTCATTTTCATAGGCTACAATATATCGCCAAGGTTGTTCGTTAAAACAAGATGGAGCATAACGTGCAGCTTCCATAACTGCCTTTATATCATCTACCGGTATAGGGTTTTGATCTATAGCCCTTGCAGACCACCGTTCTTTAATAATTTCTAATATATTGTAATTAAACGTTCTAGCCATTAAATCCTCCACTTTTCATCTAAAATACAGTCGGCGCAAGACCGACCCTACGAATTGAATTTACTATCATTTTTCATATAAAATATAGATCTGTGCTTTAGACTTAATATTCTTGTCTTTTACCTCAAGGCTCTAAGCTCTAAGCTCTAAGCTGCACCATAGCTGCCTTTTAACTATTTCGGTATATTCACTGTAAACCGCGTATAGTCATTGATTCGACTCTCACAATTAATATTTCCTTTTAGCTTCTGAGTTACCAAATTGTAAACAATATGAAGACCTAAGCCCGAGCTCCCACCACTTCTATTAGTGGTGAAAAATGGTTCGTAAATTTTAGGTAAGTGAGACTTTAGGATCCCTTTTCCGTTATCTTCATATATGAGTTTTAATGTTTCTCTTTCATCAACAACGTGAACCGTAATTTGACCAGGGTAGAACTTATCGAATCCATGTATTAAGGAGTTCATAAAGAAGTTAGTAATAATTTGAGAGAAAGCACTTGGATAGCTACTAATATCAATTTTTTGATCACAATACAAATTAATATGATGCTGTGTGTTTCTTAATTCTGGCTTGAGACTTAATAAAATTTCTTCAATATACTCACAGACATTAAATTGACGGTTATCATCTATGGTCTGGTCTACTGCAACTTCTTTAAAACTACGGGTAAGTTCTGATGCACGTACCAAATTACTTCTTAATAGTTCACTTGACTCGGTTACCATGTTAATAAAATTCTCTAAAATCCGTACGTCTCATACGCTCGCTTCTATAGGTTGATCTAAATTTTAATACCTCTTCTTCTAAATAACTTGCAGTTGTTACACCTACACCTACAGGTGTATTAATTTCGTGTGCAACACCAGAAACCAAACGGCCTAAAGAAGCCATTTTTTCTGACTCTACTAATTGCTCTTGAGCCAGTTGCAAATGTTTAATAGTGTCGTGTAATTTAACATTTGAATTCTTTAGTTCCCTGGTTCGCTCATGTACCCTACCTTCTAGTTCTTCATTGAGTTTACGCATTTCTATTTCTATAAGTTTGCGGTCTGTAATGTCTGTAATAACACCTACATACCCTTTTTCGTCGGTTTGGGATAAAGCAGTCATTTGTATGACATACCAGCAACGATGCAAGTCTTCATCGTAGCAAGAAAATTCAACTTTAAATGTTGGGTCCTTAGCTTTTTCTTTCCATTTGTAATTTTCATGTTCATAATGGGTTGGCGATTCAACAAGTTCAGTCCAAGCTTTGTTAAGAATACTTTCTTCTTCATTTGTAAAAATGTCTAAGCACTTTCGATTAAAATAAACGATCTTACCTTCTGAGTCCGTCTTTAAGATACCTACAGGTGCAACATTAGCAAGGGCATCTAAAAACAGTTCATTGTTTACAAGGCGTTTGGACCGTTCTTCAATAATTTTGTTTTGCTTATCACTTAAAATGGTATTCTGCAGTACCATACCTATAAACCCTGTTAAGCTTGTAATAGTTCAATGGTCGAACTTAAGTTATTTAAATCGTCTAGATCAAGACATATTAAATAGCCCACACGTTGTGATGGCTATCGAGAGGAACAATCAACAAATCTTCAAACTCAACAAGACGGTGTTGTAGTTCAATACTTCCGTGTTGTTCGTCATCACTCCAATAAAATAAAATCAGTTTCTTTATCCATTTGATTGGCTAAATTATCAAAGAATACTTCACTTATATTCTTTAATTGAGCTTTTGGACAAATACTCACAAGCTGATTTGTTTCGCCTTTTGAACTTGAAAAATGGCGCATCAACACCGCGGTTTTACACCCTATCATTTCGCGTATTTGATCCGTCACTTGGTCAGCAAATTGGTTTAAATCTTCTGTGTTTTCCATAATGTTCTTAAGAACATCCATGGTTAAATAGTTCATTGACATATCTTCAGAATGATCAATTTCATTTAGTGCTATGCGCATATTATCAAACCCCTTTTAATGCATTCCCTTTTGTGAATTGATTTACAGCACAATGGTAAAACGATTATTCTCTCTCTATCTTTCATATACTTACCCAATGACAAATTAGATCAAACTGAAAAAAGCCGCTCATTAATATGAGCGACAAAGTTTACAAATATCTTCAATTTTTCTTACAACGTCTATTTCGTAACACCGGTCTATGGTATGGTCTTTATAGATTTCTCCACGACATACATGTTCAATATCTTTCTTAATATAGGTATAGAGTTCGACATGTTTCTCCATGTCTTTCAAACTACAACACATTTCTGCCTTCACACGATGAACCAATCCCCATTCGTAAGGATTATTTAGCTTACTGGCGTTATTTTTGAGCTTTTTTAATATACTCAAGGGCTTGGTCATATTCTTTTGCATGGGCTTTAATAAGGCCCATAAAAGCACAAGCTGTTGATCTACCCCATCTAAAATCATATTGATCATAAAGCTTAATAGCTTCATTAAAATAATCCATGGCTTTTTCTAGGTCACCTAAATCATATGCTGCATGACCTGCATTGGTATAAAAATCGTTAGTCGTCCAACTCTATTTGCTGCTTCACACATTCGAATTGCCTTTTCATAATGAAAATAGCTTCTTCAAACTGTTGTCTTAACCTGTAGCTTTCACCTAAATAGTAATATACAGCTGCAGAATTTAATACATATTTATCTGGGTTCCCAAGGGATTCAAATACTTTAAGGGCATTGTTTAAACTTCTTTCGCCTCCGGTAAAATCACCGGTTAGTATTTTTTGATATCCTTTTAGTCTTAGTAAAATACCAATTTCGTACTTTAGGCCTTCTAACTTAGCAAGATCAATAGCTATTTTTTACATATTCCTGCATTAAGCCAGTATCATGAGAATTAATAGCATAAAAAATGAGTTGTAAGTAGCCTTTAATCATATATTCCGAATGGCTATCTGTTCTGCGAGTGCAATCATATTTTAGCAGCAGCTACTCCCTGTTCATAGTTACCTACTTTTATGTGGTAACGACAGAGCATATGCAAGTATCTGATTTTAAGAAGGCGATACCCATACTGTTTTGATTCGCCTCCTCTAACTCACTTAATACATTACCAATATAATCTAACTCTAAAACAATTTCTTCTTCACTGTATCCCCGTTTATCAACGACTTCAAAATTGCTATTAATAACAGGAAAGGTTTCATAGTTCATTTGTAAGTAATCATACAAATTACTGATAGAATACTTTACTGCAGCTATTTTATTGCCTGCTTCTTCAAAGTGATAAACAAGGCGTGAATAAATAAGTCTATCCTGATAATTATGTTTTAAAGACCGCTCTAATGATTCTGCTACACGTTTATTCAAAATACGTCTTTAGATAAAGACAGGCTTTCGTAGATAAAGTCTCTCAATTTTTGATGGGTAAAACGATACTCAATCATTCCAGAATCCGTGACTACTTCATTGAGCATGTCATTATTAATCAGTTCTTCTATGGCTTCAGTTAAGTCGTAATCAACCAACCCACTGATTTCTGATAAATTATCAAAAGTTACCTTATCAAAGAATACAGACACAATATTAATTATTTTTTTGCAGAATCGCTTAAAAGATTCATGCGTGACTTTAATACATCCTGCATTTTAGGTGTTAAACCTTGGAAGGATCTGTTTGCTCGAATATGGTTCAATATTTCGACCATAAAGAATGGGTTTCCGTCAGTTTCTTTAAAGACTTGGCTTTTCACACCCTCTTTTAGGGCAACACCTTCTAAGTACGTTTCTGCAAAGGCAATGGTCTCGTCAAAAGAAAAACGCTCTAAACAGATTCTTCTTAAAGTCCCGTATTGGGACCCTTCTGCAGCAATTTTTTCAATCGGATCATATTCACCCTTACGGCCCGTAAACACCATGAAAATAGACTTGTTTTTATTTTTCATGAGTAGGCTTTTAAATAAGGCAAGGCTCATTCTATCCATCCAATGAATGTCTTCTACAAAAATAATCATTGGTATTCGATCTGAAATGCGTTGTACAAGGTCTAAAACCGCACGCTCAACTACATGATTTTTTATAATATCAAGTTTCTCAAACTCATATTCTTGTACTTCAAATTCATCTGAAATAAAACTCGGGAATAAATAGCCAATCATTTTACGGATGGCCGATGGAATAGACTCACCAATGTGGTCATAGTATTTAGAAACTGCATTCATGAGTTCGTCCCAAGCTTTGTAATAAAAACCCTCTTCGGCTTGAAAACAGCTGGTTCTTAAGACAAGACACTTACTTTCATCGACTTCTTGAATAAAACGATTAACAAGGGCTGTTTTACCAATACCGGCTTCACCAGTAATAAGTAGCGACTGCGCCTTTCTACCTGTTCTAAAAGCGTTAAATTCCATGCGTAGTTCATTATATTCTTGGTCTCTACCAAAGAAGAAGTAATCTAGTTTTTCAACTTCTGTCTTTTTTGCAGCTGTACGCTCTTTCATAATTTTCTCGAACAAGCGTGTTGTTTCAACATCAGGTTCTATACCAAGTTCTTGGTCAAGAGTCTCTGATAATTGCTGATATATTTCTATACACCTATTAAATTTTCTATCTAAAGCATATAGCTCCATTAATTTTTCGATAAATGACTTCATCAAACTCATCAATTTTAAGTAAACGATAACAAAGTGCTTTTGCATCGTCTAATTTGCCCTGTTTCATATATGTATCTAATGACGTTTGAAGATGCTCTGTCATTTTGTCTTGCATTTGGTCTCGTAATCGATGCATCCATTCTTCAAAAGGGTCAGCATCCTTTACATGAAACCCCTCCATAAACTCCCCTTTTTCATATAGGTTTTGAGACGATTCTTGGAGTGTTAAGTCCATGTCTACCTGTATTAAATCAGAGTCTAGTTCTACAATGGCTCTATTACCCGTTTTAAAAATATCCTTTTGCAGGTTCTTTTTTTATAATATAAAGTGCATTTCGTAAGTTCTTTTTAGCTGTTTGGTCGTCTACATCACACCAAAATAAATGAACCAAAGAATCCCGCGATGCCTGTTTTTCGACAGCCAAATAATAGAAAAGCGCTTCGGCCTTCCTAAAAGGGAAATAAATAGATTCATTGTTGTATGTAACTTTAGGCATACCAAAAGACTGACTTGAATC
>LQAH01000393.1_pt1 | contig 10517 bp, 15 predicted proteins | sample 1535791 | NCBI WGS metagenome assembly LQAH01 (sample SAMN04331585, study PRJNA305678) | bioreactor metagenome | isolation source: bioreactor_4 inoculated with Wadden Sea sediment 2nd replicate of a... | place: Germany:Bremen
ATTGCATAGCAATCAAAGCTTTTTATTATCTCTTAAAGGTTTTACCTATTTCTTATATCCTGTCTCCTGTTCGGATTTACAAGAGTAAATTCAACGTATTCCCCTGCTGTTGCATCTGTTTTGCTGAATCGCAATTTTATACTGATCAATGACTTGGTTTTGTCGCAAGCTTGTAATTCCTTCAGCAGCATCTAAGTCTTCAATTCTACTTTGTGCAGACAAGGTGTTTTCACGTGCCACTTCATTGGCACGAACGGTTGATTCGAGTCTGTTTGTTTGTGCACCAACTTCACTTCTGGCTTCACTTACTTGGGTGATGGCATTGTCTAAATCTGCAAGGTTAAAATCTCCAGTTACATCAAAATTTTCGATCCCTAATTCAGCAAGTCCAGTATTGGCAATGTTCATTTTCGCACCGGTACCATTTGGATTACTTGCAATATTAAGGTTTTCAATTGAACCATCTAAAAGTTTAGTTCCATTGAATTCGGTGTCTTTAACAAGGCTGCCGATCCCTTCTTTAAGCTCATCAATTTCTAACTGAATCATACCTCTGTCTTCATCAGTTAAGAGTCCGTTAGAAGCTTGTACAGCAAGTTCTCTCATACGGTTTAATTGTTCGTTAATACCACCCAATGCACCTTCTGCTGTATTTCCAAGATTAATTGCATCTTGTGTGTTTTGAGTTGCTTGATCAAACCCTTTTTCAAGAGATTTCATTTTCTCTGCGATGGCCATCCCTGCCGCATCGTCAGCAGCTGAGTTGATTCGTTTCATCGACGAAAGTTGAGCATAGTTTTGATCAATTTTCATGAATAATCACTCCAAATCCTGTTGAGGTTTCCATTCGTCTTATAGAATGTAACTCTCTACTAACAACATCCTTTTAAAAGTATCCTTACTTATATAGTATACCCATGTAAGGGTTATGTAAACCTATAGCTTTGGCAAAAGGTCAAAAGCAAGTTCAAAACTTTTTAAAAAGATGATTATTCTGTGTGTTTTGATACTGTTAGTTATATTCAATTAATTAATTTATGAATATATTTAATTATTATCCCGAATAGAATCAAAGTAAACATGCAAAATCCCAAAATGAATTCACAAAAATCATCGTAAACATCCTTCGCCCTTTGGTTTACTTTGCTCCAAAATTTTCTCACTGTACTACCCAAGTACAGCAAGAAAATTCTGAAACAAAGTAATTCCAAATTGCGAGTATCTTTCTCGATGTTTCCATAAATAATTCGGGAAAATAAGAATTTTCAAACAATTTGTAAAAAGTATGTTAAATCATTGATTGATTTGGGGTATATAAACTGTATACCGCTACAAAAATGGTTTGCGTAGCAATGTGTAACTTTTACAATGCTACGATTTTGTTGTGTTTAAGAATGTAAAAATTGATCTCAAAACTGTTCATAAGCAGAGAAATGTTTGACCCTATTGGTAAAGTAAAATGAACAGTTGAAAATAAAAGAAAGGAGTTGAATCGATGAACGTATCATTTGGTATGATTACGCGAAGTTTCAACACACTCGATCCCATTGAGGACTTTCTGGATAATGCTTCAAAACACGGACAAAAGGTTTACAGCGTTGTTATTGGATATTCCTTCAACTGCAATTATGAACTTGTGGAAGCACTCAGAAAGAGAGTCAATGTATTTACGGTAAAAATCAATGAAGCAAATTTTATGCGACAGGAAATGAGGGCCATGGGAATCTCAACTAAAACTATTAGTACGCTTTTAGATGTTCCTTCTCTTGAACGAAGCAACTTGGTGCCTTATGGTATCAATCGTAACCATGTTGTTATGAAATCAATGTTAACTGGCTCAGATGTCCTTATTTTTATTGATACAGATGTATACCCACGTTTGTTAGTAAATAAAGATGGAGAAACATACGAGCAAGATATCGATTTTGTAGGACGCCACATGGCATACCTAAAAGATGAAGAGGTGGCTGTAACAACCAGTGATTATTCTGGTTTCTATATTATCCCGCCTATGAAATTTGACGGTATGAGAGAACTATTTGCAGGCCTTCAAAAAGAAAATGTGTACACCTATTTAATGAATCATGATGAACACCATTGTCTGGCTTATGCAAACGAGCAAGAAAGAGCACCTTTTATAACCAATAAAATACTAGGTGGAAATGTTGCTATTAAACTAGATGTGTTTAAAAAGATATTACCCTTTTTCTCAACTGTTTATGAAGTTAATGGAATGGAGTATTTAACCAGAGGCGAAGACACTTTGCTTGGGTTAGAACTAAATAAAGCACCCCATACGAAATGTATCGATATTGATACCCGTATATTCCATAATACCTTTAATAACTATCCAATGGTTCCAGATGTACTGGAAGATCAAAATATAAAAAGTCGTTTCTTTTACGCATGTATGGGGTGGATCGGAAGAAATCCTTTTATGAACCATATTAATGGCGCCGATTTAGATGCTATGCGAGACGAGCAGTATGCAAATCTGCTTATAGGTGCTCCTAAAGCAGCAGTTTATTTTAATGATGCTCGCTTCTTACAATTGCCTGAAGCCCTCTTAGCTTCTTATGAACAAGCTAGTAGAGTTGTGGATGAGTACCACGAACTCTCAAGAAGTTGGAGGGAATTCATAAAAAATGTCACTTAAATCCAAGAGGAGGTTACGATAATGAGAGTGTTGATAGTGAATCATTTCCCGCTTGAAGGGTCTGGTAGTGGAATTTACACGAAGAATTTGGCTAGAGAGCTTGCAGAGATGGGGAACGATGTGAAGGTTATTTTCCTGAACATGAGGATATGAGTTTTCCTGAGTTTGAAACCGCGTAATTAAATTTAATAATGTAAAACAGTGGGTACGAACTAGATTACAATTTTCCTTGTTTTACGTCTCATCCGCGTAGTGTTAATACATACTATGAGTTAACAGATGATCAGATGCAAGAATACATTGATACCTTTGTTAGAATCACTAAAGAAGAAGTAGAAAGCTTTAAACCTGATATTATTCATGCACAACATTTATGGATTACACCTTATGCTGCAGCTCAAACAGGTGTGCCTTATATTGTAACTGCTCATGGAACAGACCTTAAAGGATTTGTTAAGGATGAAAGGTATCATTCATATGCCCTTGAAGGCGCTGCCAAAGCTGCAAAAAATCATAACTATTTCTAAAACAAGTAGATGCAGAGGCAAATGAGCTTTATAAGCTTGAATCAGGCAAAACAGAAATTGTTATGAATGGGTATGATGAAGGGTTATTTATGCCTAAAGACTTATCTAGAAGTGCCATCTTACAAAAGTTTAACATTGATAGAGAACCCAAGTACATTGTGTCTTTTGCAGGTAAAATGACACACTTTAAAGGAATTGATGTTTTGCTAAAAGCTGCACGTGTTTACGAAAGACAGTTAGACCATAGTGTAATGACTTTAATAGCGGGTAATGGTGAACTATACGACGAGTTAACGGATCTTAAAAATGAACTTGGCTTAAGGGACACCTATTTCCTTGGCCATGTAAATCAAGATCAACTTGTCGAAATTTACAATATTGCAGATGTTAGTACGGTTCCTTCACGGACAGAACCATTTGGTTTAGTAGCAATAGAAGCTATGGCATGCGGAACCCCTGTTGTTGGGACAAACCAAGGTGGATTACCTGACTTTGTGACTGACGATGTAGGAACATTGGTCGATGTTGATGATGATTTGGGCTTAGCAGATGCCATTGTTAGTGAAATTCAAAGAACGGACAAAGATAATCGTGCTCTTGGTGCACATGAATATGCTTTAAAGCATTTTTCTTGGAAGCATTCAATAAAGCGCGTTGATGAGATATATCGAGAGAATATTAAATCTTAATAAAAGGAGTGTGATCTCATGCGTACAACCGTTGTTATACCAACCTATTGGAGTCGGGCAACAACAGATCCATGGCAAGAAGGGGATGCAGTTTATGATCACCCAACACCTATTGATGTAGAGGGTACTTTAGGTAGAACACTCGAAAGTATGAAAATATTGAATCATCGCGATTTCAAATTGGTTATTCCGATCTGTCCTACGGCCGATGAGGTAGAAGATGCAGCTGAAGAACGGGTCCGTGATATTATAAAAAAAGCCAATTTGGACATTGAAACCTATGTTTTTACACAAAAGAATTTACGTATGATTAAAGATGTTTAAAAGAGCATGGAGTTAAAGAAAAGACAGTTGATATGCTGAGCTTAAAAGGCTACTCAAACGTTCGAAACATTTGTCTCTATGTAGCCCATATCTTATCCAGTGATATTACTGTGCTCATAGATGATGATGAGCTTTTTGAACAAGCTGACTGGATAGGTATGGCAAGAGAGTTTATTGGTAAACGGGTTTATGGTAAAAGTGTTTACGGTGTTGCTGGATACTATCTCAATAAGTATGATGAGTTCTATGATGATGTAGATATACTACCTTGGATGACTTATTGGAATCGATTTGGTAGTAAAACAAAAGCCTTTGATAAAATTATTGGGTGTGAACCAAGACTCAAAATAACACCTTTCGCTTTTGGTGGAGCATGGTAATTCATAAAAACATGTTCCAAATTGTTCCGTTTGATCCCCACGTAACACGTGGTGAAGATATTGATTATTTAATGAATGCTAAAATGTTTGGGTTTGATTTTTTCTTAGATAATAAGTTAAGTATTAAACATTTACCACCTAAGAAAAATCATCCTATCTGGAAACGTTTTAGAGAAGACATTTATCGGTTCTTGTACGAACAAACTAAAATTAGGTCACAATATGAAGTCAATAATATGAACCGTGTTACACCGGAAGACTTTGAGCCATATCCTGGTGACTTCTTAAAAGAAGACCTAGAAGATAAGATTTATAAAACCAATGTATTGCTCGGTCTTGAGTACTTATCAAATGGAGACGTAGAAGCCTGTCGTGAATCTATTAAAAATATTTACTTAAGTAAGTATGAAGCCATTCCTAAAGACGATCCATTTACCAATTATCGAAAGACTCAAAAACAAATGGGTTAAGATAGTTGAAGGTACACGCGAAAAACGTATGGAGATTCGTAAGGAAATGGAATCTAATAACATGACTCGGGAAATGCGCGAAATAGACACAGAAGCATATAAGTCAGTTACTGTAGACCAGATTGTAGAACGCTTTGCGCAAATGAAAGACTTTAAAAAGTTTTCTGATGCAGAAATTATGCGTATTGCAAACATGGCTAAAACAGTTGCTTATAGAGAAGAAGAAGCGCTCTTCAAAGAAGGAGATACCAATTTAGGATTCTTTATCATCTTAAAGGGTTGTGTAAGAATCGTTAAATACGACGATAAAAAGGAAGAAATTGTACTTGGTAATGTGTGTTCAGATGGTGTTATTGGTGAAACTTTCTTATTAAAAGAGCAATACAATGTAACGGGTGTTGCCAATGAGTTTGTTGAAGCCATGGTTATGTATAAGGAAGATCTTGAAGTACTCATACAAGAGGATCCTGAACTAGGTAATAAACTTCTTTATCTATTCTTAGATCGCTTGTACTTTAAACTGCATCGAGCAAACTTGCAAACTACGTGAAAATGTCATTCAAAATGAACAGATTTCAAGTATGAATTAAAAAGAACTAATAAAAACATGCTACACTAGAATAAGCCTCAAATTTAGGGGCAGGACTTGTCCTGCTCCTTTGGCGAGTTTAGCAACAAACAAGGGGAGGACAAAAATTATGGATAAGTTCATCAATAAGTTTAAAGAAGGAACAAAGTTTGTTAATTTAGAGTCCAGTGTTGACGCAAGCTTGTTAGCTGATACGGACGGAGCAAGTAATACTTTATTAGAAAAAAATGTGTTAAGTTTATTCCGGCGAGTGGTGCTGCTACCCGCATGTTTAAAGATTTATATACATATCTAGATACAAAAAAAGAAACTGATTTCATTAACCATTTCTTTAAAAATGTTACTAAGTTTGCATTCTATCAGGAATTAACCCAAGATAAAAACTTTGATATAAAAACCCTAGAGGGACGTTTAGATCTTGTAGAAGCTTTATTAACAACAAAACTAAATTACGGAAACAAACCTAAAGCCCTTCTTAAAGTCCATCAATAATGGAAGTGATGCTCTAACACCAATAGATGAACACATATACGAAGGAGAAAAATACTTACCTGGTGGTGAGCTTCATTTACATTTCACCATATCTAAAGAACACGAGCAGATGTTTAATGACTATGTGAATCGTGTGAAGGGTAAGGAGCTCGATATAACTTATTCATTTCAAAAAGAACGTACTAACACATTGGCTGTTAATATGGAAAATGAACCTTTTTTTATTGGACAATGGTCAACCATTATATAGAGCAGGAGGCCATGGGTCTTTAATAGATAATTTAAATGATATTGATGCAGATATCATATTCATAAAGAATATTGATAATGTGTGTCATCGTGATCATTTAGAAGAAACGATTACATCTAAGAAGAAATTGGCCTTAATAGGTGTTCAAGTAAAAGATAAAGTGGATGCGTATATAAGCCAATTAATGACTAATGACTTTGATTTAGGTGATGTAGAATCATTTATACGTGATGTTCTTCATGTGAATTATAAGTCTGAAATGACGAAAGAGACAGCCTAAGGGTTTTAAATAGGCCTTTGAGAGTATGTGGTGTTGTTAAGAATCAGGGAGAACCAGGCGGTGGTCCTTTTGTTGTTGACAATGGCGACTACACTGACTTGCAGATTTGTGAGACTGTTGAGATTGACAGAAATAATTCGAGAGATGAAGAAATACTAAGCGGATCTCAATTCTTTAATCCCGTTGACTTGGTTTGTTTTGTAAAGGATTATAATGGAGAAAAGTTTAATTTGTTGAATTATGTGAATGAAGATCGCTATTTTATCAGTGAGAAAACCTATAAAGGTAGAAAACTAAAAGCGTTAGAACATCCAGGACTGTGGAATGGTGCTATGCATAACTGGAATACACTATTTGTTGAAGTACCTCTCCTAACGTTTAACCCTGTGAAAACAGTCAATGATTTATTGAAAGATGGTCATATGGGGAGAAAATAGGAGCACGGTTGAATGAAGAAATAACGAGAACGGAGTGCGGAGAACGGTTAAATGAAGAAGTGACGAGAACGGAGTGCAGAGCACGGAGCACGGAAAAATCAAAAGCATAGAACATAAAGAATCGGCTACGGCCGATTCTTTTAGATTCAAAATCTTTTGATTTTAACCGTTCTCTGATAGCCGTTCTCCGAACTCCACACTCCCATTACATTAATGTAACAGTTTGTCGCAATGTACATTGTATAATAGAGTAAATAGGAATCATAATCAGGAGGGGTACATATGAACTTGGATCAACGAATTGATGCAATGCGTGACGAGATTATAAAATCAACTCAGGACATTATTAAAATTAAAAGTGTGGAAGCAGAACCTAAAGGGGATATGCCTTTTGGCGAAGGTGTTCAAAAATCTTTGGAATGTGCTTTAGAACTTTCTGAAAAGCTTGGTTTTTCAACTAAGAATGTAGATAACTATGCTGGTCATGCAGATTTTGGCGATGGTGAAGAAGTACTCGGTATTCTTGTGCATGTAGATGTTGTACCAGAAGGCGACAATTGGGATTACCCACCCTATGGTGCGGAGATTCACAACAACCGCATTTACGGACGTGGAGCCATTGACGACAAAGGTCCTGCTATTGCAGCTCTATATGCAATGAAAGCAGTTATGGATTCTGGAGAGCCATTAAATAAAAAAGTACGTATGATTTTGGAACCAATGAAGAAACCCACTGGAAGGGTATTGATTACTATCTTGAAAAAGAAAAAGCACCTGATTTAGGTTTTACACCAGATGCAGATTTCCCGGCAATTCATGGAGAAAAAGGGATTCTTATATTCGATTTTGTTAAAGAATTTGAAGACAAGCTTAATGACGGTGGCATCGAAATTCTTAGTATAGTAGGTGGTACAGCACCCAATTCAGTGCCTGATTTTTGCCAAGCTCAAGTACGTTCGAATATTGCTTTTGATCATATATTAAAAGCTTTTAACGAAGAACGAAAGGCTAAGATTGAGATGGAGAGAGAAGACGATCTCATTGTTTTAAAATCATATGGGGTTTCTGCCCATGGTTCTACACCAGAAAAAGGTGTGAATAGTATTGCACATTTATTAGAGTTTTTAAATACCTTGGACTTACAAATAGGTGATGCTGCAAACTTTATTAGAGATTATAGTCGCTTAGTAGGCATGGACTTAAATGGAGAGCGAATCGGTTGTCATTTAGAAGATGAGCAATCTGGTAAACTGGTATTTAATGTTGGTAAAATAAAGATGACAGAGACTGATGTCCAAATGGCTATTAATATCCGTTACCCTGTTACTGAAAAAGCTGAAGATGTATATGCTGGTATGAGAGAAAAACTTGATGGAACAAAAATAGGAATCGTTGAAGTTGAAACGAAACTACCATTATATGTTCCTAAAGATAATGAACTTGTTGTAAAACTCATGGATGTTTATCGTAAGCGTTCTGGAGATACAACATCTGAGCCAATTACTATTGGCGGAGGAACCTATGCAAGAGCCATTAAAAATGCAGTTGCGTTTGGACCTTTAATGCAAGACATGGAAGAAACAGCTCATCAACGCAATGAATATATAGATGTTGATCATCTGATAGATATTGCCAAGATTTATGCCCATGCTATTTATGAGTTAGCTAAGTAGAATTTGCAAGTGTGTAAACTTTGACAAGATAGGTTAATAAAAGCCCTTAATGGTTAATCCCTTTGAGTTAAATTATAGGTTATAATAGGATCTATAAGGTTGACTTGGGAGGTTAATATGGGCGTAAAAATAATGGGTTTTTTAATTGTATGTTTAATAGCTGCGTATTTGTACTTTAGAATAGCACGATTAGTACATGTGAAAAATTACATCAAAATAAAAGTAGAGTAGCCCCTAGAGGCTACTCTTTCTATGTCCCGTTTAATTTGGGACTCAATGGATTTTCCCTTATGAGGAGGAATTTTATCCATTTTAATCTTTTATATGTTTTAAGTGTTTATAACCTTATATCTTGACTCATGTTTTGGTCAAATAGTTTCACTATTTGACTATATAATTAGACATTTCTCGTTCTTGATCCGGCAAGTCTTTAAATTTGACATGTTTAACTTTTGCCTTTGCTCTTAACCATATATAATAGACCACCAATGCCAAACCATATGAGAATAATTCCCCATTCATAAGGCCAGGATAATGCAGCAGGTAAACCTGGGAAACATATAAGCAGAATAAATGCCGACATAATGACTGCTGCCGAACCGATTACCTTCCAGTGTTTGACTGAATATGGACGCTTAAGGTGTGGTTCATTTTTACGTAGTGCTAAGAATGATATAGCTACCATTAAGTAAGCAATAACTACAGCAAAACTACCAGCGTTAACAAGCCAAGTAAGCATACTCTTCCCGAATACCGGTGCAATTGAAGCAATGACACCAATCAATACGATTGATTTCGTAGGTGTATGATATTTTGGATGGATTTTACTAAAGGAATGAGGTATCATGTCTCTTTCTGCCATGGCATAAATAGCACGACTTCCTCCCATAAAAAAAGGCGTTCCAACTGGTTACAATACCACCTAAACCAGCTAATACTAATAGTTTAGAGGCCCAATTACTTCCGTTAAATACGGCTCTCATAGCATCGGCTGTAACAAGACCAGAAGAAAGAATTGCGTCTTGTTTGAGAGCCAATGAAACACTTACAACAATCATTATGTACCAAAGAACAGCCATAACAACTGAGAGTAGCATAATTTTTCCAATTTCACGATGAGGTACGTTCATTTCTTCTGCTGCCTGAGGTATGACATCAAACCCCATAAACATAAAGGGTGTCATTACAGCAACGATAAAAATACCTTTGGTACCGTTGATCATCAGTGGAGCAAAGTTCTCAGCAGAACCATTAGCTACGCTTCCACCAAATAACATAAGACCAACAACTGCTATTAAGACAGTAACGGCACTTTGAATAAATGCTACATTCTTTGCACCAAAATAGTTAAACAGCCATAAATTGATAAAGAAGAAAAAATGCCTACAAGTAACCATGAAGCATAAACATCGTATCCACCAATGGTATAAAGGTAGCCTTTTAAATAAGATGACCCAATAAAATACTCTAAAACAGATGGAAAAGCTACTGCCTCAAATGCAACAACTGAGATATACCCTAAAACAATGGCCCACGAACTAAAGAATGATGCACGCCATCCTAATGCCCGTTCGGTAAAAACACTAACGCCACCACTTTCTGGTAAAGCAGATGTAAGCTCTGCATACGTTAAACCAACGCAATAAACCATAAGACCACCAACAAGAAAAGCCAAAATGGACCCTAACGACCCTGCGCTAGCTATCCAGCTTCCTGTTAGAACAACCCAACCCCAACCGATCATAGCCCC
>LQAH01000394.1_pt1 | contig 10515 bp, 18 predicted proteins | sample 1535791 | NCBI WGS metagenome assembly LQAH01 (sample SAMN04331585, study PRJNA305678) | bioreactor metagenome | isolation source: bioreactor_4 inoculated with Wadden Sea sediment 2nd replicate of a... | place: Germany:Bremen
GAAATTGATATCGAAAGTGTCTTTGAAGAACAAGAAGTTGAGATTGTATTCGAAGCATTTCCATCAAAAATATACCACGGAAAAGTAATGCGTTTAGAGGATATTCCGACATCCTCTAGTGGCATGGTAACCTACGATGCAATCATTCAAATGACAGATGCAGATGAGTCTATTAAAGATGGAATGACATGTGAAATAGAGTTTATTCTAACACAGCGTATTAATGTCGTAACCATTCCTAATAAGGCGGTTACCTATGAAGACGGCAATCAATATGTTGACTTAATCAATATACAAGGAGATCAAGAAAAAACAGTAATTAAGACAGGGCTAACCGATGGAAAAATGGTCGAGGTTACTGAGGGACTTACAAAAGGCGATGTAGTGGTTTATCAAATGGTGAGTAAGGAGTGAAACCATGCAACTAAAAGAGATATTTAGATTGGTATTTACTCATATTAATGAAAGTAAGGTAAAAGTGTTCTTAACGTCCCTTGGTATTGTAGTGGGCACATTAACAATCGTCATGGTACTTGCTATTGGGCAGGGGAGTCAGGCCAGCGTTGAGGAAGAATTTAATAACATGAGTGTTGGAACCATTATGGTAATGCAGAAATTTGGTCCAGACTCAGAGTCAACAAATGAAAAACTTGATATGGATGTTGTTGAAGCTCTACAAATATCTGGATCTGCAATCGAAAGTGTAACAATATCGATCAATGGAAAGGCCGATGTTGTATATGGACGAAACACGTACAGCGCAACAATAGGTGGTGTGAATTCAGATTATGCAGAGCTCAACAACTTGACCATAGATTATGGACGATTCATTAATGAAGACGATGAGGAAGACAGTCAAAAATCAGTTGTCTTAGGATCATTATTAGCGGACCATTTATTTGATGATGAATATAATGAATCGACCATTGGTGAGAATATAATACTGTCTGGTAAACGTTATGAAGTCGTTGGTATTTTAGAATACCGTGGCGACTCTGGACCCGGTATGAATGCAGATGAAGGTGCTTTTTTACCTTATGAAGTTGCAGAAAAATATATAACAGGAAATAGTGTGCGGCCCAACATTACAGTCGTAGCAAAAGACTTTGAATATGTTGAAGAGGCCATGTTGGATATAGAATCAGTACTTGTCGAGTTCTTTGGCGAAAAAAGTGATACTTTTCAGTTAAGAGATGCTGGGAGTCGCGTTCAATCTGCTAAGGACTCTGCAAAAGCAATGACACTGATGTTATTTTCTGTTGCTGTTATTGTCTTAACGGTTAGGTGGCATTGGTATTATGAACGTTATGTTTTGTATCTGTAAAGGAACGTACAAAAGAAATAGGTATTCTCAAAGCAATAGGGGCAAAAAAAGAGAGACATTATGCTGCAATTTTTTATTAGAATCAGTCATGATCAGTGCAGGAGGTGGCGTCGTTGGTATCCTTCTATGTTTTCCGCTGATGCCCTTGTTGGACATGTTTAATGTCAATACCATATTTACACCTTTATGGCTACTTAATAGCATTTTTATTTTCTGTATGTACGGGTATATTTTTTTGGTTATTATCCAGCATCCAAAGCAGCAGATTTAAAACCTATAATAGCTTTAAATTATGAATAGAGGAGAAAAATATGAAACGAAACCTTTTAATAATCGTTATTGGAACTCTTTTTGTATTAGCTACAGGCTGTGCAAATGGTGATTCTCAAGAAGCAACTCAAGAAGCAACTCAAGAAGACAATGTAGCAACGGTGCAAACTGAAAACAAAGAACCCCAAAAAGAGAACGACCCTAAAGATATGAAACGGGCTGATGCATTAGGTAAAGTAACACGTATAGTAGGTAATGAAGTTACTTTAGATTTAATCGAAAATGCCTGAAGTAAGTGAAGAAAATAAATCTGAAGGTAATGGGCAAGAAAGAATGAAACAAGGTAATGGTGGAGTAGAACCCACTTTTACGGGTGAAACTAAACAGGTTGTTATTCCAGTAGGCATACCCATTTTAACAAGGTCTAAGACAGGTCAAGAAGAACTCGATTTGAGTGATATTGTGAGTGGATCCATGATTATGTTATGGATGGACGAAAACGAGACACCTTATAGAGTACAAGTTATGGGAGCGCGGTGATCAGATTGAGGAAAAGTCCTATTCATATCGAAAACTTGCATAAATCATATCCCATGGGTAAAGAGAAACTGCATGTTCTTAAAGGTATTCATTTAGATGTAAAAGAAGGTGAATTTATTGCCATTCTCGGTCCATCGGGTTCAGGGAAGTCTACGCTCATGAATATTATAGGGTGTATCGATGTTATGGATGAAGGTGTTTATGAACTCGACGGAACATCTGTCAAGGCTAACAATGAAGACGAGTTAGCAGCTATTCGTAACAAGTTGGTTGGTTTCATATTTCAAAAGTTCAATTTACTAGCAAAATATACGGCACTAGATAATGTTGCAATGCCTTTATATTGCAGAGGAATGTCAAGGGAAGAAGCCCATACAAAAGCCAAGGCCTATCTAAAACGGGTTGACTAGAAGACCGCATGCATCATAAACCCAATGAACTTTCTGGCGGACAACAACAAAGAGTGGCTGTGGCAAGAGCCCTATGTGGCGAGCCCAGTATCTTATTGGCAGACGAACCCACGGGTAACTTAGATTCAAAGACTGGTGAAGACATTTTAACTCTATTTGAACAATTAAAAGATCAAAATCATACCATTGTGCTCATTACACATGACCATGAAACGGCAAAAAGAGCCGATCGAATTATTCATTTACTTGATGGCGTTATTCATAAAGAAGAAATATGTATAAAAAGAAAAGAAAACTGGCTGATATTATAAAAGGGTTGTATTATACGTGTAATTTGTCGTATGATACAACCCTTTGTTCTCTATATAAGTCTAGTGTAAGCATATATGTCGATTAAGCTTCTGAAGTGATTCCCATGTAAGTCATCATGCTATCTTGAACCATAGCTTGATAAATCTGAGAGAGTGCATTTTGTGCATCTTCATCTTCGGACTCGTAAAGGTAATCTAGAAGACTCGTTTCATCAGTTTCATCGTCAGATTGATTCAATGCCTCGAGCATTGCTTCGATGCTGGATGTTTCTTCTGTGCCTTGCGCACCTTGAGCTCCTTGTGGTCCACCTGAAGGTTTACCACCAGGTGGTGGGCCTTTAGCTCCTTCAGGACCTTGACCTTGACCTGCACCCTGACCACCCATCATCATTTGACGTTTCATAGCCCCTTGCATCATCATACCAGGATGGTTTTGTGGTCTTCCACTTTCACCTAGTATACTGTCCATATGGCCTTAAGCTCTTCGCCGGTTAAAGCGCTGTCGCCATCCTGATCAATTTGACTCATTAAATCTGCAGACGATACTGTTTCGCCGGTTAATTCCGACAATTTATCTGCCATGACACTGAGTTCATCCGTACTAACGGATTGGTTTGATCTGATCGAGCTGTTGGAATAATCTGGTCTTCTGTGCCTGCGTATAACTCGAATAACTAGTAGAACCAATACTGCTCATCATAATTTTCCCTCCTTTCTTCACATGATCTGTTGCCATAGGTGTTACTCTCTTCTATTAAATCAGAGAAATGTGACAGCTTTGTGATGGAACTACCAGTTTATGTGAGAAAATGTGAAATTACATACTTTTTATTTATTTTTCATTATCTTTTACTATAAGTATGAGAGATAATAAAATGAAGCATAAAATAAAAAGATCCATTTAGTTAATATGGCTGATCATGTAAAATATAATAAAGCTATAAAATAAAAGGGTAATAATGATATAGAAAAGGGTGATCATATGAATAAGAAGATCCATAATATAGGATGGAGTCTTTGTATAATAAGCTTACTTGCAGGATGTACGGCTAAAGTTGAGAACAAGGATATCGAAAAAATTATAGTATCTGACACTGCAGCAGATGCACTACTAATGGATGTAGAAGGCTTAGATAATTTAGATGATATTGATGCACTTATCGAAGAATTGTCAATTATTGAAGCATTAGAAGAGCCTGGAGAAACAGTAGATGCAACTGAACCAATGGTTACAGAAACGACAACAGAGCCAGCTGTTACAGTTGCTGAGCCAACCCCTGTTGTAATTGAGCCTGTTGAAACACCAGCTCAAACCACAACGGATGTTCAACCTACTGAAACAGTCGAGGAAGAATCACCACGCGAAGAAAAAGATCAATCATCAAATTTCTTCGGACAAATAAAAACGTGTTAATGGGAAAAAGTTGGTTATCCAAATCGTTCGTGTCGAGAAAATAGATCGTAGCCTACTAGAAAACATGACTGTAGAAGAAAGAAGAAAAACCCTCCAAGAAAGTGTAACTTACACCGAGTATTATCGAACAGTCTTTTACGATGATGGTACAAATATTGTCTCCAATGGAGCAAGTGTCAGTTCGGACCAGTTGGTAGTTGATAGGTTTGTGCAGGTGGCAATTGCAAAAGATGGAACCGTAAAAACAATACGAATGGCCAATTTAAGATTTAAGTAAAACAAAACCTCTTAGCCTATACCTATGCTAAGAGGTTTCAGCTTGTAGAAAAACTCCTTAACTTCTTTGTCACGGCACATTTTATTGACTCTTATTTATGTCTATATAAACTGCGATCCGCTAAAATGCTTGTTCCGCGAATTTAAGGCTTTTTCAACAAGCTTAGCCTGTAGTCTTTAAACTTTAAAGTAAAAACGGTGAAGCCGTTTTTCTTCTTAAGAGTTTGTTGGAATATCAAAATAAACAGTCGTACCTTTATTAACAGCACTTTGAATACCATATTTAAGATGATGTGATTCAAGTATGTTTTTACAATAGACATGCCAAGGCCGGTTCCTGAGTGATTTCTTTTACCAGACTTGTCGGTTTTGAAAAACGATCCCAAATATAGGGGAGGTCTTTACTTGCAATACCAACACCGTTATCGCGAATTAAAATTCTGTTGAAATCAGTATGCTTTTCAGATTCAATATTTATATGGGTATTGTTTGGGCAGTGGTGTATAGCATTACTAATTAAATTATAAAAGACTTGATGCATTTTTTCACGATCACCATATATGTGCACATCATCATTGATCGAAACCTTTATTTGAATCTCTTTGTCATTGGCTGCAAAATGTAATGAATCCGTAACTTCTGATGCTAATTTGGCAACATCAAAGGTCGTAGGTTGTAGTGGTATATTGTTACTTTCTAATTTTGATAAATACAGTATTTCCTCAACGATACGGTTGAGTCTAGCTGATTCTTCAATGATCTCTATCATATGGCGGTCATTGCTTTCCTTATCGAGTGCAGGTAATTCTTTTACCAGTTCTGCGTAGGCACTAATTAAAGATATTGGTGTCTTTAATTCGTGGGTAACATTTGCTATAAAGTCACGCCTAAACTCCTCAATTTTGCCCAGTTCCTCAGCCATATGGTTAATACTTTTCCCAAGTTGCCCTATTTCATCCTCAGATACATTATTTACCCGCGTTGTAAAATCGCCCTTGGCAATACGTTTAGTTGCTTCTTCTAGGCGACGAATAGGTTTTATCGATAAAACAGCATATACAGATGCGAGTATGGTTGCTAAGACTAAAGAAATGACAACTAATAATAGAGAGTTGTTTTTTTAAAGTTTCAATGGTTTCTTCAATTGGAGCTACAGGTGTATGCATGATGATATAGCCAATGGTTGAATTTTCATGCTCAATAGGCTGTATAGAAACGATTCCTTGATTTTGAGGATGACCATCATCAATGCGTTGGACAAATGGGGCTTCCTTTAATAATGTATCGTTAATATCGAGTCCATTTAATTGACGTTTCATACCTGCTATTATACGGTCTTCGATGTTGTATTTAGCATTACCTAATGCTTGATCGCCACGTTTGGGTTCGACTAAATCCTTAATACCAATAGACGGATGAATAATAGAATTTTGCCAATACCATTAAAGTTCATGTATTTAACGTTAAGTCTGTATCTAGAACAAAAATCCGTACGTTAAGCTGTTCAGAGTAAGAATCAATAGTGTCTTGATATACATAGTCAAATTCTAGAGTTGATGCATTTGTTGCAATCTCTTCAGCGAGTTCTTGATTGTTGGTGCGTAAAGCTGTTTCTCTTTCAGAAAGGTAAAACTCCTTTAAAAATCCTATTTGAAAACTCCAAATTAGAATCAGTATGATGATTACAATGGTTGTAATTCCTAACCAAAGTTTAATAGCAATACTCTTCATCTTATTCGCCTACCTTAAGTTTGTATCCAACACCCATACTGTAGCCAATGTATTTTTATAATCGCCCATTTTTTCGCGCAATTGTTTTATATGTGTATCAACTGTCCGTAGGTCGCCAAAAAATTCGTATCCCCATACGTTCTGTAATAATTGCTCCCTAGTAAACACTTGTCCTGGATGCCCTCCTAAAAAGGCTAAAAAGTTCATATTCTTTAGGAGTGAGGGATATTTCCTCATTATTCAAATAAGCTTGTTTTCCTAAATCATTTATTTGTAAATCGCCAAGAATCAAAGGTTGATCCGAATTCTGCTCATCGTTTTTAGAACGTCTTAGTACAGCTTGTATACGATAGGTAACTTCTTTTAAACTAAAAGGTTTGGTAATGTAATCATCAACACCCATTCGAAACCGAAGAGTTTGTCGTATTCTTCGCCTCTTGCAGTTAACATGATGATAGGAATGTTAGAATATCTTCTAATCTCTCTACAGACCGTCCAACCTTCAATACCAGGCATCATCACATCTAATAGAATAAGGTCGTACTCGTTAGCCTCGTTCATTTCTAATGCAGTTTTGCCATCTTCTGCTTCTTCTATTTTAAAACCTTCCTTTTCTAAGAAAAGGCGCAACACTTGTCGCATTTTTTGCTTCATCATCTACTATTAGTATCTTATAACCTGCCATTTTATTTTCCTTTCTTTCTTTTAATGATCTACATAAATTGTAACATTGTTTAGGAGGAGATAGGACCTATCAAAGGATTATTTATAAAGGTTTCAAGAGTTTCTCACATTTTCATCACAATTAGACAATGTTAAGAAATAAATGGCTGAAAAAGACAAAAAAAGATAGAACTCCAAATCACATATTAAGAAAAACGTAATAATGTCGAAAAATAGTATAATTTGTAGTATAAATATGATATAAAATGTATAGTTAGGCAACGAACTTATGGAATTTAATGACATTATAATAGATGAGACAAAATGGAAACGGATACAGTTTCCAAGTGCGAGGTATTTAAAATGATGATTGTTATACGATAAAAATGAATTAACCCATATCAAAGATAAAGGGATTGTCATGAGACAATCCCTTTTTATATGCGTGTATACTTATTAGTTAGATTCATGATTAATAGGCAAAATGACTTTAAATAATGAACCTTCACCAAGTTTGCTCTCAACTTCTATTCGTCCTTGATGACGTTCAATTATATCGTGACTTATGGATAATCCGAGGCCGGTACCTTCATTTCTTTCTTTAGTCGTAAAACCAGAATCAAATACTCGTTCAACAACATCTTTAGACATACCAATACCGTAATCTTTAATAGCGATGGTCACGTTGGTATCATCGCTTTGGGTTTCAATTTCAATAATGCCGTTTTTATCGCTTGCATGTATTGCATTTACAAGAATATTCATAATAACTTGATTCAACATACTTGGGTAACATCTTACAAGGGGAAGTGTTCCATAGTGTTCTTTTAAATTAATTTTGTTCTTCCATAAATTCGATGTTAATACCAATACACTTTGAATCCCTTCGTTAATATCTGCTTCTTGATAATCAGACTGATCAAGCCTGCTAAAATTTTTAAGATTTCTAATAATTTCACCCATACGTTTTGCAGCATCTAAAGATATTGCATTGGTGTTCTCTAAATTTTTTAAAGCTTTCTTGAGTTTAGGATCTGCTTCTGTGTCTACTTTTAGTTCGACCATGGGTAATATGGTTTCGGCCATTTGACAGTTACTTTTAATAACTCCCAAGGGTGTGTTGATTTCATGTGCAATGGCTGCTGACAATTGGCCAATAGAAGCCATTTTTTCACTTTGGACAAGTTGGTCTTGCTGTTTTTCTATAACGTGTTTAGAATCGCTTAACTCAATATTTTGAGCTTCTAATTCAGCATTTTGAGCTTCGAGTTCATCTTTGTAGTCTTCTAAGTTTTCGAAATATGTGCTCATTTTTTTTCATAATTCTATTGGCGTTTATCTCGAAGTTCTTTTATTTCATTAGGTGGCCTTCTAAGCTCTATAAATAAATCTTTTCCAAATGCATAGTCATCAACAGCAATGGCGGCAAGTTGTTGGTTGAGTAGTTTTATAGGCTTAAGTATAGGTATAGACAACAATTTACTCATAAGCATGGCAATAAACAATGCTATGATACCAGAAGCAACAAATACTGCGATAACAGGTGTCATTACATAGTATAAAATAATTGGATTAATTGAAGTAATAATGGTTCCTACGAGTTCATCAGACTCATCATAAATTCTCAGAGTAGATTTGCTATGGCTATAGATACCTAATAGTTTACGGCTCATAAAACTAAGCTGTTGAGTCTCTAGTGATAAGGTTTCGTAGTATTCAATTCCATTGTTTAAATTATCATCTGTATCTTGAGGCATCGCAAAAACAATTTCGTCGTTAACTTTGAATTCAGTCAGTATAAAATCAATCTCAACAAACTCCCGTAAAGGAATGAGTGTTTCTATTTCGTGGAGAATATTGAGGGCTGAGAGTATAAAATGCTTTTGAGCAGATTCATCTAATTGATCAATGTATATCTCTGGATCTACTTGATTCTCAATAATTGTTTCAATAGGTGTAGCGTCAGCTTGTACCTCTGTTTTGGAACGTTCTCTCATTGAATACAGCATAGTCGTTAATTCTTCTACAGAAATGTTGTCAACATCTGCGCTTTTCTCCCATTGTCTTGCTCTTTCGAATTCAGTTTCAAATTGAGTAATAAAACCCTGTATGATTGAATTGTTTACAGAGTTTGAAACGTAAGATGAAAGGGGCAATGATATGGTAAACATCAGTGGCAAAATAAATAGCATGGTTATTAGCAAAGCTATACATGCAGTGTAAACATAGAGTTTTGTATTTTTCTTTTTAAGGAACATTTAAAAACATAGGCGACCTCACTCATTATGTATATTAAAATTGAAGGTAAGTGACATAAAGGTATATTTTTATTATACCTTATGGACTGTGATGTAAATCTAAACAATTCATTAATTTTCTGTGTAACCATTGCTATTTGCGCTGTATCATTTTTATTATGATGATAGAGTTACTTTATCGAAACAGATTCTAATAATTGATTCGCTTCAAAAAGGGTAAGACTAAAATAATAGACATAAGCATGAACCGCTTGAAATGGAGTTGAACATATGACTAAAGTATTAATAATAGATGATGAGCAAATGGTAACACAAACCTTAGAAACATTAATAGAAATGATGCTAGACTATGATGTCTATACATTTAATGATCCTTTAGCATTATTAGAGTCCGATTTTCTTGACAATACACCGATTGATTTGGTCTTGTCAGACTTTATGATGCCGCAAAAAATGGTATCGAAGTATTAGCTGCAATTAAAGATAAACAACCCCAAGCTGTACCTATTCTGTTGACAGGTTACGCAGATAAAGAAAATGCAATAAAAAGTATTAATGAAGTAGGTCTATATTATTATTTAGAAAAACCATGGGATAATCAAGAACTCATAACTGTGATTAAGAATGGTATCGAAAAGAAAAAATTTAAAAAGACCAAAGTACATAATAATATGATCATCATTGAAAAACGCAATGACGAAATCACAAGACTCTATGATCTTTTAAGAAAAGACTTTAATAATGAAATGGACAACGTAGTAAGTGTTGTTGTAGCACTCGCTAACTTAATAGAAGCGAAAGACGCCTATACAGATGGTCATACGAGAAGAGTATCAGATCTTTCAGTTGCCTTAGGTAAAAAAGCTGGTATGAATGAAAAGGATATTCAAGACTTGAAATGGCTGCAATAGTACATGATATTGGAAAAGTAGGAACGCCAGATCAAATATTAAACAAACCAGATAAGTTAACTGATATAGAATTTGAAACCATGATGTCTCATCCGGAGTTAGGTGCCAAAATAATTAAACTTTAACTGCTTTAGAAGGGTGTATAGACCCTGTCCTTCATCACCATGAAAACTAGATGGGACAGGTTATCCTAACGGTCTTAAAGGTGAGGAAATTTCCTTAGCAACAAGAATTGTATGTATCGCCGATATATTCGACGCCTTGTTTACTGACAGGCCATATAAAAAAAGGTTTTCAATTGATAAATCTATGGCAATATTGGATGATATGGTAGGTCAGGGCAAGTTAGATGCAGATGTTGTAGCTATCTCCATGACTTGGTAAAAACAAGAAGTGTTTAAATATTA
>LQAH01000396.1_pt1 | contig 10510 bp, 20 predicted proteins | sample 1535791 | NCBI WGS metagenome assembly LQAH01 (sample SAMN04331585, study PRJNA305678) | bioreactor metagenome | isolation source: bioreactor_4 inoculated with Wadden Sea sediment 2nd replicate of a... | place: Germany:Bremen
CTTTAAAATCAAATGGATTGGAATAATTCAGTGAATTGATTATTTTTTCTAAAATTGATTTTGTTTCTTCACTGAGGCTATCAATAATTCCCTGTTTATTCTCAGTTTTTGTTTGTAACCTTTCATCTTGATCTATCTCATTATCACAGATAATGCATTCATTAAGATTCTCATATTTTTTTCAGGATTGTAATGGCATCGTCATGCTGTTCAATTTTTACAATATTTGATTCTGAGTTTACTTCAACTAACTCTGTAATCATTCTTATAACAGAATCATTTTCTTTATAATCATCTATAAAAAAACTCATCTTCAAAGGATCATAATTTGGAATATCTTCGATTTCATTTTCTCCTATTTCGTGAATGAAGATATGTTGATCAATTTTTTTTACCCTTAGATTGATTATTTATAATATCAGCGATAAATTTATTGATATTCTCATTGTCAATTAATTTAAGTAGTGGACTCGATTGTTTTGTTATTTTATATTGATTTCTTAAGGATTGATTAAGACTTTGAAAGATTTGTTTGAAATTATTTTCGATTGATTCTTTTAATTCATACTCTCGTCTAATATTATCACCTAGAACAAAATCCTCTGTCTCGCCTCTAATAATATTTCTTCCATTTTGGTCATCAATAATATAAAAGGGACTTTCTTCTGGATCAGAATAATTGTTATTTTCAATTGCAATATCAATTTCAGCTGATGAACCTTGTTTTAAAGAGTTTGCAAAACTTGTTTTCCCAGTTCCATTCGGTCCATATAATACCGCAACACCTTCGCGAGTGAAATCAATGATATTATTTTCTTGTAAATTTACAAAATCAGAACAAAATATATTATTAAGTTGTAATTTATTAATTCTAATACTCATTATTTCTCCTTCAATAAAACATATATTATTTTAATGCATATTTTCCTGACAGATTATCCTCGCCCGTCGGCCGGAGGTCCGGGCGATCTTCCTCCTGGGGGACGAATTGATGCTAACTACAATTATGTGAATTTCCTTATAATTTTATATTTACATAGCCTGTAATTCAAGCAGAATTACTTTTTTCCTGTTTATATATACAGGGGGACATGATTTATGAAAATTATCTGGAAGATTTTACCCGGGAGCTTAATAACCGGAATTATTCCCGGAATACAGTAAGAATTTATACCGGTCATCTTCGACAATTTCTTGAGTTTTCCCGTAAAACTGATTATGAACCGGGAAAGAGGATTGCTGTATTTCTGGAAAAAGAAAAACATTCAAATGAACAAAGAAGGCTTGCATGGTCGTCAATAAAACTCTTTTATACTCTTGTGCTTGGTAAGAGCTGCCCTTATAAGCTTGAAAGAATCAGAACTAGAAAAAGACTTCCGGATATTCTTACGGGGGAGGAGGTTTTAGTTATAATTGACTGCATCGAAAATATAAAACACCGTTTAATTATTTCCCTTCTTTATGGAAGCGGTCTCAGGGTAAGTGAGGTCTGCAGAATAAGGATAAAGGATATTAATTTCAGTGATTTATCTCTTAAGATACTGGATTCAAAAGGCAATAAGGACAGAATTACTCTTTTTTCTGAAAAATATGCACAGGAAATGAAGAAGCTTGCAGCAGGCAGAAGTGCAGGGGAGTATTTGTTTAAAACAATAAGTGAAAAGAAGTATTCTGTAAGAACTGTGCAGAAGATTTTTGAAAAAGCTCTTTATAAGAGTGAAATTCAGAAAAGCCCTACATGCCATACTTTAAGACATTGTTTTGCAACTCATCTGATTGAGGCGGGAATTGATATAAAAACTGTGAAAAATCTACTGGGACATAAGTCGGTAAAAACTACAATGATTTACATTAACCTTGCAGATCCCATCTCCAAGCGGATTAAAAGTCCATTATAAATTATCTGAATTTCATGATAAGGGGTAAAAGTTATATTATCTGTATTGCATGATAAAGGAGGATTTTTAGAAACTTCTTATTAGGAAGATAATATAGTGTTTGTATTTATTTCATATCTTCTCTGACTGGTGAGAATACATCAAGTATTCTGCACTTTGTTAATGCTCTTCCTGTATGAGGGATATTTGAAGGAATAACAATAATATCTCCCGGTTCTATAATTTTTAATTCTCCTCCAACAGTCATTTCAAATTTACCTTCAAGGATATTTACAACCTGTTCATGCGTATGTGAATGTTCTGGGAGTTCTGCTCCTTTTTCAATGCTCCAGTAGGCATGAGTCATATTATCTGAATGAATAAATTTTCCTCTGAATCCTTTTTATTTTTTCTTTTGCTTCAATAGAATCTAGATTTACATCTTTCATATTTATTTCTCCTGATAAATTTATCATAACATGGATTTATTTTTGAGAAGTCTATTAAGTATTGAGATGAAGATTTACCTTTACTTATTTCCTGTTGTTGTCATGTTCATCAATATCATCTGCATCCCAGGGATAGCAGCACCAGTAGTCTGGAATAATTTCACCTGTAAAGTATTTGCTTATTTCTTCGGGAATAACACCTGCTTTCGGTTTGTCTTTTTTATGGAGGACTGCAACTGCAATTTCTGCAGGTTCATGTTTAAGAAGTTCTCTAAGGCAGTATTCAAGAGTAGATCTTGAATCATCTACTTCATCAACAAGAAGTATTTTCTTTCCTTTAAGTCTTTTTTCAACTTCATCAATCCATTTGGATTTTCTCAGGTTTACTCTGAATTTTGTTATTGCTGTCATAATATTTAACACCCACAGTAAGGATTGGAAGGTGCAGGAAAGTTTTCATTATTCTTGCAGGGATAAAGCCTCCTGTCCCGATAGCAACCATAAGGTCCGGCTTGAAGTCAGTTTCAGATATTTCAATTGACAGTTTTTTAATAGTTTTATGTATATCATTATAAGTATAGTAAAGTTTTTCGCCCATATATTCCCTGCTTTAATTATTGTTATTAGTCTATTTAAAAATAAATAGTTCTTGATCTTTTATCAAGTGGAAGAGGCTTATATCTATTTAATGAATTGATATTAGTCTCTGTTTTTCCTGAACCGGGCTAAAGCTTTTAAAAACAGTTCCAGCTGTTTTTCTATGAAATGCTTTTTTACTGAGTTTTTTAGCAGATTTTTTTTGTATCTGATATTCCAAAGGAATGAATTTTCTGAAATCTGTTTCTAAATTGTATTTTATGCATTCCTTATTCAATTTTTAAATAAAATGAGTTTTTTATTCCTTTTCTTATTCTTCCGTTTTCATAGACAGCTTTAATCTTCTTCTCTAGTTCAGGAGATCTCTCATGCAGTCTGCTGAAAAAAACATCCCCTATGTTTCCTGTAAGATATAAAAAGCCTGACATTAAATAAACTGCCCCCTGAATCGGCGGCAGCTTCTGTAATTGTTCTAACAGCATTATCTGTGTCAGATACAAACGGTATAACAGGGAAAAAATGCAGGGCAGAATTGATGCCGTATTTAGATATTTCTTTTAGAGCGGCTATTCTGGATGCAGGATCCGGTGTTCCCGGCTCAAATATTTTTGATAGATCAGGATCAGCTGTTGAGAGTGAAAATGCAATATTTACATATGTAAGCTTTGAAAGCTCTTTAATAAGATCAATATCCCGGATTATCAGATCGGATTTTGTGCTGATAATTACCGGAACTTTTAAATTTTATCATCAGCTTAAGGATATCTCTCATTACCCTTGTCTCTTTTTCACACTCCTGATATGAATCTGTGGATCCTCCTATGTTGATTATACTTCTGCTGTAGTCGCTGCTGTATAATTCTTTTTTCAAGGATTTCTATTATATTTTCTTTAAATCCTGTCTGTATTGGGTCTTCTCCTGTTCTTCTGATTCTGGAAGCTGCCGCATAACAGTAGATGCATTTATGGCTGCATCCTGTATAGGGGTTAAGATCTGTTTGGTAGGGTAGATTGTTTCTTCCGTGGTGATGAAGCGCCTTTTTTTACTTTATAACTGTAGTAATTCATATTTTCCTGAATATTTTTTTCAGCAGTATCAGAATAAATGAAGATGCAAATATTATCATTGAAATAAAGGGAAACAGTCTCCGTGTTTTGTGTAAATGTTGTTTTGCTTTTATTGCTGAGAGGTATAACTGTGTTAGATAATGCTCCTCGTAAATGGTACTGTTTCTATAATTTCACCCTTCCTGTCTATTACTCCGCTAAGTCCCGATGCTGTGCTTCTCACAACATATCTTCTGTTTTCAACCGCCCGGAAGAGGCTGTTTACAAAATGCTGCATTCCTTCTGTTTCTGTAAGCGACCAGTAGTCATTGGATATATTGACTATTATATCTGCGCCGTTATTTACAAAGCCTCTTACATAATCGGGGAAAAGATCTTCAAAACATATTGGTGTTGAAAATTTAAACTTCGGATGATTGAACACAGTCTGAACAGTCCCCGGTTCCCATAGATAGACATCCATCTTAACAAGTATGTCATACATCCATGGAAGCTGTTTTTAAACGGAAAATATTCAGTAAACGGAACAAGTTTATTTTTCTGTATGTATCAAGTCTTTCTCCAGTATCAGAAAAATAAACAGCAGCATTATATTCATTTCGGCTTACTTTTCCGTCTTCTGATTCTACTATTTCATAATCATCATTTCCTGTTATAAGAAAAAGTCCTTTCTCTTTCTGATATTTTAAAATTTATGTGTAATTCTGGTCAGTGAATTATAATTCTCTTCTAAAGCTCCCCACCTTCTTATATTAGGAACAAAGGCTGTTTCTGACCATACTATAAGATCCGGTTCAGATAGATCTGCTGCTGTATTAGTAAGTCTTTCAAGGGAATCAAAGCTTTCTTCATAGCTTGTTTTCCGAGGATCTGCATTCTGCTGTATAAGGGCAAGAGATACTGATTTATCTTCGGTCAGTTTATTATCACTGCTTATTTCATATAATCCGAATATTATTATTGCGGCAGATGTTATTCCTGCGGTAATCAGCGGACTGTGTTTTTTGAAAATATCATGATATTTTTTAGAAACTGATTACTTTCAACAGTTTCGAGATTTTCTTTTTATGTTTCTGCCGGTCTTAAGTTTTTTCAGAATCAGCTGTGCGGATTTTTTCTGTAAATATATTCTGCAGCTGAAGTATTGATAAGAACTGTAAAAAAAGAAATTCCCCATATACCTGTAAGAGATGCTATTTGAATTAATGGAAGATATCGGTATAGCGCAGATCCTGTAAGACACCATGGATATGCGGAAAAGCCGGATGATCTTGCCCATTCAAAAACTATCCATGCAAACGGAAATAAAAGCCATCCGTATTCTGACTTCTTATAAATATAAACAGCAAAAACCATAAAAAAAGTAAAAAGGCAGGTATATAGAGCTGTAACAAACTGAAGTGATACCAGGCTGAATGTTGCAAGCCAGTAGTTTATTATCATTGTCTGAATTATTCCGAATGTAATACCGTAGAAAATTCCTCTCTTAATAGAAGATATTTTAAAAGTTATTAGCAGTGGAATAAATGATATAAAAATAAGAAATCCGAATCCTTTAAGATGTAAAAAAGAAGGAAAAGAAAAATGCGTAAATCAGAGCAGATAAAAGTGTAAGAGGAAGCCTCATGTTTTTAAGCGTAAACAGACTGCCTTTTTTAAATATATTAAATGCAGATATATCAGCACATAAAAGGGGAAGAAATAAAAGAGCTGTTAAGAGTCTTTCTGTCCCTGTATCCGGGGCAAAGTTAAGAACATCAGAGCTTTGAGCAAATCTCTGAACATATTCAAGTCCTGCATTTGCAGCAAAGAGGTAATTAAAAAGGAAGATTATTAAAGTTGAAGAAATAAAGAAATCAGCCGCCCCTGTACTTCTGAAGCCTTTCCTGGATATGTTTAAAATTATAAGCCATATTAAATGCATTATAAGAGCAGCAGCAAAAGCATGTCTGAAATATCATCAATTCTGTATTTTAAAACAAGAGATTTATCTGTTATAAACGGTGATAAAGAGAATAATACTGCAGATATAATTATTGCAGAAGTCTGTATAATCGAAACTTTTGAAATTTCTGATGTAAATATTTTTTTTTGCATGATGAAGAATATTTTAGCAGATATTATTATCCTTGCAATAATTATGATTGCTTTTTAAGAATTAAAATATTTATAAATCTATATATAGATGGTATTATTTATGTATGACCCGTTTTAAGAATTTAAATGATATAACAGATAGATCTCAAAACAATCGAATAATTCTAAAATTCTTTTTAGGTTTACTTATTCTTTCCCTAATAATTTATTATTGCGTAGTTAATGGATATATCCGTGAGGTTTTTGAAGTCTGTAATTCTGCAGTTATTTTTTATCTTCTTTTCTATTGTTTCATATATTATTTTAAAAGAATTCCGCTTTAAATTGGCGGCTTTTGGAACTTTTCTAATGTCTCTTGTGTATTTCCTTGAGGGATTTGAAGAATTTATTTTTTTCAGTGAAGGTGGTCTTGTTGATTATCTCGAGGATTTTTTTTGCTGATTATATAATGCTGGCTGCTGTAATAATTCTTTTTTCTTGGTTTTTATTTTCTGTTTTAAAAAAGTAAAAAACTGTAAGATTGATAAACTTAATCATAAATCACTGCATGATACTCTTACTGGAATATTTAACAGAAGAGCCTTGTTTCAGATTTACGGGGAAAAGGAAATAACAGATTCTTTGACTTTCTGTTATATTGATCTTGACGGATTCAAGGAGATTAATGACAGAAACGGCCATGATGCAGGCGATATACTGCTTAAAGATTTTGCAGAATTAATAACAAGGTGTAAAAGAGACAGTGATCAGTTTTTCAGAATCGGCGGTGATGAATTCATTCTGATTATAGATACTATTGAACTTGAGACTGTCTGCAGAATTATCGAGCGCTTCAGGGCTCTTATAAAAAAGGAAATGAATGATTTCTATTTTGATTTTACATGCGGATATGTGCCTGTAACTGAGCCGCATACTCTTGATGAAGTGCTTAAAAAAAGCTGATTCTGAAATGTATAAAAAAAAGCTTGAGAAAAGGAAATGAAATTATAATATCAGGCAGTTTTTCCTGCAGTCCTTCTTTCCCTTATCTTTTCCCATAATTCAGATATAAGTATTCCCCCTATTATCAATGCCATGCCGCTGAATTTTGCAGTAGATTTTGATTCGTTTAAAATAATAATGCCCAGCAAAACAGAGAAAAGCGGTTCAAGTGAATAGATTATTACTGCCTTGGTAGGGCTGGTATATTTCTGGAAACGGTTAATCAGATAGATTGCAACTGCACTTCCCAGTATGGATAAATATCCTATAGACAGAATAAGGTTCATATCAATAATTAAAAAAGGTTTTTCAACTAGGGGGGCTGTCGCAAATCCAAGAACTCCTGTTATGAGAAACTGAATAGATACAAGAAAGCCTGCATCTTTTACAGAGGAGTATACATCAATATAAACAATATAGAGGGCATAGGAAAAAGCGCTTGCAAGAGTAAGTATATCTCCGAAATTTATACCTTCAGCTTTAGGTGATGTAATTATCATCATTCCTGTAAAAACAACAGCAAGTCCTGCCATATTTCCTATAGACGGTTTTTTGCCTGTAATAAGAAACTGAAGGGGCGGAGTGAGCACAGAGAAAAGATATGTTACAAGACTTGATTTAGCTACAGTTGTATATTCAAGACCTATTGTCTGAGCCGCATATGCGATGTAATTTAATATTCCAAGTATAAGTGCATGCTTCCACATATTTTTAGATGCAGTACTGAAAGACTTCCAGTTGAATGCTCCCAGTATTAAAAATGCAGCAGTAAATCTTATCCCTATAAAAAGGACAGGGGAGGCGCTTTTCAGACCTTCCTTAATTATAACAAATGTTGCTCCCCATATAAGGGTTGCTATTGCTAGATAAATCTCTGCTCTGTACTTCTGCTTCATAATGAGTAGAAATCTAACAAATTAAATAATGTTTTACTATAGTCCGGAGGGCTTTTACATAAGAGTGAGTTTCATTTATGGAATGCTGCTTTCTGACCGCCGGTTTTACAGGGGATTTTTGATAGTCCTTTAAAAGCAAAGATAACTGTGTTATATTTCTGACAGTAATTAAGACTGATGTAATCTGGATGATATTAAAATAAACAGTTTTTCCTTATAAATACTTTATTGTATTTGAAATATTTTCTGATTTTAAAATATGATTTATTAAAGGATATATAAATGGATCTTGTTGTAGACTTACATTCCCACTCCCCATATGCCGGAGCAAGCGGAAAAGTTGATTTTGAAAGACTTCGTTTTGTTATGGCGGCAAAAGGGATTGATATATACGGAAGCGGAGATATTCTTCTGGAAAAATGGGAGAATGAACTTGATGCTGAATTTGATTTTGACAAAAATAAGCAGCTCTGGAATATAGGAGGCGGCGGACGGGATCTCTATCTTTTTCCCCAGACCGAAGTAATTGTAACTCTTCCGTATTCAAGAGATGAAAAAAGAGAAAACTTTTTCATATGGTTATTCTCTTTAAAACAGGGAATCAATTCCGGAAGCACGCAGGATGTTTCTTTCAAAAGGAAGCAAGCTGGGTATAGGCCGTCCTTTTATCAAGTTTGATTCTGCAGAAGAGATGCAGCAGTTTTTTAAGGATTTTAAAAGCAGGATTCCTTCTCTTCTTATCCCTGCTCATGTTGTAACCCCTGACGGTATTCTCGGCGGAAAAAATCCTGTTGATTCAGTATCAGAAATCTGGGGAGAATGTGAGAATCTTATTGATGCTCTTGAGTCAGGTTTAAGCGCAGACCCTGATATGCTTTCTTCTGTTTCCGGTGCTTTAGGTATTCCTGTTATTTCATCAAGCGATGCTCATTCTGCTGCATTCAACAGACTTGGCAGAGAATTTACAGAAATTAATGCAGATGAAGTTAGTACAGAAGGTGTTTTCAGTTCTATTAAGAATTCTTCTATAATAAAAACCGCGGAATTCCCTCCGTTCGAGGGACGTTATTATCTCACAGGCCACAGAGGCGACAGAGACGGGCATAACGGCGAGGATGTTTTTTCCTTGATAATCCTCCTGAAATCTGTCCTGTCTGCGGCAAGCCTCTCGTTCACGGGGTTAAGGAAAGAACATCATATATTTACAAAGGCGAAAAGAAATCAAGTCAGGATTTTGTGTATCAGATTCCTCTTATCGAGGTAATTGCTGAGAGTCTTTCCTGCGGAGCAGGTACAAAAAAAGCCTCTGAGATTTATATGAATATAATTATGCAGACCGGACGAGAAAGTGCTATATGGCTGGGTGATGAAATACCTCAGCTTAAAAATATTCCTGATACTGTTGCAGAAGGGATTAAAAAAATAAAAAATAATTCATTTGATATTGTTTACGGCTTTGACGGAAAGTACGGTAAAATAGTTTTGTAGTTTTTTATAATTGTATATTAATAAAAACCGCAGTACTGTTTATATTCAATGCTGACAGGAAAGCTATCAGGCAGATAAAAACAGAAAGTAAAAAAAACTTTTAAATAATATAGATGATGTTTGATAAGTTATAATAAAGAAAGTTAATTGATATCATGGAGGGATTATGAAATTTGAACCGTTCAGACTGGAAAGATATTTTGCAGAATATGAGTTTACTGTTTCAAAACAGCTCAGCTGTTCAGACTGTGAAACGCTTTCTCTAAACAGAATCTTAAACCTTCTTGATAATGAAGAAAAAAATGATTTTATGAATATGAGCCTGGGATATACCGAATCAAACGGTTCTGAATCGCTTCGCGATGAAATTGCTTCTTTATATCACGGCTTTTCAGCTGATGAAATATTTGTCGCAGCTCCCGAGGAATGTATTTACCTGACACTCAACTCTCTGCTTGAAAAAGATGACAGAGTCATGTTTTTGAATCCGATATATCAGTCGTTTGAAGCTATCTCCGGTTCTCTTGGATGTGAACTGATCAGATGGAATCTTGAAAATAAAAACGGAGAATGGTCTCTTGATATCAGTCTTCTTGAGAAGGAAGCTGAAAAAGGTTTAAAAGCCCTGTTCATAAATTTTCCCCACAATCCGACCGGTTTTATTCCGTCTCTTGATGAATATAAAAAAAATTATTGAGATTGCTGAAAAGCATAATATTTTTATATTCTCTGATGAGATGTACTGGCTTCTTGAGCATAATTACAGAGAGCCTCTTCCTTCATGCTGTACAATATATGAAACAGTGTTTCTCTTTTCGGTATGTCTAAATCTTTCGGACTTCCGGGATTGCGGATCGGCTGGCTTGCAACCAGGCAGAAAGATATTTACCAGAGAATTGCTCAAATGAAAGACTACACAACAATCTGCAGCAGTGCTCCTTCTGAAGAGGTTGCAAGGATTGCGCTTCGGCACCGCGAATACCTTATTACCAGAAGCAGTGATATAGTAAGGAGCAATCTTGATTATGCTGAAGGTGTTTTTGATGATATAAGTGAT
>LQAH01000397.1_pt1 | contig 10470 bp, 19 predicted proteins | sample 1535791 | NCBI WGS metagenome assembly LQAH01 (sample SAMN04331585, study PRJNA305678) | bioreactor metagenome | isolation source: bioreactor_4 inoculated with Wadden Sea sediment 2nd replicate of a... | place: Germany:Bremen
TGAAGATATAAAACCTAAAAAAGGAGTTCATTTGACTATGAAATTGATCTGAAAATTACATCAGGTCCTGGAGTTGAATTTTTCTGGCCGTCTGTACGTCTTCCGGTATTAAGGACATTTGCTTCAGCCGGGGAAAAACTTTTAATTTACAGAAATACAGCATCAGATGAATATTCTCTAAACGGCGATATAAAAATTCAGGGCGGTGAAGTATTTTATTTCAGCCAGAGCTTTTTTGTAAAAGAGGGAATGAATTGTTTTTAATGAAAATGAAACTAAATTTGATCCTCATTAACTGCACGGCAGAATTAAGAGAACGGACCTCAGACAGCCGTGAAGTAAAAATATCCCTTATTGCCGAGGATACCCCGTTAAGCCGCTTCTCACCCCGTTTTGAATCAAATCCTCCGTTATCTGAAAATGAAATTTATGCACTTCTAGGCGAAAGTGTGTATACTCAGTTCGGAGGAGAAAATATATCTTTCGGAAGTGCTCTGTTAGGTGCCGGCGCATACAGTACACAGCTTATAGGGATTTTCAGACCATTTGAAACACGAATGAAAGATCTTCTTAAACTGGATCTTTTTACAATCAGAACAAATGTACTTCAGCATGCAATAGGCAATGAAGTAAATGATGATGTAACTCTTTCAGAGGACAACACGCCGGTCAGCAACCCCTCTCTTGATAATACAACCATTTTTATGGGAAAGTACTTCGGAGAATACTTTTTTTTAGAAGGTTTATTAAGTTTTAACACAAGAGATTTGACATATATCAGGATAATGATTATGATGTACGGACTTTATGGGTATGTATATGAAGACAGAATTGAGTCTGGAGGTTGATACACCGTTATTTTAATGGATTTAACACTCTATCCCCGGATAAATGATTTTTATGATTCTCTTACAGACACAAGTCTGGAATTTTCCTGGAGTTTTTCTTACTGATATAAATGATAATTTTTTTATCATGAGCGACAAAGACTTTCTTATAAAGAAAGCAATCGATAAGTGTCAAAAATCTTGTTTTTGAAACAAGCAAAAGAGACTTACGAAAGTAAGTGCTCGAAAGCGTTTTAGCGATTTAATTAGGAGTATATATGAGACTGAAATATTTAAAACTTGTTATATTATTAATCATTTTTCTTATACCGGTGCTGAGCGCATCTTCAGAAGAATGGTATACAGATAAAAAAATTGAAGATATCAGATTCAAAGGTCTTAAAAATATAACAGAAAGTGAACTTGAAGGAATTACTTCCGAATTTATCGTAAAACTTTTACCGACGATACATTCTGGGACTTACAGGGAAAACTCTATGCACTTGATTACTTTGATGATCTTATGCCTAATGCATTTCCGGGGAAAGATAATGTATCAAAATTCGATCCGGAAAATACTGTTGTAATTGAATTCAATGTTGTTGAAAGGTCAGTTGTCAGGAAAATTAAAATAACAGGCAATAAAAATATCAGGCGTAACCAGCTTCTTGATGTAGTTCTTCTTAAGCCCGGAGATCTTATCAATAATACAAAATTAAAACTTGATGAAGACAGCATAAAAGCTCTATATATCGAAAAAGGATTTCCGGAAGTTTCAGTAGAAAGCAAAGCTGAAGAAAAAAATGAAGATAACGAATCTGTAATTATATTTACTGTTATTGAGGGTGAACAGACAAAAATCAGCGAAATTAAATTTTCCGGCAACTCATTCGCATCTGACAGCACATTACGGAAAAAACTTGAAACAAAAACAGTCGCTCTTCTCAAAAGGTGTATATCTTGAATCAAAAATAGAAGAGGATATTCAGAATATTGAAAAATATTACGCTGAAAAAGGTTTTATCGAATCAAAAGTATCAAATGTTGAAAAAGAAATTACTTCAGATGATGATGGAAATAAAACAAACCTTATACTGACTTACCACATTGAAGAGGGTAAGCAGTATGTATATGACGGAATGATTTTTGACGGAAATATCATTTTCACGGATGAAGAACTGTATGATGAGATAAGAATGAATGAAGGCGATATTCTGAATAAAAACAAAACTTGAAGCTGATTTTTCAAGAGTCGCCGACCTTTATTATAATGACGGTTATATATTCAATGTTATATCAAAAGAAGAACAGCGGAATGAGACAGACGGCAAGATTGCATATAAAGTAAAGATCATTGAACAGGGCAGGGCTCACATAGAAAACATTACAGTAAGAGGTAATGATAAAACAAAGGATCATGTTATTTGAGAGAACTTCCTCTTGAAATCGGTGATGTATTCAGCAAGAAGAAAATTATTGAAGGGATGACAAACCTTTATAACCTTCAGTTTTTCGGAGTTGTAGAACCTGAAACACCTCCTGGAAGCGCTGACGGATTAATGGATCTTATAATCAATGTTGAAGAGGGAAAAACAAACCGATGTACAGTTTGGTCTTTCCTTTACTGCAGATGCCGGAGATCTTCCTATAATGACATTTGTAAAATGGACTGACAGAAACTTTTTAGGTAACGGTCAGCAGCTCAGTATAGGAACAAATCTTTCCAGCGAAAAACAGGATGTTACAATAGGTTTTACAGAAAGATGGCTTGCTAATCAGAGATGGACAGGTGGTGTTACGCTTTCTGTATCACATGAAAAAACAAGAAAAGTACCTCAGGATATTCTCGGACCTATATTTTCAGGAGATGATCTTGATGAAGGGGAAGTTCCTGATCCATATACAGGTGTAATGGTTGATCCTGATACCGGAGAACCTTCAACTGCAAGTGATGCAATTACAGATTATGAATTATGCTATCAGACAGGGACAGATGATACCGGATTCTTATCTTATGGAATATGATTCATGGGATGTGTCATTCGGTCTTAATACAGGTTATACGTGGCATACTCCTGTAGGAAGAGTAAATGCTTCTACTGGATATGATTTAACACGTACCTGGGTTGATTATGATGATGAGATCTACAGACCCTATAATGAAACAATCAGGGATAACTTTCAGGAATGGCAGACAATAAATAAACTCTGGTACAGTCTTTCATGGGATACAAGAGATATTATTTATAACCCGACAAAGGGTTTCTATCTTAAACAGTCAATTACTTATGCCGGAGGTATTCTTCCGTCTGAAAGAAATTATATAAGCACAACTTCAAAGGCTGAAGTTTTTAAGCAGCTCTTTTCAATTCCGGTTTTTTCAAACTGGAACTTTAAAATGGTTGCAGCCGGCCACACATCATTGTCGCTTCTCTGGGACCAGTTTGACGGAAGTCTTGATGTTGCAAGAAATGATATGTTCTATATTGACGGAATGACAATGGCCAGAGGATGGAACAGGGTCTATGACGGTCATGCACTCTGGGATAACTGGGCAGAACTCAGAATGCCTATCATGGAAAGATTTTTATGGTGGGACTGGTTTATAAGCGCTACAGGTATATGGGCTGACAGAGATGCTTTACCGACAGAGATAAAACGACTATTATTATTCAATGGGCGGAGGCTTAAGGCTTACCATACCTGGACTTCCTATCGGTTTTATTTTGTAAACGGTTTGAATATGAAGATGACAGCATAGTATGGTATGACGGTCCGCTTTTCGACAGTTCAATGAAACTTGACTTTGTAATCGGATTCACACCAAGCTTTTACTAATTTGAAAGCATAAGGGACTTCCCGGAAGGAAGTGCCCGAAAGGCAGGAACTTTCGTTTACGAAAGTGTCCGACAGCTTTGAAACAGCGACAGAGACTTTTCGTAAGAAAAGTCCCGAGAGCGAATAATAATTATACTGCACAAGAGACTTTCTCGAAGAGAAAGTGCTCGATAGCTGTATATAAAAAGGAGAATATAAATGAAAAAACAATTTTAATATTATTAATTCTTATATCAGCAGCTGCTCTTGCTTCAAGCTGAACAGATTGCTAAAATTGGGATAATAAACTATTCAAAAATTGTCTCTGCATATTCAGGTGATTCAAGATCACTTCGTGATATTGAAAGAATGATCAAAAGCTACGAAAGACGGTGTTCGTCTATAAAAGAGGATATTTATAATCTTCAGGAACGAAAGCTCTACTATCAGAACAATAATGATGAAATAAATATTCTTAAATACGAAGATCAGATTGAAAAGAAAAAAAGTATTTAAAAGAATACAGCAGGCTCAAACTTTCTAAAATTGAAGCTAAAAAAGCAGACTTATACAGTCTCAGGAATTTCTATCTCAGATTCTTGAGAAAATTGAATATATTGCAGAAAGTGAAGGTTATTCAATAATTTTCAACTCCAAGGATCCAAATATTATATGGTGGAGTGAAACAGTTGATATTACAGATATGGTTATCGATAAATTAAAGGCATCAAGATAAAATAATGTCTGCACCCGATACACCTGTAATGCAGCAGTATAAAAGAATAAAGAGTCAGAATCCTGACTCTATTCTTTTTTTCAGACTTGGTGATTTCTATGAAATGTTTGAAAACGACGCAAAAGAAGTAAGTCTGCTTTTGGATATTGCACTTACAAAGCGCCATAACATTCCCATGTGCGGTGTGCCTTACCATTCATCATCACCCTATATAGCAAAACTGCTTAAAGCCGGAAGAAAAATAGCTATATGCGAACAGCTTTCAAATGTTCCACCCAAGGGTAAAAAAATCGTTGACCGGGAAGTTGTTGAAATTATTACTCCCGGTACTGTTATTGATGAAGATTTCCTTGATAATAAATCAAATAATTATCTGGCAGCTCTCAGCAGGAGCGGAAGATATTTCTCCCTTTCATATGTTGATATATCAACAGGCGAATTTGCAGCATTTTCCTTCAATGAAACATCATTAAAGGAAATCTTAAGCAGAGAACTTCTGCGTCTGGACCCGGGTGAAGTAATTATTCAGGAATCTGTTCTTGAATACAATAATGATGCAAAAAAATATTTGAGGATTTTAAAAAACCTGTAACCGTTATCGGACTGGTATTTTAATCTTGAAAATTCTGTGTCCCTTTTAAAAAACACTTTAATGTAGATACTCTTAAAGGATTCGGATTTGAAGATGATTCTTCAGATCTTTTAAGCGCCGGTGTAATTATAGAATATCTTTATGATAATTCAAAAAATCTGCTTCCTCATATTACAAAACTTATCAGGTATAACAACAGCAGTTATATGGGCCTTGATGAAAACAGCCTAAAAAACCTTGAAATACTTAAAAACCTTCATGACAATACTTCAGCCTATACATTATTCAGTATTCTGGACTATACAAAAACCTCAATGGGCAGCAGAACTCTTAAAAGATGGCTGACTTCCCCCTTAACAGATAAAAAATCAATAGAGTTCAGATATGACAGTGTTGAACTGTTTTACAGAAATCAGATACTTCTTTCCGAAATCAGAAAAGACCTGTCCTCAGTTAAGGATATACAGAGATTATGCTCTAAAATTGCAATGGACAGGGCAAACGGCAAGGATTTAACAGGACTTAAAAACAGTTTTATTTCAATTTTAAACATATTTGAAATACTTTCAGATAATTCAGGAAGCGCTGTACTGCCTTATCTTAAAGACAAAGATCTTTTTGAACAGATCAGAAATATCTGCTCAATTATTGACAGCTCCATAAAAGAGGAACCTGCTGTAACAATAACTGACGGAAACATCATAAAAGACGGATACAATACAGAACTTGATAAATTCAGGGATCTGAAAAAACAACAGTCAGGATATACTTAATAACTACATAGAAGAGGAAAAGAGCAAATTCCCAGATACCTAAATTTGAAAAATCAGGTATAAATAAAATAATAGGCTACTTCATGGAAGTTACAAAATCCTATCTTGAAAATGTACCTGAACACTTTATAAGAAGACAGTCTCTTGTCGGATCAGAAAGATATACAACAGAACATCTTGTTAATCTTGAAACAGAGCTAAACAGCGCATCTGAAAAAATAACATCCCTTGAAAAACAGCTTTTTCTTGAAATACGGGAACAAATTAAGACTTTTATTCCTCTCATTACTGACGTTTCTGAAAAAATTGCTGAAATAGACTGTTTTCAGTCTTTAGCTCAAACAGCTACTGTAAACGGATATACAAGACCTGAATTAAGTTCTAAAAAAGAGCTTAAATATTAAAAACGGAAGACATCCTGTAGTCGAGGCAAATCTTCCTACAGGTGAATATGTCCCGAATGATATTTATTTAAAAAAGAAAAATAATTTTATACTCCTTACCGGTCCAAATATGGCTGGTAAATCAACGTATTTAAGACAAACTGCGCTTATAGTGCTTATGGCTCAGGCTGGTTCATTTGTCCCTTCAGGAGAGGCTGAAATAGGGCTTGTAGACAGGATATTCTGCAGAGTAGGAGCATCAGACAACCTTGCAAGGGGAGAATCAACTTTTCTTGTAGAGATGTCTGAAACTGCAAATATTTTAAGGACTGCAACTGATAATTCTCTCATTATCATGGATGAGGTAGGCAGAGGAACAAGCACGAATGACGGACTTTCAATTGCCTGGAGCATCTGCGAATATATTATCCGTAAAATAAGGGCTAGAACATTATTTGCTACTCATTATCATGAACTTGTAAAACTTGACTATTCTGAAATCATGAATCTATCCATGAATGCGGTTGAACAGGATGGGAAACTTATTTTTCTTAAAAAAATAAAGAAAGGATCAGCAAATAAATCCTATGGTATTAATGTTGCTGAAATTGCAGGCATTCCCTACGAGGTTATTATCAGAGGAAAGGAACTTCTTGATGAATATGACAGAACAGAAACAGGTTTTACAGAAAAGGTATCGGGGAATACTTCGGACAGCCAGATTGATCTTTTCTTCCTCAGACCATCTTATTTCACGTGAAATAGAATCTCTTGATATTAATAATATGACTCCTTTAGAGGCTCTTAACAAAATCAGCAGCTGGAAGAAAAATGCTTAGAAAATGAAGCATAATTCAAATGCAGTAAGTATCTGCATATATGAATATACTTTTAACCTTTCTTAAAAATACAGTTTTAACAGTTTTTTATTACTTTTTCCCTGAAAGATGCATTATTTGCTGCAGAGAAATAAATTTCCTGAATAAAGTAAAAATATGCAGAATATGCATTGATAAAATCCCTGAAAAAAGATCTTATACAGAAGGAAGTCAAGCATTCTGCCGTCTATGCAGCAGAAAGCTTATATCTGAAACTGACATATGTACTGTCTGCAGAAGCAGACAATTTGTTTTTAAAAAAAATACTTCATTATGGCAGTATAATAATCCTGCTGTAAAAAGGCTTATTCACAATTATAAGTTTAAAAATTATAAATCAGCATCTGTCTTTCTTGCGCAGGAAATTATAAATTTTTATTATGATAATTATTCAGGATATGCCTTAATACTGTTCCATGCAGCAGGAAAAGAATTAAAAACAATGGATGGGATCATATGAAAGTCATATCAGACAGAGTCAGAGCGGATAAAATACCTGTCTTTGATATTCTGAAGAGAAAGAACAGTAAAGAACAGAAAAAACTCAGTTCAGAACAGCGTTTAATCAATCTTGAAAAAAGATTTTATGTAAAAAATAGTTTTGATCCTGAAAAACTTAAAAAATATAAAGGTATTTTAATACTGGATGACATATTTACAACAGGATCAACTGTGAACGAATGTACAAAAACCATCCAGCTTTACAGCGGGATTATTAATATTCATATTCTGACTATTGCTCTTGATTAAATACAGTCTTTCTGTTAAATTTAAATAACATTAAATATATTTCGGTCCGGAAAGAGTCGAAAACATCGGCTCTTTTTTTTGCAGAGGTGACGTTGGATTTTATAAAAGAACAGAACAGCCATATACAAAGTATAATTGCTCCTGTAACTGAAGCTATGGGATATACCATAGTTGAACTTACATCAGCTAAAGTATCAGATGATCTACATATTCATCTGATAATACATTCATCTGAAGGTATAGGAATTGATGACTGCAGTAAAGTTCACAGAACTATACAGAAGAGAATTGAAACTCTGCAGGAAGACAGATATTTTTATCTTGAAGTTTCTTCTCCCGGAATAACCCGGAATTTCAAGAGTGCAAATGAGTTTGCTGTTTTCAAGGGAAAATCTGTCAGAATTCTCCTTGAAAATGAATCTGAATGGATAAAAGGTATTATTGGCGACAGCAGCACAACTGATGTTGATATTCAGACATCCGGTGAAATAAAAAAATACCATATTATGAAATAAGAAAAGCTAAATTAGATTTTTCAGGGGAGGTTTAAATAATGGCTTCAGACCTTTCTGATGCAATCAGATTATTTGAACAGGACAAAGGAATACCTAGAGATCTTGTATTAAAAACAATTGAGGATTTTATGCTTGCCGCTTACAAAAGAAGATACGGCACAGTTGAAAATGCAGTAGTTCGTTTTAACGACGAAGAAACAGAAGTATCAATATTTGCTAAAAAGGAAATTGTAGAAGAAGTAGACGATGATGTAACAGAAAATGTCACTCGAAGAAGCTCTTGAATACAATCCTGAATGTGAAATCGGCGATGAACTTCTAATTGAAATTGATCCTAAGGATTTTGAAAGAATAGCAGTACAGAGCGCTAAACAGAAAGCCAGGCAAAACTGCGTGAAATTCAGAAAGATACATTATATTCCGAATTTATAGAAAAACGGTGAAATGATTATCGGTTATTATCAGAGAGAGAAAAACGGCAACATATATGTTGATCTTGGAAAAAATTGAAGGGATTCTTCCCAAAAGATTTCAGTCACCAAGAGAGATATACAGGCCTAACGACAGAATTAAAGCAATTATTTATGAAGTTGAAAAATCAGACTCAGGTCTAAATATAATTCTTTCAAGAACACATACAGATTTTGTTAAAAAAACTTTTTGAACTTGAAGTACCCGAAATTTATGAACAAAACAGTAGAACTGTTTAAAATTGTAAGAGAACCGGGCTAACAGAACAAAAATTGCTGTTTATTCAAACAGAGATGATGTTGATCCTGTAGGTGCATGCGTCGGATTAAAAGGTGTCAGAATTCAGGCAGTTGTCAAGGAAATGGAAGGTGAAAAATCGATATTCTTAAATACGATACTGATCCTACTGTTTTTATTAAAAATGCTCTTTCACCTGCAGAAGTTGATTCTGTTTTTGTTCTTGATGAAGCAAAAAGACATGCACTTGCTGTTGTAGCAGATAATCAGTTATCCCTTGCAATCGGTAAACAGGGTCTTAATGTAAGACTGGCTAACAGACTGGTTGACTGGAACATTGATGTTAAAACTGTAGAGCAGTTTGAAGAAATGGATATTTCAGTTGAAAAGAAAAAAGCTCTATCAGATCTTTTCAGCGATGAAGAATCTGCTTCAGACAAGAATGAGGAAATTACCAGAATTGAAGAATTACCTGGAATTCCGGAAAGGCTTGTTGACTGATGCGTCAGCATGGTATAGAATTGATTGAAACATTTTTATCAATGCCGCTTGAACAGCTTAGTTCCTTAGAAGGTTTAACTGACGGCGATATTGAATCAATCAAGTCAATACTTGAAGAAAATGTTGAAATTATTGAAGACAGTTTCTCTGATTTACAGAAGAACATATCTGATGATATGGATGAAGCTGAAGAAACCGAAGAATCCGAGGAAAACGAAGATTTTCTGAAGAGAAATCTGATACGGAAGCTGAAGAAGAGTCAGAAGAAAGCGATGATGAATCAGATGCTGAGGAATATGAATGCCCGGAATGCGGCAGCAGTATTACAGTAAACATGACTGCTTGTCCGAACTGCGGTGTAGGACTCAGTTTTGAAGAAGAAGATGATGATGAAAATGATATAGATGAATAATTTCCGTTAAATAACGGAAAAAGCTTAATGCAGATCGAATAATACTGCAGAAAGCTTATTGGATACAGATAATCTGTATCAGCAGGAGAGGAAATTTTAAATGGCAGAAGAACAGGATAAAAAAGAAAAACCAAAAGCAACATTGATTAAACACAAAAAACCTCAGGCAGCTCCAAAAGAAGAAAAAACTTCTGATGAAGAAAAGAAGAAAGTTGTAGTTGTTAAAAAGAAAGTTGTTGTAGTCAAGAAATCCGGTAAAAAGGATTCAGCAGAAGATAAACCAAAACAGAAACCGGCTGCAAAAACAGCGAATAAAGAGGAATCCTCTCCAGCAAAAGATCCACTGCAGAGAAACTTAATACTCTTACAGGTTCTCCAGCAGACAAACGACCTTCTCCAAACGATAGAATAAGATCTTTTGATACAGAAAGCCAGAGACCACAGGGCGGACAGCGTCCGGGCGGCTACCAGCAGAGAGACGGCCAGAGAGGCGGTTATCAGCAGAGAGACGGTCAGAGACCTGGCGGTTATCAGCAGAGAGACGGCCAGAGACCTGGCGGTTATCAGCAGAGAGACGG
>LQAH01000398.1_pt1 | contig 10428 bp, 13 predicted proteins | sample 1535791 | NCBI WGS metagenome assembly LQAH01 (sample SAMN04331585, study PRJNA305678) | bioreactor metagenome | isolation source: bioreactor_4 inoculated with Wadden Sea sediment 2nd replicate of a... | place: Germany:Bremen
AGGGGGCTTACCGGTTCCACCCTGATCACCCTTTTGCTCATTCCGGTCATCTATTCTTTTTTTCATCCGGACTCAAAAAAGACGAGGCCATGACATCCCGATTTTTCCATTTATCCGTTTCTACCGTTCATGCACTGGGTTGCCTGTTCTGTGTCTGGCTGCTCACCGGCTGCACGCCGGCCGGTTTCCAAATGACCGGGGCCGAGAACCTGGAACCCCATGTACCCGTCCAGACCGAGGCACCGGTCGAAAGCATGAAAAGCTTTGAATTCACTCACCAGGATCCGCCGGCTCCTGTTCCTGAACCCGCGGGTCAGACACTGACCCTGTCTGTAGAACAGGCAGTGATGCTGGCTCTGGCCCACAATCACGACCTGAAAACCCGGCAGTTAGGCCCTGTCATCGCCGGTGCCTTTGAGCAAATGGAAAAAGGCCGGTATGATCCGGAGGTGTTCGCTCAAATTGATGTCACCCAGGAACCCATCAACAAAACGATTCCGGTGATCTGGCCCTGGCCGCCACTGTCGGCGTCCGCAAATCCTTTCCCATGGGCACCACATTCGGGCTGGAGACGGGCCTTGAGCAGGACCGTGCTTCCCGGACCACGGACACGGATACGGACAAAGCCCGGATCACCCTGTCTGTCACCCAGGCCCTGCTCCAGGGAGCCGGACCTGCCGGCGGGCTGGTGACCATCCGGCAAGGTGAACTGGAAACCCGGGCCAGCAGTCATGAATTGACCGCCTATGTCCAGGCCCTGGTGGCGGAAACCGAAATCGCCTACTGGCAGTATGTCCTGGCCTGTCAAGAGCACGCCATCGTGGAACGGTCCCTGGCCGTTTCCAAAAGACAGCAGACCGATGTACAGCACCAGATTGAGGTGGGGTCACTGCCCCGCAATGAACTGGCCGCCGTGCAGTCGGAAGTGGCCCGGCGGAAACAGGCCCTGATCGACTCCGCCAATCAGGTGGAAACGTTTCGGCTAGCCCTGCTGCACCTGATCGATCCGGGGATGGCAGGCTACCTGGACCAAAACGTCCTTTCCGTAAGTGATCCGGTCATCGACCCAGACCCTGTCGACGACATCAAAGACCGTACCGAACTGGCCGTGAAACTGCGACCGGACCTGGCCGAAGCCCGGCTGCGTCTCCAGCAGCATCGTCTGGAAACCATTGTCACTCATAACGGATTGCTGCCCCGCCTGGATTTCTTCATGGACTTAGGCATTGCCGGATTCAGCCGCCGGTCTTCAGAAGCGCTTCAAACCCTGGACAACGGGGATCTGGAACTTTTTGCCGGCGTGTCACTGAGCCGGTTTGTGGGAAACCGTCCGGCCAGGGCCCGGCATCAGGCCGCCCTTGCCACCCGTCAACAGGCAATGAAAGCCCTTGAAAATCTCGGCCGGACCATTGATCTGGATGTCCGCCTAGCAGCCAATGAACTGGAACGGGCCCGGCAGCAGATTCATGCCTCCCGGATCACCCGCCGGTCAGAAGAGCAGACCGTTCAGGCAGAGATCGAGCGGTTCATGGTGGGGCCGGGACGGCCCTGCTGGTGGCCCAGGCTCAGCGGGACCTGCTGATCAGCCAGATCGCGGAAGTGCGGGCCACCATCAACTACCGCATTGCCCTGATCCGGCTGTTTCTGGCCGAAGGCAGTCTGCTGGCCCGCCGGGGCATCATCTTTCACGAATAATAATTTTGCTTGCTTCGGATGCCCCAGATGATATGGTAACCGCGCAACTGATTGAAACCAAGGAGAGTCTCCCCATATGTTACCCGCCCTGTGTGCTGTGATCGCAGGCTTGATTTTGCTGGTCTGGAGTGCGGACCGATTTGTGGCAGGAGCGTCCGCTGTCGCATCTCACTTCGGCATGCCCCTTTGATGATCGGCATGGTGATCCTGGGATTCGGCACGTCGGCCCTGAAATGGTTGTGTCCGCCCTGGCTGCCTTTCAAGGGAACCCTGGCATTGCCCTGGGCAATGCCTACGGTTCCAACATCGCCAATATCGGACTGATCCTGGGTGCCACCGCCTTGATCAGCCCCATTGCCGTCCATTCCCGTGTACTGCTACGTGAACTGCCGCTGTTGCTCCTGATCACGGTATTTTCGGTTTTCCTTTTGTGGGATGACCGTCTGGGCCGCCTGGATGCATTCCTGCTCCTGTCTGTCTTCAGTGCCGTCATGGGCTGGACGATCCGCCAGGGATGGCAGGTCTCCAACCAGTATCCAGCGGCAGCCACCGGCATTAATATCGATATCCCGGCAATGTCTCGGAGTCTGGCTTATTTCTGGCTGGTCGCCGGGCTGACGGTCCTGCTCATCAGTTCCCGAAGTCTGGTCTGGGGGGCCGTGGAAATCTCTCAGACCCTGGGGGTCAGTGACGTCATCATCGGATTGACCATTGTCTCCATCGGCACGTCCCTGCCTGAGCTGGCATCTTCCATTGCCGCCGCCTGCAAAGGCCAGCATGATATGGCCCTTGGAAATGTCCTTGGATCCAACCTATTCAACACCCTGGCCGTGGTGGGCATTGCCGGTGCCATCACCCCCTTTGACACAGACCCCGACATTCTGGTGCGGGACATGCCTGTCATGGGCATGCTGACGCTGTTGATATTTTTGCGGGATACGGGTTCAAGGGCCAAACCGGCCGGATTAACCGCTGGAAAGGTGCCCTGATGTTTTCCGCCTATATCGCTTATATCGGCTTTTTGATTACGACCATTGCCAGGCCCATGACCTAAGGGTTATCATGGAATAAGGCCACTGAACAAAGTGCCGCCGGAACCCGTCATAACGGCCGGGTCAGCCGGTACAGCCAGGAGGATACCCGTGCCTCCAGGCGAGGAGACAGGCGGTCAAAAACCTGCTGATGATACCAGTCGATCCAGGATCTTTCCGCATCCGCAAGCAGATTCGTATCGATCAGGTCCCGTTCAAAATGACACCAGGTCAAATTTTCAAATGTCAGAAACCGGCCGAATTCCGTCTGGCATGCATCGGTCACCAGCACCATGTTTTCCAGGCGGATGCCGTATTCACCTTCCCGGTAGATACCGGGTTCGTTGGTTAACACCATGCCTTTTTCCAGGGCCGCATCCACAGGATGGGGGCTGATCCGGGCCGGTCCTTCATGGACACACAGAAAAACCCCACGCCATGGCCGGTGCCGTGGCCGAAATTCATGCCCTGCTCCCACAGAAACTGCCGGGACAGGGTGTCGATCTGAAACCCCCGGGTGCCTTCGGGAAAACAGGCCGTGGCCACGGCGATATGCCCCTTGAGCACCAGGGTGTAGTCCCGGATCTGCTGTTGAGCCGGCTGGCCCAGGCACAGAGCGCGGGTGATGTCGGTGGTGCCCGTGAGATAATTGCCCCGGAATCGGTAAGAAACATTTTCTGTCTGTCCAGCAGCCGATCTGTTTCAGGGGTGGCGACATAGTGACACATGGCGGAATGCGCGTCATAGGCCATGATAGGGTCAAAGCTGTTGGAGACGAAATCCGGCTGTTGGCGACGAAACGCCAGCAGTTTTTCCGCCACGCTCACTTCCGACACCTGCTCAGTCGGATCCCGGTGGGCCAGCCAGTAAAGAAAATTCACCACCGCTACCCCGTCCCTGACAGCGGTTTCCCGAAGATGATCGATCTGAGTCTGATTCTTGACCGCTTTGAGCCGAACAGCCGGCCCGGTTTGATCGATGATGCGGCAGTTTGGATTGACAGCGGCCCAAAGACCGGCGGAGACCATGTCCGGATCCAGCAGAACATGGGCCGTGTCCGGTAAATTCCTGACCGCGCCATAGATGTCCGTGTAATTTTCCAGTTGGATTCCGTCAGCAGACAGACCGGCGGACAGATCCGAATCCACCTTTTCCGGATGAATGAACAGCCGGACAAGTTTTTTGTCCACCAGGGCAAAGGCGATGTTCACCGGGTTGTTGGGAGCATCGGATCCCCGCAGGTTAAAGGTCCAGGCGATATCCTCCAGCCCGGTCATCACACAACAGTTCGCCCCGGCTTTTTCCATGACGTTCCGGATCTGTTCAAACTTTTCGGCCCTGGACTGGCCGGCAAACTTCACATCAAACTCCCAGGCTCTTGTGACCGGCATGGAAGGCCGTTCTTCCTGCCAGATCTCTCCAACCAAATCCAGATCGGTGCGCAGGCGAATTTCACGGATATCCCACAAATGCCGCCAGGTCTTCTCCTGGTTTCGGGAAATGACGCGGCCATCTATGGCCACGGTCTCTTCAGGAGACAGGTGGTCAAAAATCCAGCGGTGGAATTCGGGCACACCGGTTTCCCCGGTTCTGAACAGTTCGAATTCCGATCCCTGAATCTGATTGCCGGCCTGAAGCCAATATCTGAAATCCGTCCACAACATGGCCCGGTTCCGGGTGACCACCGCCACACCGGCCGAGCCGGTAAATCCGGTCAACCAGGTCCGGGCCTGCCAGTGAGCCGTGACATATTCACTCTGGTGGGGATCGGCAGACGGCACCACCAGTGCGGCAACATGATGGTCAGACATCATTTGCCGCAAAGCGGCCAGTTTTTCATTGGTTTTCACAAACATAGATCCTCTTTCCGTTCTTTGTTGGTAGCATCAGCCTTTGGCCCATTGCCCGGCCACCATTGCTTTTTTTCATGACATACATGGTTTAAGAGGGTTTCTCAATCTTTTTTCAAAAAAGCCGTTCATGCATTCGGAAGACCAGGTCAGTGAAAGGGTCTATCAAAACAATGGAATACGACTTTTTGCTTGACTAAATAACCCGTGTTCATATAGTGTTTCAAATTACAATACAAGTTGTGGGCGTGAAGTACTAAACCAGATTAATTCAAAAAAAGGGAGTCGAAAATGAAATCATTTTCAAGAGTCTTGCAGTTGGGGTATTGACCATGATGGTGCTGGCAGCACCCGGATTTGCCAGTGACACGATTAAAGTCGCCAATGCCGGTGCACTTTCCGGCGATCTGGCGCCATACGGCATTTCCGCTCTCAGAGGCGTTGAAATGGCGGTTGAAGATATCAATGCCAACGGCGGCATTCTCGGCAAACAGGTGGAACTGATGCTGGGAGATGACGTGTGCAAACCCGAAGTGGCGGTCAATGTGGCCACCAAACTGGTATCCGACGGCGCCCAGATGATCGTGGGACATGTCTGCTCCGGCGCCACCATCGCCGCCAACAAAATATACAAGGACGCCAACCTGATCCTCATTTCCAGTTCCGCCACCAATGATGACCTGACCCTATCCGGCGAACATTCCAATTTCTTCAGAACCATTTCCAATGACGGCGCCCAGGCCATGCTGATGACTTCGTTTGCGAAAGATGACCTTAAGGTCAAGAAAGTGGCCTGATTCATGACAAGGGCGATTACGGAAAAGGACAGATGGAACTGGCCAAAACCGCTTTCGAAAAATGGGCGGGGTAGAAATCGTTCTGTTTGAAGGGGTCACCACCGGTGCCATGGATTATACCGCCATTGTCCAGAAAATCAAACGGTCCGGAGCGGAACTCGTGATGTGGGGTGGATACCATTCCGACGCTTCCAAAATCATTCAGCTGATGAGAAAGAAACGTGTGGATACCCTTTTCATGGGCGCGGACGGCATCTATGGCGACAACCTGCCCAACCTGGCCGGGGAATTTGCCGAAGGCGTTTACGCCACCGGCCCCAATGACACCTCTTCCAACCCCCTGCACCAGGCATTGACCAAAGAACATCAGGAAAATACGGAGAAGACCCCGGCACCTTTTTCATTACCGGTTATACCTGCATGCAGGCCCTGGCAGCAGCCGCTGAGAAAGCCGGGGCCGTGGACTATGATGCCATGCGGGCCGCCATGTTTGAAATCACCGTGGATTCTCCCATGGGACCCATTGGTTTTGACAAAAACGGCGATATTGTCGGTGCGGGTTTTTCCGTATACCGTGTGATCGACGGAAAATACCAGCAGGTCAACTAACGATTCATGCCTCAGAAAAACAGGAGTCAGGTCCATAACGGATTTGGGCTCCTGTTTTTTACCCGCTGGTTTGCCTTAACCCACAGACGTTCAGGATAAAACATCATGCGTTGGATTAGAATATTGCTGGGCCTGTCCGGGACAGGGGTCGTCGGTTTTTTCGCTGTCAGGGAAATTCTTATGTCCCCAATGTATTTTTTTGAACTGTTCCTGGGCGGCTTGACCCGAGGCAGTATTTACGCCCTGATCGCTCTGGGATACACCATGGTATACGGCATCATTCAGCTGATTAATTTCGCCCATGGAGAAATCTATATGATCGGTGCCATGACCGCTTTGATCGTCGCCACGTTCTGGAATGTGGGGGTGGAACTTTGCGGTAATCGTTATCCTTGCGTTTGTATTTGCCATCGTCTATTCCTGTGCGTACGGCTTTACCGTAGAGAAAATCGCCTACAAACCGCTGCGAAATGCGCCGAGGCTGTCCGCACTCATATCGGCCATTGGCATGAGCCTGTTTTTGCAAAACTATGTGATGCTGGCCCAGACTCCGGATTTTCTGCCCTTCCAGAGTCTGATCCCTGACTTTCAATTTTGGGAACCCTTTTCCCACATCATCACTTCCGTTGAAATCACCATCATTATTACCACCGTGATCGTCATGATCCTGCTGGGGCTTCTCATCAAATTCACCCGAATCGGCAAGGCCATGCGGGCCACGGCCCAGGACAAGGTCATGGCCGCCCTGCTGGGGATTAATGTCAACAATGTCATCTCCGCCACGTTTGTGGTGGGCTCTGCCACAGCTGCCATCGGCGGGGTCCTGATCGCCTGCCATGTGGGTCAAATCAACTTTTATATCGGATTTCTGGCCGGTCTCAAAGCCTTTATCGCCGCTGTTCTGGGCGGGATCGGTTCCATTCCGGGTGCGGTGCTGGGATCGCTGGTCTTAGGTATTTCCGAAAGCTTTTTACCGGATATTTCTGGAGCGAATACGAAGATGTGTTCGCGTTTTCCATCCTGGTGCTGATCCTGATATTCCGGCCTTCCGGAATACTGGGCCGCCACGATACTCAGAAAGTGTAATTTGGATTCAGGTGAAGACTTATGCCGATTAAACGAGAGTTCAAACAATCTCTGATCATTGCCTTCTGGTTCATGATCCTGACCTTTCCCATCATGGTGATCAAGGTCAACACAATAGAAAACACCATTGTATTCAGATGGTTCAACCTTCTATGGGTAGGGGTTCTCGCCTTTTTTGCCTCCCTGGTATGGAACTATTTTTTGCGACGGGCCGAATCCAGGAAAAAACAGAGGTCGAAGATGACACCCCCTGATCCACCGGCTGCTGCAAAACGATCGGTTCCGGTACCCTTTTCTAGGACTGGTGGCGGCCTTTTTCCTGGTGTATCCCTTCGTTTTTCCCATGTACCATACCTCCATCATGATATCCGCTCTGGTATATGTCATGCTGGGCCTGGGGCTCAACATAGTGGTGGGGCTTGCCGGGCTGCTGGATTTGGGGTATGTGGCGTTCTATGCAGTGGGGGCCTATGCCTATGCTTTGCTGAACCTGCATTTCGGGCTCAGTTTCTGGATAGTGCTGCCTATTTCCGCGCTTCTGGGCACCCTTTTCGGTGTGTTGCTGGGATATCCGGTGCTGCGGCTGAGAGGCGATTACCTGGCCATCGTGACCCTGGGTTTCGGGGAAATCATCCGGATCGTTCTGGAAAACTGGGACGAATTTTCCAACGGGCCCCGTGGTATTTCCAACATACCGCCTCCCACCTTTTCGGGCACAATTTCGGTCAACAAAACACCATGATCTACATCTATTTCATTGTTATCGCCCTGGTGCTCATGACCATCTTTTTTGTCAATCGCCTGGAAAATTCCAAAATCGGCCGGGCCTGGATCGCTTTGCGGGATGATGAAATTGCGTGCCAGGCCATGGGTATCGACAAATTCAAAACCAAACTCACGGCATTTGCCCTGGGCGCCACCTGGGCTGCCATGGGCGGGGTGGTGTTTGCTGCGAAAACCTCCTATATCAACCCCATGTCCTTTACCATCTGGGAATCCATCACTATTTTGTGCGTGGTGGTCATCGGCGGCATGGGATCGGCCATCGGTGTCATTGCCGGGGCAATGGTGCTGATTCTTCTGCCGGAGTATCTGCGGGCCGTGGCAGAATACCGGATGCTGGTGTTCGGAGCGCTTCAGGTTATTGTCATGGTGTTCAAGCCGGACGGTCTGATCAAAAGTGTTCGAAAAATTTACACATTTAAATCATCACAGGAACCCCAGCAGGAAAAAATGCCCATGGAACCCATACTTAACGTCAAAAACCTGACCATGAAATTCGGCGGTCTCAAAGCCTGGATGATGTGTCCATTACCATTGAAAAAGGGCAGATCACTGCACTCATCGGCCCTAACGGTGCGGGAAAAACCACGTTTTTCAACTGTATTACCGGTATCTATGACCCCACCCGGGGTGAAGTACAGATTACGCCTCCCGGAAAATCCACCCAGAGCCTCAAAGGACTCAAGCCCAATTATGTGACAGAACGGGGCATTGCCAGGACCTTTCAAAACATCCGGCTGTTCCATGGCATGACCGTTCTGGAAAACGTGATGATCGGCCGGCACTGCCGCCTGTCTTCCGGAATAATCAAAGCCATGCTCAGGCCCCCAGTCAACGGGAGGAAGAAAAAAAAGCGGTGTATGACAGTTATGAGATTCTGGAAAAAATAGGCCTGGCCAAGTATGTGGATGAAATGGCCGTGAACCTGCCTTATGGGGCTCAGCGCCGTCTGGAAATCGCACGGGCTCTGGCCACAGAACCCTTTTTGCTGCTGCTGGATGAACCGGCGGCCGGCATGAACCCTCAGGAAACAAAGGAGCTGGATGACCTGATCCTGTGGCTGCGGGACAATGAGGACCTGACCATTCTGCTCATCGAACATGACATGAAACTGGTCATGAGTCTCTCCGATTGGATCCATGTGGTGGATTACGGCAAAAAGATCGCCGAGGGCACCCCGCAGGATATCAAATCCAACCCTGACGTCATCAAAGCCTATCTGGGAGAAGAATCCGACGATGCTTAAACTCACCAATATCCATACCTATTATGGCAATATCCATGCTCTCAAAGGCATTGACATCGAAGTGGCGGAAGGAGAGATCATCTCCCTGATCGGTGCCAACGGAGCCGGCAAATCCACCACATTGATGACGACCTGCGGCATTGTCTCTGCCAAAAAAGGAACCATCGAACTGAAAGGAGAGGATATCACCTATCTGCCCCCGGATGAAATTGTCAAAAAAGGGATCTGCCAGGTACCGGAGGCCGCCGCATTTTTCCTTATCTGACTGTGGCCGAAAATCTGGATATGGGCGCATTTCTTCGCAAAGACAATGACAAGATCAAGCAGGACCTGGATTATGTCTATGAATTGTTCCCCATCCTTGCCAACCGCCGGAACCAGGCCGGAGGCACATTGAGCGGTGGTGAACAGCAGATGCTGGCCATCTCTCGGGCGCTCATGTCCAGGCCCAAGATCCTGCTGCTGGATGAGCCGTCCCTGGGCCTGGCCCCCATCGTGGTCAAACAGATCTTTTCCATCATTGAAAAAATCAACCAGGAAAGCAAGACCACTATTTTCATCGTGGAACAGAATGCCAACCTGGCGCTGAAAGCAGCCCACAGAGGCTATGTCATGGAAACCGGACGAATCACCATGACAGATACCGGAGAAAACCTGCTGGCCAACGAAAATGTGAAAAAAGCGTATCTGGGAATGTAGGGTTAGAGATCTTTTTTCAGGTTGATAAACTCGCTGCGCTTGAACCCGAGCTTCTTGAAAAAGGACAGCACATCAATGGAATCCCACATCACAGACGAATAAATCGACTTTACCTCTTTATCCCGGTAGATATCACAGACCCGGTTGGCAAGCGCCAGTCCGATGCCCTGTCCCATATAATCCGGATGTACGCCGATGGCCATGATCCAGGCACTTTTACGGATACCGAAACCAGCATACAGGGTGGTGGAGATCATGTATCCTACGACTTTTTTTTCAATTCCGCCACCAGACTCGTAGCGCTGTTTCCGTCTGACGCTTGCTGCTTCACCAGTTTGAGAAAATCAACATCGGCATCCTGCGGGGAGATGGCCGCACGGATATCTTCTATGGCCTGGGCATCCTCCAGGCGGATTTCTCTGATGATCGGTTCTTCCAAAGCGTTTTTCCTCCCTGTTATTCAACTTTGATGATTTTGACCGTATGCCCCACCCAGTTGGGGGGGAGGTAGATCCTGCCACTGTTGCCTGAAGACTTTACCTCTTTTTCAATCATTTCCTCCCCGTACACTTCGAACTTGACCCTGGCCTGGGGGGCCGGCTTGAGATCCTGGGGTTCCGCGGGGTTTTCCG
>LQAH01000399.1_pt1 | contig 10426 bp, 12 predicted proteins | sample 1535791 | NCBI WGS metagenome assembly LQAH01 (sample SAMN04331585, study PRJNA305678) | bioreactor metagenome | isolation source: bioreactor_4 inoculated with Wadden Sea sediment 2nd replicate of a... | place: Germany:Bremen
AATACGTTTGGAGAAACCCATGCAGACAGAAATAAAATTTGCAGGATTCGGTGGCCAGGGCATCCTGCTCAGTGCGAAACTGCTGGCGTATGCCGCCATGAAACAGGGATCATTTGTGGCCTGGATCCCGTCATACGGCCCGGAGATGCGGGGCGGCACCGCCTATTGCACCGTGGTGATCAGTGACCGACTCATCGGATCGCCCATCATCAAAAACCCCACCCACCTGGTGGCCATGAACCGGCCGTCTCTGGAAAAATTTGAAAACGACGTCAAAGCGGGCGGGATCATCTTTATCAATTCATCCCTGATACCGGTTGAAAGCCATCGGACCGACGTCACCCAGCTGGTGGTGCCGGTCAATGAGATCGCCATTGAAGTTGGATCGGTAAGGGCTGCCAATATCGTCGCATTGAGCGCGTTTGCCGCCAAAAGCAACCTGGTGGACCTGGAACTGCTCAAAAAATGTGTCAAAGAGGAATTTGCCGCCAAACCCAAAATCATCCCGCTGAACATGGATGCATTTGATCGAGGCGTGAAAATTGCACAAACGGCTTAAAAACTATTATTCATCCTGGGCTGTCAACCATTGACAGCCCAGGAACGTTCAAATACACAAAAAGGGGGCGCCATGGTCCGAATTGAAATTTCCTTGTTTCTGAAAAATGTGCCCGGGGAGCTGGCAGGGCTCACCGATCTGTTTGGACAGGCGGACATCAATATCGATGCCATCACGATTCAGGATGCATCTGCCTATGTCCAGAACCTGTTCGAGGCCCGGGGGAAATCTTTGAAACGGCTGGCGTCGTCAGCCAGTTACAGCTCCATGCGCAAAGATTCTGCCGAGTTTGCCCTGGTCCGGATGCTCACAGACAATCCGGATGCATCCATCGCCTTGTTAAAGGAAAATGGGTATCTGTTCGATACCAACGAGGTGGTGGCGGTGGATATTACCAACCAGCCGGGCGAATTTGCCAAGATCGCTAAAAAATTCGGTGAAGAACAGATCAATATCAATTATGTATACGGTTCCGTATCTGATGCGGACGGTAAATGCCTGTTTGTGTTCTGCCCGGAAGATGTGGCCTACGCAGCCTCATTTTTTGAATAACGGCCAGAATCCTGCTGCCTTTTGCCGTTTTCCTGGGCGCTGCAAAAAACGGCAAAAGAGGCAGGCCTGTCCTCAGCTGAAACAAACTGTTCGGTCATGGAGCCTCTTTGGTGTATGGCTCTTTCCGGTCCTTCATGGAGTCTGCCGATTACACCAGCTGACCAGCCGCCTTGATCTGGGCTGCCAGATTTTCGATCCGATTCAATATACTTCTGTACAGGCCTTTCGATAAGACGACATATAAGCACTGAGACCAGATGAATCATCTTTGCTGTTCACGCCTGTTTTAATGGCGTTTCAACGGACTTTTGGGAAATTCTTAATTTGAATCAAACGCTGCTTGAAAAAAAATCTCTTTCGCACTCCATGGCGTACCGGTAGGTGGGGCCATGGTGACCGTTGAAGGCTCCGAAATTTACCAAACACTGCCGCTTTCAATTGGCCGAGCCGTCCCTAACACGGTATGGAGGGCCGTATGGACATATCAAGTCTCTTTCTTCCTCCGGCCCTTTCATATCACTTAGTCAGTTTTATAAATGACATGCCATGGTGTAATGGTGTTGGAATAGATCTGAAAATTTTTCACGTTGGACCGGGTGGCGGCAACCTCTTCCTGTATCCACAAAAAACGTCGGAAGCTTCCTCAATGAACTTCTTTTGCAATTGCGCGTAAATCGCCTTTCTCTTTTCATGGGACATTTCCGCCCTTGCATTCTCAAGCATTGCATCTGTTTCAGGAGTCGCCCAATGATGACGGTTGTTTCCGCCTATCCCGCTGGAGTGAAAGCGCATAAACAGTCCGCCGTCTGCATCCCCGGTTCCGGTCCAGCCGAGCGCATAAAGATGGGCGCCGCCGGACACCCGGGTCTTTTTAAGCAGGGTGGACCATTCTATCTGCTGTATTTCCGCCTTTACGCCGATTTCACTCAGATAGGCCTGGATAATCTCTGCAGATGTTTTACGGATGGTACGGGCATCCGTGAGGATGGTGCATTCAAATCCGTTAGGATACCCGGCTTTTTTCAGAAGTTCTCTGGCCTTTTCAGGATTGTACGGATAAACAGGTTTAATTGTATTGTCAAATCCCCATATCATGGGCGACAGCGGACCCCTTGAAAGTTCACCGAAACCGCCGCTTGCCGCATCGATGACCGCCTGTTTATCGATCGCATAGTTAAACGCCTGACGTACCAACTTGTTGTCCATTGGTTTAACAGACTGATTGATACCAAAAAATATGGTGACATTGGAAGGATGGCGAAAAACCGTAATATTTTTATTCTTTTCTAACCGGTTATACTCTTCAGGCGGAAGCTGGGCCAAAACATCGACATTGCCCGATTCAAGTTCAATGACCCTTGTTGCCGCCTCCGGAATCGCCCTGAAAATAATTTCTTTGAGTTTTGGCTTTTCACCGTAATAGTCATCAAACCTTTCCAAGGTAACGGTTCCGGGAATCCGTTTTTTCAATTTAAAGGGCCCTGAACCGATGGCGACTTTAGCAAAATCGTCTCCATGCTCAAGAACAGTGTTTTTATCGGTAATTCCCATCTCATAGCGGCTTAAATTTACCAACAGCGGCGCATACGGTTTTTCAGTGGTAATCTTTACAGAGTATTGATCTACATACTCAATTTGTACACCTTTTAAAAAGCCCGCACCGGATGATTTGGTTTCAGGATCCTTAACCCGGTTTAAACTAAAGACAACATCTTCCGCATCAAGGGGTTCGCCATTGTGGCAAATAACATCTTTCCGAAGGTGAAAAATCCAAGTATTGGGGTCCGGCTGGGTCCAGGATTCAGCCAGGTCTGGTGCCAGACTCATATCTCTTTCCTGGTTAACCAGATATGAATACATGATTTTCAATACATTTGCCGTACCATAGCTGTTGGACTTTGCAGGGTCCAGGCTGGTCACATCGGCTATCTGGGCAACCCTCAACACTTCCTTATCCCCGGCGTGAGACAATGCAGCCGACAGCATCATACCCAGGACAAGCATTGCAACAAGAATTTTCTTCATTTTAGTCTCCTTAATTTTATGTATGTGTCAACCATCCGACCGGGAAACATTTAAAGCACGACCAAGTCTTTTGTCGCCGCATCCGTCAATATTTCGCAGCCGCCTTCCTTTATCATTACATCATCTTCGATCCTGACACCCCCAAGTTCCGGGATATATATCCCCGGCTCCACTGTGACAATGGAATTGGCTTTCAACGGCTCTGTGTTCCCGGCATTCAGGTAAGGCATATCCCTTAAATCAAAACCAACACCATGTCCCAGGCCGTGGGTGAAAAATTCGCCATAACCCGCTGCGCGGATGTGGTTTCTGGCAATTTGATCGGCCTGAGCACCTGTCATACCGGCCTTGATCTCCCCAAGACAAAGCTCAATCGCCTCATGCACCACCTGATAAACGTCTTTCATTTTACGGCTGACGTTTCCTACCGCCACGGTACGGGTCACATCGCTGACATACCCATTACAGACAGCACCGACATCTATGGTAACCATATCGCCGTCTTCAATTTTTTTATCCGTAAATACACCATGGGGCCTTGCACCTCTTTTTCCTGACGCCACCACAAAGTGTCCCCTGACAGGCGACTGTGCTCCCAATGAGCGCATTTCATGAACCAGTTCAGCCGCGATCTGGGCCTCTGTGATCCCGACTTCAATTTTTGCAAAGGTATTCTGAAGTGCAGTTGCCGTAATATTGCAAACTTTGCGGATATCGGCCATCACTCCGTCTTCTTTAATGCTCCGCATTTCCAAAAAATGTCCGTGGTGCCGACAACTTCAACCCCAAAGCTTTTAAGTTGTTTGTACTGCTCAAGGGTTAGTTTGTCCGATTCAACCCCAGCCGCTTAATCCCCGGCGCTTGAGCATTTTTCCAAAAGGCCCATATAATCCCTGCCTGCAACCTTTTTCAGGGTAAAGGGGGATTCTTCCCGGCTTTGAATAAAGTACCGGCTGTCCGTGAGGATAAACTGTTCCGAGGGGCATAGTAAAAGCATGGCTGTGCTGCCTGTAAATCCGCTCAGATACCAGGTTGTGGCCCGGTTAAAAGATTCTGTGTTAATCACCAGGAATCCATCCAGGTTTTCCATGTTCAACATTGTTTTGACTTTTTCAATTCTAACATCGAGCATATCTATATCTCCGTGTTTTATGTGCGAAGCTTCGGATCCAGTGCGTCTCTCAGGCCGTCACCCAGCATATTTAACGAAAGAACGATGGCCATAATGCAAAGTCCGGGAAAAATCATCAGGTGGGGCGCGACTCGCATAAATTCGCGGCCTGACGCCAGCATGGCTCCCCATTCTGAAGAAGGCGGCTGAATGCCCAGCCCCAGAAAACTGAGGGAAGACGCTGAGAGTATGGCCTGTGCCACACCAAGGGTGCTGAAGACCAAAAGCGGCGGCATGCAGTTCGGCAAAATATTTCTGAGAATAATTGTAAAATGCCCGCACCCTGATGCACGGGCGGCTTCAACGAATTCCACATCCCTTAAAGACAAGGCTGAGGCACGGGCCAAGCGGGCATAGCGGGGGCTCACGCTGATACCGACACTGATCATGAGATTTACCAGGCCAGGCCCCATGATGCCGACAATGGCAATGGCCAGGACCAATTGGGGAATTGACATCATTATATCCATGAACCGCATAATCACATTGTCGATTTTACCACCGAAATACCCGCTGACGATCCCTGCACCGCCACCGGCCAATGCACCGATAACAACAGCCAAAAATCCGACCAGCAAAGAAATCCGGGCGCCATATACCAGGCGGGTAAAAATATCTCTTCCAAGCCTGTCCGTTCCAAAAGGATGGTCCAAGGACGGGGCTTGCAGACGATGTGCCGGATTTATTTTATTCGGGCATATACAGTAAAAGATTCGGCAAATATAGCGCTTAAAACCAGGATAATAATAACAATGAGACCGGCAATTGCCCTTTGTGCAAACACAGTCTTTTCCAGGTTTCAATAAAAGAATTCATGGGTTCTCCTTTTACTTGTTCGAGCGGTATTGGGCTTTGATGCGCGGGTCCATAAACGCATACAATATATCCACAACAAGATTAATCCCGGTTACGCAAACACTGAAAAATAAAACACCACCCTGCACCACGGGGTAATCCTGGCTACGTATGGCATCCACCAGAAAACTGCCGACACCGGGATATGAAAAGATGGTTTCCGTAATCACCACCCCTCCCATGAGCATCCCAAAATACAGCCCTGCAACGGTTGTCACAGGTATGAGCGCATTTCTCACCACGTGCTGCATAAAAACAACATATTCCGGCAGCCCCTTTGATCGGGCCGTGCGGACATAATCCTGGCGCACCACTTCCAGAACACTGGAACGGGTTATCCTGGCAATAACGGCAACAATATGTAATCCCAAGGAAATCGACGGCAAGATAAGATGCTTTACAGACCCGTAGCCTGAGGGCGGCAAAACACCAAGGTACACGGAAAAGAACATCATCAGCAGTAAGGCAAGCCAGAACGACGGCATGGAAAATCCCAACAAGGCAACGGCACTTACCAGTGTATCCGTCATCGTATTGTGTTTTGTCGCAGCCCACAAACCTAAGGGGAAACCGATAATTACGGCAAAGCACATGCTGGTGGTTGCCAACAGCATTGTGGCAGGAACCCGCAGGATAATTTCCGTAAAAACGCTGTTTTGAGTGATAATACTTTTACCTAAAGAGCCGGAAAGCAAATTTTTCAGAAAAATAAAATATTGAACCAGAACCGGTTTATTAAGGCCTAACTCTTCTCTTAACTCTTCAATCTGGCTTAAGGTTGCCATATCCCCCAACGCCAGGGCTGCCGGGTCACCCGGAGCCATATGCATGATAATAAAAACCGCCAGCGTCACCCCCAGTATTGTCAACAGCATCATCAACAGACGTTTATAAATATATCTAAGCATAAAATTTTACCTTTTTTCATATAAGAAGCAGGCAACTTCATGATCATTGCCGACATTTATCAATTGGGGTGTTTGTATTTTACATTTTTCAAAACGCTTTGGACAGCGAGGGTGGAAAAGACAACCTCTTTCAGGTATCTCACAGCTTTCTTCGACATAATTATCCGGTATGCTTTTCTCTTTTGGGCCTCCTTTTCCGGATCAGGTATGGGAATCGCGTTAATCAAGGACTCGGAATACGGGTGAAGATGATCTTCAAAAATCGTTTTACACGATGCGACCTCCATGACCCGCCCCATATAGAGAACCACAACCCTGTCACACATGTAATGCACCACACTTAAATCATGGGTGATAAAAAGGCTGGTCAAATGAAATTTTCCTGCAAGTCTTTTAATAAATTTAACACCTGGGCCTGTACAGATACATCAAGTGCTGACACTGCTTCGTCTGCAACGATAAACTCAGGATCAACAGCAAGAGCCCTGGCAATACCGATTCTTTGCCGTTGCCCTCCTGAAAACTCATGGGGATAGCGATTCAACGCACTACGTCTCAATCCGACCAAATCCAGCAGATACGCAGCCCTGTCTTTTTCCTTTCCCTTAAACATGCCCAGAGCTTTCATCGGCATGGCAAGTGCTGAAAGTATCTTCATTCTCGGGTCTAAAGAACTGTATGGGTCCTGGAAAATTATCTGCATGCGCCTGCGCAGGTCTTTAAGCGCTGCTCCCCTGATATGGCTGATATCGTTCCCGTTATAAATTATTTTCCCGGAACTGGCCTTTAACAAGTGCAAGACAAGCCTGCCAATAGTTGTTTTCCCGCTTCCGGTCTCTCCCACAAGTCCCAGGGATTCTCCCTTTGCAATGGAAAAATCCACCATATCCACGGCTTTGTTAACCGAATTATTCGTTGTAAAATATTTGCATAGTGTTTTTACTTCCAACATACTCTGCGGTTCCGTCATTTGTCTCTTCCTTCCGGAAAAAAGCATCGCACATCATGCTCTTCATCATACGCTTCAAATTCAGGCAGTTGGCCCCGGCAAATCTCCCGGGCCTTATGGCACCGTTCTTCAAAAGGGCAGCCGGCAGGCAGTTCCGTCAGCCGGGGAGGCTGTCCTTCGATGGAAACAGTCTTTCGTCTCCCGGTCAAACCGGGCAGAGAGGATAAAAGCCCCACGGTGTAAGGGTGGGCCGGGTTTTCAAAAGATCTCTTGTCTTTGCTGTTTCCACCACATAGCCGGCATATTTTACGACCACCCGATGACACATTTTGCAACCACCCCATATCATGGGTAATGAGGATAAGTGCCGTACCGTTTTTAAGACAAAGATCCTTCATCAACTGCAAAACACTCGCCTGAACTGTAACATCAAGCGCTGTTGTGGGTTCATCTGCGATGAGGACATCAGGATTGCAGGAAAGCCCCATACCAATCATGACCCGCTGTCTCTGGCCTCCTGAAAGCTCGTGGGGATATTGCTTTACCCGCAATTCAGGAAGGGTTATTTTTGTTTTCGCAAGGAGATCGTAAATTTTTGAGAGCCGCTTCCTGAGATCCAGCCCTTTGTGATATTTGAAAATTTCTCCCATCTGCTGCCCGATGGTCAACACAGGGTTCAATGACGAAAGCGGATCCTGAAAAATCATTGAAATTCTATCGCCTCGGATACGGCGCCATTCTTTTGGACCCAGGTCCAGCAGGTTTTTCCCGGCATACAGCACCTGACCCGAATCTATACTTCCCGGCGGTGACGGTATAAGCCCTAAAACAGACAATGCCGTCACACTTTACCGCACCCGGATTCACCGACAATCCCTAAAATTTCGCCGCGGGCCACGGAAAAATCAACGCCGTTGACAGCATGAATTTTTCGTTGCTGGGTGGTAAAAGAAACACGAAGGTTTTTTACTTCAAGTATGGGTTCCATGATGTTAAAATTAGCCTTTTAGCGACATTTTGTTTTAATTGGTTCAACCAATTAGCATTGGTCCAATAAGTACCAATGATGAATTCCTTTGTCAATTGATTTTTCAGTTTTTCTGAAATGATAATTATCTGTTCATCATACAATCAATAGGGTCGGTCGTTTGTTCCCTGTTGAAAAAACCGGAAAAACCGACATCGCTATTTCATAAACTTTATTGGGAACGGACAAATGAGCAGACCCACCAGGGGAAACACTGCAAAGGACGGACTCCGATGGAAAAAGTCATGGAGGGCAAAAAGTTGTATGATCAAAAAAAATTGAAAAAAATGAAGACACCAGCGCAAATGACATCACCAGTTCCCTGAGCCAAAGTGACGTTGCGCTCTCCTCACCGTCGCTAATTTCTTGCACAGCATGAGGCGTCGGATCTGTCAAGGATGCGAACGAGGTGAACACTAGCAGAGCTTGTCCTTGATAGATCCGGCTCCCCAAGCGACCAACGACTCGACGGCAGAGTGGAAGAACGAAAAATCAGCCCAGTGAATTGTAACCACTGTCGAGTCAAGTTTTGTTCAGGACAATTAATGCCATCACGGTTCAGAATGCATCTGCCTATGTCCAAAACCTGTTCGAAGTCCGGGAAATATCTTTGAAACGGCTAGCATCATGAGCCAGTTACAGTTCCATACGCAAAGATTCCGCCGATTTTGCTTTGATCCGGATACTTACGGGCAATCCGTAATGAAGGAAATGCGGGTCTGTCTGATACCAAGGAGGTGATGGCGATGGACATTACCAACCAGCCAGGTGAATTTGTCAACATCGCCAAGTAATTCAGTAAAGATCAGATCAATATCAATTATGTATACGGATCCGTGTCTGACGCAGACGGCAAATGCCTGTTCGTGTTCTGCCGGGGAAATGTGGCCTGCGCGACCTCGTTTTTTGAATAACGGCCATGGGTACGCCTTGGTATTCATTCAAGGCGTACCCACAACAACTCATAAAAAAAACCGGTTGGTTGGCAGGTTTTTTCATGTCAACAGGCAGGGCTTGGCCTGAGTTAGGGTTTTCGTTTGTCCTTGAGAATATTGTTGGAAATCACGATCCGCTGAATTTCCGAAGTCCCCTCGTAAATGGTGAACACCCGGGCATCCCGGTACAGCCGTTCCACCACATAATCCTTGGTGAATCCGTACCCGCCGTGCATCTGTATGGCCCTTGCCGTAACCTCATTGACCATTTCCGAGGCAAACAGTTTGGCCATGGAGGCCTCTTTGGTGTAGGGCTCCTTCCGATCTTTCATGGAGGCTGCAGACAACACCAGCTGACGGGCCGCCTCGATCTGGGTTGCCATATCCGCAACCTGAAACCGGATCGCCTGGTGTTTGGTGATAGGCGCCCCGAACTGCTTTCTTTTGGAGGCATAAGACACGGCCGCATCAAACGCAGCCTGGGCCACGCCCAAGGACTGGGCCGCAATCCCGATACGCCCGCTGTCCAAACCGGACATGGCGATTTTGAACCCGTCTCCTTTTTTCCCCAGCATCCAGGCTGCGGGGACCCGGCAATCCTCGAAAATCAAATCCGTGGTATCAGAAGCCCGCAACCCCATTTTGTCTTCTTCATGCCCCACGATCAGGCCCTTGGTCTCCTTGGGAACGATGAAGCAGGAGATTCCTTTGTGGCCGGCATCCGGATCGGTTTTCGCCGTCACCAGCACCACTTTGGCATGTTTGCCGGAAGTGATGAACCGCTTGGTCCCGTTGATGATGTAATGGTCTTTGTCTTTCACGGCGACCGCAGCCTGGGACACGGGATCTGACCCGGCATCCGGTTCGGTGAGGCCGAACGCCCCGATCATCTTTCCGGAAGCCAATGGTGTCAGGAACTGCTGTTTCTGCTCTTTCGTGCCGAAATTGTTAAGGCTTTCGCACACAATGGAGTTCTGTACAGACATCACCACAGAGGTGGATGCGCAGGAATAGGCGATTTCAGACAAGGCCAGCACATAGGACACGGTATCTGCGGATTCTCCGCCGTATTCTTCGGGAATCATCATGCCCATGAGGCCTAGTTCCCCCATCTGCCGGAAATTCTCCGCCGGAAACTCCTTGGTACGGTCCCGTTCCGCCGCAGCGGGGGCAACCACCTTTCTTGAAAACTCCCGGACCATATTTTGGATCATTTTCTGCTCATCGGTCAACTTAAACAGCATCGTATGTCTCCTCCATTGTCAGGGAACGTAAACCACCACGATCAATGTTGCATCCATCTGTCCCGGATTTCGCAGGTCATGCTTGATTCCGGAATTGAAATGCAGAGAATCCCCGGCCGAAAGCGCATTTACATGATCTCCCACCTGGACCTCCACCTGTCCTTCCAGCACATGGACAAACTCCTCTCCTTCATGCTGAAA
>LQAH01000400.1_pt1 | contig 10404 bp, 14 predicted proteins | sample 1535791 | NCBI WGS metagenome assembly LQAH01 (sample SAMN04331585, study PRJNA305678) | bioreactor metagenome | isolation source: bioreactor_4 inoculated with Wadden Sea sediment 2nd replicate of a... | place: Germany:Bremen
TGCTTTTTTATAATAGGCATCGTAATAGCCAGAACTTAAGGCATATGTTCCTAACAAGATACGTCTTTTGACTTCTTTACCAAAGCCTTGGCTTCTTGCTTCTTTATATAAGTCTTCTAATGTAAATTCACCTTCGGGCCTAAATCCGTACTCAATGCCGTCAAAACGAGCTAAGTTTGAAGATGCTTCAGCTGAAGAAATGATGTAGTAAGCTGGAAGTGCGTTCTTTACATTTTGTATGTCTACGTTTTCTACAATAGCTCCTAAGGACTTAAAAGTCTCTGCTGCTTTTAGTACAGCTGCTTTTACTTCTGGTGCTACACCCATTTCTAAATAACTTGTCGGAAGGGCTACTTTTAACCCTTTTATAGATTGATTTAAATACTGCGTAAAGTCATCGACCTCGACTTGAGCAGATGTTGAGTCTTTTGGATCGTGACCAAATAAAACATCCATTACATAGGCAATATCTTCAACAGAAGTTGCCATAGGTCCAATTTGATCTAAAGAAGATGCAAAAGCTATGAGTCACTTCGTGAAATCCGTCCATAGGTAGGTTTAAGCCCTACAATACCACAAAATGCAGCTGGTTGCCGTATTGATCCACCCGTATCAGACCCTAAGGTCAACAGAGCTTGATTCGATGCAACAGCAGCAGCTGAGCCACCTGACTACCGCCCGGTACACGTTTTAAATGATGTGGGTTTTTGTGCTTTGATAATATGAGTTTTCTGTAGTAGATCCCATGGCAAACTCATCAAGATTCAGTTTACCGAGCAAAACACCATCTTCTGCATGTATTTTTTCAACTACTGTAGCATCAAAAGGAGAATAATAGTTTTCTAGCATACGCGAACCGCAGGTCGTTGGCATATCTTTCGTTACTATATTATCTTTGATTGCAATGGGGATTCCAGCTAATTTACCAACGGATTCACCCTTTTTAAATTTAATATCAATTGCCTTAGCTTGTTCTATGGCATTGTCTGTATTTACATACAAATACGCTGCTATTTCTTGGTCTTTTTTCTTTATGTGACTCAAATACGTTTTAACAATTTCTTCATAGGTTAATGTACCTGCTAAGAAGGCATCTCTTAATTCACCCATTTTCATTTCTAGGATTTTTCATTTACTTACCCCCTATGCTCTTTGGTACTGAAAAGTAATTCGACTCACTACTTGGTGCATTTTTCAGAGCTTCTTTAACAGATAAGGAAGGTTTATGGACATCTTTTCTAAAGACATTTTTTTTGATCTGCAATGAATGAAAGTGGTTCAACCGCATCACAGTTCACTTCATTTAATTGGTCTGCAAATGAGATAACACCTTCCAAGTGTTTATAGAATTCTTCTTTTTCATCGTCCTGAATACGAATTTCTTGCTAAATTAGCGATATAGTCTAAAGTCTCTCCTGATACTTTAGACGTATCTTCCTCTATTTTTAGGTCAGAAAGTGCAAGGTGTAGATCTAATTCCATAAGTTGCTCTACATCAATTTTGATGGTGCTTTCATCATAGCGCATGAGGCATCTCTCAGCTTAGGAAATGCAATAACTTCTCTAATACTCTGTTTTTGAGCCATGAGCATAATTAAACGATCTAATCCAAAAGCAAAACCTCCATGTGGTGGTGTGCCATATTCAAAGGCTCTTAACATAAATCCAAATCTTTCTTTAGCTTCTTCTTTGGAGAATCCAAGCAAATTGAAGACTTTTGTTTGCATTTCTCGGTCATGGATACGGATACTACCGCTTCCTAATTCAACACCATTTAAAACAATATCATAAGACTTGGCCCGTACTTTCTCAGGATCTGTTTTGAAAAGGCCTAAGTCTTCATCTTTAGGCATCGTAAAGGGATGATGTTTTGCAACAAAACGTTTTTCCTCAGGAGCCCATTCTAACAGTGGAAAATCTGTTACAACAACAAAGGCAAAATCATCCGCTTGTCTTAAACCAAGCATTTCTCCAACTTCTAGTCTTAGATTTCCTAAAATACTAAGTGCTTTATCTTTTTCGTCGGCGCTAAATATAATCAAATCACCAGGTTTAGCATCCAAACGTTGACGTACTTTAACTAAATCTTCTTCTGAAAAATATTTTGTTAGAACACTTTGCATTGTGCCGTCTTCTTGTATGGCAATCCAAGCCATACCTTTACCACCAAACTGAACAGCCTTTTTTGTGAGTTCTTCTATTTGAGTACGTGTAAATGCGCTTCCGCCTTTTACACATAAGCCTTTTACAATACCTCCCGAATCTACAACTTTTCGGAATACTTCAAAAGAACATGTCGTCATAATATCGCTTAATTCAACCATGGGCATTTCGAACCGAAGATCAGGTTTATCTGAGCCGTACTTCTCCATAGATTCTTGGTATGTTATACGTCTAAATGGTAAAGATACATCTTCATTTAAACTTTCTTTCATAATACGAGTAAATAATTGCTCAAGCATTTTAATAATAGTATCTTCATCAACAAAGCTTAGTTCCATATCAATTTGTGTGAATTCTGGTTGACGGTCAGCTCTTAAGTCTTCGTCTCTGAAACACTTTGCAATTTGAAAATATTTATCAACTCCCGCTACCATAAGAAGCTGTTTATAAATTTGTGGAGATTGAGGGAGTGCATAAAAGTTCCCTTAGATAACCTACTTGGCACAACATAATCCCGTGCACCCTCAGGTGTTGATTTTGTAAGAATAGGTGTCTCTACTTCTATAAAGTCGTCCTGTATCATAGCATCTCTAACAATGGATATAACCTTTTGTCGTAATTTTAGTGTGCTAAGCATGTCACTTCTTCTAAGGTCTAAATATCTATATTTCAGACGTAAATCTTCACGTATATCAACATTACCATCTATCATAAATGGAGGTGTTTTAGCTTTATTAAGTATATTAAGGTCTGTTGCTCGTATATCTATGGTTCCTGTAGGTAAATTTAGATTAACGGTATCTTCATCACGCTTTTCTAAGCGCCCTTTAATTTCGACAACATATTCATTTCTTTAAAGTTTCACTTACTTCAAAGGTTTTTATCTGATACATTTTTTAAGTCAATAACAACTTGAATTAAACCACTTGAATCTCTGACATCAAGAAAAATAACACCACCTAGTCTCTTCTTCTTTGCACCCATCCATAATCACAACGACTGACTTATTTGATCTTCTGTCAGTTGCCACAATAATCTGTACGGTTAAATTTCATAATAACCTCCTAACATTTAATATCCCATTTGAGTTATACCCTTTGCAAAACTATAAAAACCTTCTATCCTTAATAAAAATTAAGGACAGAAGGTTTGTCTTCCGCGGTGCCACCTTAGTTGAATCCAATTATATGAATTCATCTTCATTCAGTACGGACCCATAGGTCGATACTTACCAGTCTAGTAACGGTCTGGTTCCGTCCAAATCTACTTGCTTTCGCTTTCGGTTGGAAACTCGGAGATGTTCTTCAGAACTTTTCATGCACTGATCTTCCACTATCATCAGCTCGCTTCGGCACTACCCAAGGTCTTACTCTTCTCTTCATCGTTTTTGGTTCACATGTATAAATCAATTTTATAGTTAATGATTATATATAACTAAAATTTTCATGTCAACACTTTTTGATTTCTTTTTTCCGATTTCTGATCCATTCCCTAAATAAGACACTTACAAGTATTGTTATATCTTAGTTGTCTATCAATGTCTATTTTCAGAAAATTTTGTTATATCAATCAAAATTACGCTTATGGTCAATTTCAAATCACATCTTTTCAATATGTTAATAATTATTCATAAAATGTTTAATTTATTACATTGACATGTCCATGCAACTCTTGTAGCATGTAATTAATGCACTCTCGAATATCCATAATTATCAATTTTTATAGCACACTATATACTAGTCAATTACAACCTTTTAATCTGGAGGATACTCAATTGTCGTCAATAAAAAACCATGTCTACGTGGCCTAGGCGTATTAGGAACAGGAACGATATTCCTGATTCATTCAAATCTACGCTCGAAATCGGTCATGATCAAACCATGCCTTATTGTGTATATGTACCCGCTACAAAATATTCAGAAGTGAGTTTTCATTCATATATGATTACACTGTTAGAAAATCATATTCGCATTTCGGAAATAAAAGAGAATCAACTGACATCACGTGATTTTTCTATACAAAGATATTCATCTTATAGAAAAGGGCATCATTATTCTCTATGGATGGATCTGTATTTCTATTCAAACCAATGGAAACATGGAAAAACTTAAATTCAGGTTCAACTCAGTTCAAGAAGAACTTTTCGAACCTATTATTGAGCGTATTAGAATTGAATGTGCAAATAGGAATTACAGTAGCATTGATCGATCAGATCATGAACCCTATGATTTCCTGAAAAAGAAAGCTTAAAACTATATAACTACTCAAATAAAGTATTTAAAAATAGAAACACCTCTACATTCTATTTTTCAACCTCAAGTTAATACACATATGATTAATTTCAACTGAAAATAGTACTATTTCAAATCGTGTTTTACACATGACTGAGGAAGAACTTATTCTAATTCAAGAACCTAAAATCAATGAAACCAAAAATAATAAGCGTGGTGGTATTTGGCAATACATTGCTTTGTCCAAAATAAATCATATTAAGATTGATAGCAACCAAGACCACAATACATCTCACTTAAATATTCACTTTGTTAATCAAAACTCTTTACGTATTGATTTTGAAGAAGCAAAAGAAATTGAGCTTTATAAAATAACAACTGAACTTGATTATATAAAGAACTCCAGATAGAAATCTGGAGTTCTTGTTCTTTCATTAAGCTTCAATGAGTTCATTCATTTCTTTAATAATTCCTTCAAATACACTTAAAGCTTCTTCTATAGGCTGAGGTGTTGTCATATCTACACCGGCAATTTTAAGGAGTTCAATCGGATGGTCTGAGCCACCACTCTTTAAGAACTTCATATAATCATCTATAGCCGGTTGACCTTCTTTAAGAATACGTTGTGATATTGCTATTGCTGCTGAAAAACCAGTAGCATATTTAATAAACATAAAATGCATTATAAAAAATGCGGTATACGCATCCACTCGTATCTAATGTCATCGTCTACAACAACATGGTCGCCAAAATACGCTTTGTTTAATTCGTAATACTGTTCACTTAAAGAATCCATGGTTACAGCTTGACCATCGTCCACTTGACCATGAGCAAGTTTTTCAAACTCGGCAAACATTGTTTGACGATAGACTGTCCCTTTAACTGCTCCATAAAGTGATTAAGTAAGAACATGCGCTCTTTTTACTGATATCTTGTTTTAATAGACTTTGCATGAGTATTGACTCATTAACTGTTGAAGCAACTTCTGCGACAAATATCTTGTAATTTGAATTAATAAAAGCTTGATTCTTCTTAGATAGATAGCTATGGATGGAGTGGCCCATTTCATGAGCTAAAGTAAACACATAATTCAAATTATCTTGATAATTAAGTAAAACAAAAGGTTTAGAATCAAATGTTCCCCAAGAATAAGCACCACTTGTTTTACCCTCTGTCTCATATACATCTATCCATTTAGATTCAAAACCTTCTTTTAAGATAGATAAATAGTCATCACCCAATGGTTTAAGTCCTTGCGACACCATTTCAGTAGCTTCTTTATAAGGAATAGATCGCTTTACTTCACCTACAAGAGGTGTGTACAGGTCGTACATATGTAATTCATCAAGTTTTAACATTTTCTTTCTTAAAGATACATATTTGTGCATTAAGTCCATTCTGTTATGAATTATACCATCAAATTGTTATAGACATCGGTAGGAACAAAATCATCATCTAATGCACGTTCAAGAGATGTTGGATATTGACGCATCTTAGAATAAAAAGCATCTTTCTTGAAGGATGCAATGAGTGTTGTCGCAACTGTATTTTTACATACTTATAAGAATCATAGAATGCTGAGAAAGCATCTGCCCTAACCGATTGATCTGGCGATTCTAAACTTAATGTAGTTGCCTTTAGTTAGTTCTATTTCTTTACCAGTTTCATCTTTTACTTTCCTAAACTTAATGTCAGCATTGTTCAACATAGTAAAATGCTTCTTGGTCCAGCCGCTAGTTCACCAGACATTGCAAGTAATCGCTCTTCTTTATCTGAAGTGTGTGTTCCTTTGTCTAAATAACTCACTTAAGTAGAATCGATACACTTCCAACTCTTTTACTTCCTTTAAGAAACCCATAACCTTTGATTCTTCGTGACTTAATATTTCAGGACCTATATAGCTCATTAAACTTTCAGCAGCAACATTAGATGAAACTGCACGATCAAATAACCCTTGATATTTTGATTCTCGATTATCTTCATCCTTTTTCATTCGAGTAAATGTGTATAAATTACTTACTTTACGCCAGATTTGATCTCTGGTCTTAAATATTTTTAAAAGTGTTTCTCCAGATTCACAGACACGACCCATGTAACTTGAAAATTTCTGCAGTTAATTCATCGACTGCATCAAATGTCTTTTCCAAATGCCTCGTCTGACGCAAACATTGTTTCTATGTCCCATTTATATGTTGATTCGATTTCTTCCCTTGTTTTGTATTGACTCATGTTTTAACCTCCTTGTGTTTAGGTAAAAGATACAAGGTATCAGTCTAAAGTCAAAGTCTTAATGCTATTATAGACAACTCAAAACCTAATCACTTGCATTTATGTTTTTACCTTTTGCTTTTATCTTTCAACTTTCAACTTTCAACTCTAGTTTTTTATAATTTCTTTCATTGTGCTTATTAATCGATCTACATCTTCTTTATTTACACCATGATTGGTAACGAATCTATATTCGTTTTCTTCTGTTCCGTTAACCTTAATATTATTTTTATACAATGATTCAAGAAGAACATCTTCTTTAATAATCGTTTCAGGTAAATCAAAGAAGACCATGTTGATGTCCAAACGATCACGATGTACTTTCAATCCTTCTATGGACTCTAACTGATCTGCCATATATCTTGCATTTGCATGATCCTGGTCTAGTCTATCTACCATATCTCTTAAAGCTATGATTCCAGCGGCAGCCAAAATACCAACCTGTCGCATTCCACCACCCATAAGTTTACGATTGCGTTTTGATCGGTTTATAAACTCTTTTGGACCTACTAATAAAGATCCAACTGGAGCACATAATCCTTTAGATAAACAAATGTTAATCGTGTCAGCATATGAAGCCATTACTCCGTAATCCGCTTTAAACTTCTTGCAGCATTAAAGAATCGTGCCCATCCAAATGTACAGGAATGTTATGTTTCTGTGCAATCTCATAAATATCACTCATATTCTTTAATGAGACAACACCACCAGAAGAATGTGCATTCTCAACACAAATAAGACCTGTGTCAGGATAATGAATATCCTCTTCACGAATTAATTTCTCTATTTCATTAGGATTAATGTAACCGTTTAACGATTGTGCTGTACGTGTATGTACCCCAGCAATGACTGCAGTAGCACCAACCTCATGCATCATAATATGGCTATCACTACCAACAATGATCTCATCACCTCGTCGTGTATGGGTTAAAACTGCCAGTTGATTAGCGAAAGTACCACTTGGTACAAATAGAGCAGCTTCTTTGCCTAACATGGTAGCAGCTAATGCCTCTAACTCCTTTACCGTAGGATCATCATCATATACATCATCACCTACAATTGCATTTGCCATTGCTTGTCGCATGGCTTCTGTAGGCTGAGTGACTGTATCACTTCTAAAGTCTAACCACTTCATATTATACCTCCAGTAACTCTTTTTCTATTGTTCACATTACTAAATTCGACATATATTGGCTGAAGCCTTTTAAAATTCCTATAATTCATATTTTTATAAACAAAAGGAGGTATTCAATTTTAGATTCGATCATTATTGGCTGGGTAAATAGCCAGTGTGTTAATAAATAGTGATTATTTGTAGTTCTTTACAAGGGTTCATTATGTTTCTTTTAAAGATACAATATCCGAATCCAATAGCTCCATTGATAGGTTTCGCTAAAAATGAATTTTTATACAGTTTTATTTAACTGTCTTTTTCAATCCAAGTAGTTAATTTAACTTTTCGAAGTTCTGCAAAACACATCTTTAATTGTATACAAAATGCTATCTAGAGGATACTTTACTTTTACCTACATACGTATAACCATCTGTGTTTCACTCTGTTTTTCATTAACGCTCAGTAATAATGTTCGCCTAATGCCGAACATTCTCTTGTGTTTGTGCATGTTAAACATTCTTTTTTGTACATTTCACTCTTTTTTTTTCATGAAAACGATTCCCTGTTTCACAGAGGGGGTTTACAATCATTTTCTATATGCTATAATGAGTTCATATTAGTCGGAACGATAAAAACACCAAGCATGCATTTTTTATTCATCATGTGAATATTTATACATCTTATTTTATCAAAATCTATGAATCGAGGTGCCTTATGAAGATTTAATTTATGTAATTAAGAAAGAAGATCACAGCCCTGAAAAAGTAATTGCTATTTTAGAAGCTCATAAAGAGATCAAGTTCATATCACTTGTAGCTGTTGATTTAGGAAACAATCATACAGATGAGAAAATTCCTGTTGAAGTTGCATTGGATAACATGGAAAACTTCCTTAAAACAGGAGTTCAAACAGATGGTTCATCAGTTAACCTTCCTAGAATTGCAGATATCAACAAACGCTAAGGTTGACTTAATTCCTGATATGGATGTTAAATGGTTTATTGATTACAACAATGACTTTATTGATCCTGATACTGGCAAACCAGTTGGTACACTCATTATCCCGGCATTCCTTGAACATGAAAACAAAATACGTATGTTCAAGATCGGTTATCAAAAAGCCGAATCAATTTTTAGATACAGAAGTTAAAGCTATGTTTAATAACACAAAATCACTTCAAGATGAGTTTGGATTTACAGGCAATGACATTGATAGAGTTGTTATTACAGCAGCAACAGAACTCGAATTCTGGGTTAAAACACCGGATTATAAAACAAACTTCCAAAAGCTTTCAACTTCACAAACGCTCAAAGAACAATACTGGAAACGTACGGTTGGTCCAGTTCGTACAGCAATGGAAGAAGCGACACTTCTACTTAACCGTTACGATTACAATGCAGAAATGGCACATAAAGAAGTTGGTGGTGTACCTTCAAAACTTAAGGGTGGAAACATCTACTCAGCGATTATGGAGCAATGTGAAATTGCATGGAAGTATGATGAAGCTATGCAGTCAGCAGATAATGAATTATTAGGACGTGACTTCATTAGTGATGTATACCATAAACACGGTCTAGAAATCACTTTCCAAGCAAAACCTATTGAAGGTGTTGCTGGTTCTGGTGAGCATCACCATGTTGGCTTAGCTGTAAAACTTAAGAGTGGTAAAATCGTTAATATATTTACACCAAAAGAAATAACCAAGCACTACTTAAGTACCTTGGCTGGGGTGCATTTATGGGTATGCTTAAGAACTACGAAGTTATTAACCCATTTGTAACATCAACAAATGATGCATTCAACCGCTTAAAGCCTGGTTTTGAGGCTCCTGTTTGTATTGTTGGTTCACTAGGTCACACTGTTGAGATCCCATCACGTAACAGAACTGTACTAGCTGGTTTGGTACGTGATATAGCATCGCCTTTGGCTACGCGTTTTGAATTACGTGCACCAAATCCAACAACGAATACTTACTTGGCTACTGCCGCTGTATACTTAGGCATGTTAGATGGTATGAAAGCCGTTTGCGAAAGTGGTAAGACCAATGGCGACCTAGAAGCAGAGTTCAGTAAAGAAGCAGATGTAGAAGGCTTCTACCTTGAAAAAGGACGTGTCTATCGTAGTGAGGAAGATGTATTTGATGACTTTACTCAAGAAGAACGTGATTCAATGTTTGGTATTCCACCGCAAACAGTATGGGAAAATGTTTCTGCTTTTAAGAAATACCCTGAGAAACGTAACGTTCTTTTACAAGGTGATGTCTTCACCGAAGCAATCCTTGAGTCATATGAATTAACAATTCTTGCAACATGGACAACAGAACTTGCAAACCGTATTATTGCGAAAAACATGAAAGTTGTTCGAGAATCAATTAAGCTTCACTACAATGATACTGAAAACGTAACAGATCTTGATGTTGTCAACTGGGAGAAATTAAACTCTTTACGAATTGCTCTAATGAAGGATAGTTTGACCAACAAGTCCCTCTTTACTCAAATACGCGAAGCTATTGATAACGGTAACTATGATCTTGTTTCAGAACTACAAGTTGAAATGATGACTCATATGAATGTACTTAAAGATCTTTACATTCTTTATAAGAGGAATTTATTTGTACTTTAAAGTACA
>LQAH01000401.1_pt1 | contig 10400 bp, 14 predicted proteins | sample 1535791 | NCBI WGS metagenome assembly LQAH01 (sample SAMN04331585, study PRJNA305678) | bioreactor metagenome | isolation source: bioreactor_4 inoculated with Wadden Sea sediment 2nd replicate of a... | place: Germany:Bremen
ACATAGGCCAGGCTGTCTCCCCCGGCCCCGCACCCGAAACAGTGGAAAATCTGTTTGCCCGGATTCACGGAAAAAGACGGGGTTTTTTCTGAATGAAACGGGCACAGCCCGAAATAGTTCTGCCCGGATTTTTCAGGATCACCGATTCCGATACGATCTCTACAATATCGGCGGCGTTCTGAATCTCTGAAATTTTTTCTTCCGGAATAAACATGAAATCAGGGCGTGCTCCAAAAAACCAGGGCCTAAGGTTGCAACAATACCTGAAAATAAGACCGAAACCGGGGTTGTCAATTGCCGCTTATGCGGATGGCTTCTGCCAGATCCAGTGTGCCTTCGTACAGCGCTCTGCCCGTGATCACGCCGGTGACCCCGAACGATTCTATGGCAAGCAGGTTTTCGATATCCGAAAGGGTCGCCACCCCGCCCGAAGCGATCACCGGAATGGACACCGCTTTTGCCAGGGCCGCGGTCTCCTCGATATTGGGACCGGTCTGCATTCCGTCCCGATGGATATCTGTAAAATTAATCGCTGCCACGCCCGAGGTTTCAAACATCCGGGCCAGGTCCACAGCCATTGTTTCCGACATTTCGCTCCACCCTTCCACGGCCACCCTGCCGTTCGGGCATCAATCCCCACCATGATTTTGCCGGGGAACCGCTGACACGCATCCTTGACAAATTCCGGCCGGTACACGGCCTCGCTGCCGATGATCACCCGGGTTACCCCGGCCGCCAGATAGGTCTCAATGGTGGCCAGGTCCCGGATGCCCCCGCCCACCTGGATGGGCACAGACACCTGTTTGAGGATGGCTCTGACACTGTCGATATTTACCGCGGTTTTGGCAAACGCACCGTCCAGGTCCACCACATGGATCATCTGTGCACCCATGGACGCCCATTTCAAGGCCATTTCCGCGGGGTCGGCCCCATATTCCGTGGCCTGGTCCATCCGCCCCTGGCAAAGGCGCACACATTTGCCCTGTTTGATGTCAACCGCCGGGATAATGATCATGATTACAACACTCCTTTGCTGGATAGAGGCTGCCCCTCAGTATCCAGGGGCCGGGTGGCCTGGAAAAGGGACCGGCCCAGGGCCTTGAACACGGATTCCAGAACATGATGTTCGTTCTGCCCGTAATACGCATTGATATGCAGGTTGAACCCGCCCTTGACGCACAAAGCCTGGAAAAACTCTTTGGCCAGATAGATGTCAAACGCCGTGCCGGATTTGAGATGGTCCGGCACATGATACACCAGATATGGCCGGTTGGACAGGTCCACGGTCACCCGGGACAATGCCTCGTCCATGGGCACGCACGCATCCCCGAACCGCTGGATCCCGGTCTTGTTCCCCAGTGCATCCGACAGCGCCCGGCCCAGCACCAGGCCCACATCTTCCACGGTGTGGTGCAGATCCACCTCCAAATCCCCGGCCGCCATCAGCTTAAGGTCAAACCGGCCGTGCACCGTGAATGCGGTGAGCATGTGATCGAAAAACGCAATCCCGGATGAAATGTCGGCCCGGCCGGTGCCGTCCAGGGTCAGGTGAAGTTCGATTTTAGTTTCCCGTGTCTGTCTGGATACGGCTGCGTCCCGTGCCATGAACGAATCCTTGAAGTCTTTGGGTTGCTGGATAAATTGAATCCGGTTATGATAAAAGAAAATCCCGCCCTGTCAACAAAATTATGGGATCAGCAAAAATCGGGGTCAGGCCTGCGTTATTGTAGTTATTGCACCATTCTTTAATACTTTTGTGACAATAACTACAATAACGCAGGCCTGACCCCGCAATGGTGTACTGGCTTTTTGTGAGCAATTTGATAAAGACTTGAAAAAGCGCAAAGAACAACCCATGAATAAGGAGACACGCCCATGTTTTCATGCGATCAAACGGTGTTGCTGGTGGTGGACATCCAGGGACGTCTGGCCAGGATTGTACAAGACTCTGCCTCTGTTTTGAAATCACTTGAAATATTGATTAAAGGTATGCAGATACTGGATGTGCCCGTCGTTTGCACGGAACAAATTCCATCCAAACTCGGGCCGACGGTGGAAGAGATTCAAGAAGTGATCAACGGGACCGGAGCGGTCACCATTGAAAAAGACCATTTTCCTGCTGTAGCGAGCCGGGGTTCATGGACCGGTTCGCTGGCCTGAACAGAAACCAGGTACTCATCACCGGCATCGAAACGCACATCTGCGTGTTTCAGACTGCGCACGATCTGGTGCAAAAAGGTTATGAGGTACAGGTGGTGTCTGACTGCGTGTCTTCCCGGACCCGGGAAAACAAGGAGATCGGCCTCCAGCGCATGATGCAGTCCGGCGCCCGCATCACCAGCGTGGAAATGGCACTGTTCGAACTCATGAGACGCGCCCACGGCGACCAATTCAAACAGATCATCCCCATTATCAAGTAACTCCCGGTCGGGGGTCGGGTCAGGCCTGCGTTATTGTAGTTATTGTCACAAAAGTATTAAAGAATGGTGCAATAACTACAATAACGCAGGCCTGACCCCGAGTTGGGATTTTTCGCGGGCCTGGGAGGCGCGGTCCCGGTATTCCGGGTGGTCCGGGTTGAGGGCGGCGGCGCGGTCCCAGTCTTCGGCGGCGGAGAGGAATTTTTCCTGGTGCCATTTAGACCAGGCCCGCAGGTGATAGTAGCCGGCATTTTCCCGGGCGGCGTGGCGGATGGCCCGGTTCAGGGCGAATTCCGCATCTTCGTATTTTTTGCGGGTATACAGAGCTCTGGCAAAATAATAATGATACGCAGCAGTGTAGGGTTCCAGCTGGGTGGCCTGCTGGCTGCAGGTTTCCATGGTTTTCCAGTCTTTTTCCCTGGCTGCGATCTGGGCTCTGAGATAACAGGCAGGGCCGGTGGGGTTGTCGGAGATGATTGTTTCCAGCTTCTGTTTTGCCAGAAAATCCTGTCCCAGGTCCACATAACACCGGGCCCGCGTAAGATCCAGGGTGGGGATCTTCAGGGTGCCGGCCTCAAGGTCATCTGCAAACGACAGAAACCGGATGCCCTGGTTCTGTGATTTAAAGATCCGGTAAATCCGGGACAGCACCGGGTCCGGGTCGTCCGCCACAGCCAGGGCCCGGATAAACAGGCCGGAGACGTCCTCATACCGCCCGTCTGTCAGGTACAGAGAGCCTATATGAATGAAATCATTTGCCGTGTTTTCCTCAGGATCATAGGCAGATAGGCTTCGAAAAAGTCTATGGCCCCGGCCGGGTTATCCTGATCCCGGGACAGCTGCGACAGATACCGCAGCGCATCCCGTGGCCGGACCCCGGTCTGCACCGCGTTCTTCAGGCCTTCGGCCGCGTCCGTCAGCAGCCCGGGCATAAAATAGGGCTCATTTTTTAGCGTGGGGTAGAAAGGCGGGTAAATCGCGAGAAGATGGCGTACCAGATCCGGAATCTCTTCTGTCCGGCCTTTGCCGTGCAGATACCTGGCCCAGGCCTGGTGAACGGCGATACCGGCCGGCCGAAGTGCTGCGGCGGCCTGATAAAGGGGGTGGGCATTATAGGGATTAGGCGTGTCGGGATAGCGCCAGGGATGGAGCGTTTCCAGGGCATGCTCTGTGCGTGCGAGCCGGAATGCAGTGACATAATACTTTGATTCGATGGCTGCGGCTTTTCTTAAGGCCTCCCGCGCCTTCACAAACCGGTCAAATCCGTCATTGGAGATGCCGTTTTCCTGCCAGCCCTTCATGGCAACGTCATACAGGGCCTGGCCGTAATCGGTGTACAGATGGAACCGGTCCGCCGCTGTGAGGAGCGATTGGTTAAGAAAACCGGGAATGGCTGCTTCGGCCCGCTCAAACAGCACCACAGCGGACGCGGCATCGTTTGTCTTCAGCGCCCGCACCCCTGTTGATAGACAAACCGGGGCCGGAGCATCAGAACACAGTAAATCAGAAATGCAGCCAGCAGAACAAGAACAAAACTTAATAAGATCCGCCGCTTACTTGCTGCCATAATAAGAAGAATAGTATTTCTGGTAATACCGGTAATACCCTTCTTTTCTCATGTCCACCTGATTGAGCAGCAGGCCGAGCACCGGCTGATTCACCGTGTTGAACTGGTCGATCACATCATGGATGATTTTCCGGTCTGTGTTGGCGGCCTTGACCACCAGCACGGTCCCGTCGGTTTTGGGCGCGATCAGCAGGGCATCTGTGGCCGGCATGACCGGCGGAGTGTCCAGAATGATAAAGTCAAACCGGGATTTGAGATTGTCGATCAGAAACGCCATTCGGCCGGAACCCATCAGCTCTGCCGGATTGGGAGGGATCGTGCCGGAGGGCAGCAGGAACAGGTTGTCCACATCCGTTGGAAGAACGGCGTTGTCAATGGATGACTGGCAGTACTTGAGGCTGTTTTCACCGGTATTGAACTCATCTAACAGTTTTTCCAAATCCACGTCCGTCTGAACGCCTGTCCCCCGGGCATCCCGGGAAGGCGGCGAAAATTCAAACGTTCCGGTTTCCATGGCACTCACGGCCCGGACCGCCTCAATGGTATGCACAGACATGGCCCGGGTCAGGTCCTTTTTAGAGACCAGCCCCATGGTATGCAGGATATTACCCAGGTAATGGGTGGATTTTTTCTGGTGGCTCAATGCCAGACGGGCCTGTTGTTCCGTGAGCAGGTTTTCCCGGATCAGGGTGTTGGCCAGGCGTTTGGATTCCGGCCGGTTGATCCATTCGATATCGGTGAGCTTCCCTTTATCAAAAGAAAGCACCGCCTGGGTGGTATCATTGCTCAGGTTCAGCTGGGCCGAGCGTTTCTGAAGCCGGGTCAACAGGATCAGGTCTGCCACCGAATAGGTATCCAGCGACCCCTGGGTCAGATGCACCCCGAACACCTCGGTCACCAGCTCCGTCACTCCGGTGATCTTGTCGGTATGCCCGGCCACCAGTGCACTCAGATAGGACGTCTCAGGTCACAGTCCACCACCAGCACCTGCCGGTCGGTCTGGGCCACGGTATAGGCCAGATTGATGGCCGTGGTAGTCTTGCCCTCTTTTTCCAGAGAACTGGTCACCAGCACAGACTTGATCTCCTTGTCCATGTCGGCAAAAAACAGGTTGGTTCTCAGGGTCCGGTAGGCTTCCGCATACCGGGAGTTGGACGGAAACTCCGTCAGCAGTTTGGACCGGTCTGTTTTACGGCTTTTGGTTTTACGTTTGCGAAATATCAATAGTTGGCTCCATAGGATACAGATTTGTCCGCTTTAGGAATCACCGACAGGACCGGCAGGTTAAATGCTGCTGAATATCTTCCTCCGTTCTCACGGTCTGGTCCATGTACTCAAAGAAAAATGCCAGCCCGCACCCAGAAACAGGCCCAGCACCACGCTCAGCAGCAGGTTGCGCTTTTATTGGGAGACACCGGCCCGATGGGCACCTGGGCCGTCTCCACCTTCCTTATATTGGAGGTGTTGGCGGTCTGGAGAATATTGGATTCCTTGATCCGGGACACCATCAGATCATACAGGTTCTTGCTGGTGTTAACGTTGCGCTGAAGAATGGTGTACTGGAGCTCCTTGGCCGAGGTGTCCAGGGCTTCCGCCTCAAATTCGCCAATATTCTGCTCCAGGGCCTGTTCCCGGGCCAGCAGGACCCGCCGCTCTGATTTGAGGTTTTCCACCTCCTTGGCAATCTCCTGGGACAGGCTTTTCCGGCTTTTCTGCAGTTCGCTCTGGGTCTGCACGATCTGGGGATGTTTGGCTTTGTAGATTTTGGACAGCCGGCTCAGTTCGATCTCCAGGTCAATGATCTTCCCATAGATATTTTCGATCACCTGATTGTTGATCAACGACCGGACATTGGCCACCTCCTTGAGATTGCCATGTTCTGGTTCAGCGCATTGATTTTGGCATCCAGTTCCATGCGGCGGTTCCTTGTTTCCAGGTACCGCTGGTTGAATTCCTGAATTTTGTGTTCTGCCTGCTGCTGTTTGCCTTCAATGGAAAACACCATGTTTTCCTGTTTGTATTCAAAAAATTTGCGCTCATCTTCTTCCAGTTTGGTACGTAAATCATACAGCTCGTTGTTGAGCCATTCCAGGGTCTGACGGGAGGCCTCCATTTTGTTGCCCAGGTTGAATTGCATAAACATTTCCACCAGGGTGTCGGCCATGGCTGCGGCCAGTTCCGGATCTTTGTCACGGACTGCGATATTGAGCAGCCGGGTATCCCGGACCTGCTCCACCGTTATTTTTCCTTAACGGTTCCGATCAGTTTCTGCATTTCCCGGTTTTTCAGCTCTTCAGGCGACAGGGGAATCCTGTTTTCATCTTTGGCCAGCAGCAGCTTGATATTGGTTTTGAGCTGGGACAGCCATTTCTTGATAAAACTGATTTCCAGATCCTTGTCCTGCGCATCCAGGTTCAGGACGTCAATCATTTCCCGGATCACCGGGGTGGATGTGATCATCTTGATGGAGGTGTTAAAGGTCATGGTCTGGGAATGGTAACTTTCATAATCGGTACGCTCTCCGGTGATCGGAGAGTTGGAGGTTTCCTTGTCAATGATCAGTTTGGACGTGGATTCATACACCGGTTCCACGGAGAAACTGTAAAACCCCGTGGCCAGCACCGTGAGAACAAATACCAGGATGATCAGGGTCCGGCGCTTGAGCAGCACCATCAGATATTCAGACAGATGAATCTCTTTCTCCTGAAACAGGGATTCACCGGCAGGTTCTTGCATGTTGTCTCCTTGTTTTACAGCCAGTGTTACAACCAGGATTCCGGGATATGGATGCGGTCCCCGGGCTGAAGCGGCAGGTCCGGTTCAGCACCGGTCTGGACTTTTTTCAGGTTGATGGTAATGACGTTGCGCTCGTTGTTGATATGCCGGATGACCTTGGCCCGGTTGGGCGCGGCAAATTCATCAAACCCTCCGGCCAGGATACACGCTGCCAGGGCCGTAATACCGGCTGATAATCAAAAACCCCGGGGCGCTTGACCCTTCCCTGCACATAGATTTTGGTGGTGGCCTGGTCCAGCTTGGTTCCGGGAGGAATATAAATGGTATCTCCGGTCTGAAGCCGGATGTTTTCCGTCATGTCTCCTTCGTCCAGCAGCCGCTGCAGGTTCACGGTAATGGGCTTGGTCCGTGCGTCGGCTATGGTCTGGGACAATTTTTCATCTGACATCCCTGTGTCCGCCTGCATCTGCACCGGGTCTTTCACGCCTCTGAGCACATAAGCCAGGTTGCCCCGTTCTTCGGTCACCCCGCCGGCCTTGGCGATCAGATCCATAAGGGTGGGAATGAAATCCAGAGAGTACACCCCAGGGCTATTGACGGTTCCGGAAATAAAAAACTGCAGGCTGTGGTACTCTTCGATCTGCAAGTGGACCTGGGGATTCACAAAATAGTCCTGGCCCAGCGGCAGTACAATCTGTTTTTCCAGTTCCCCCAGGGTCAGGCCGGCTGCCTGGATTTTGCCGATAAACGGAACGGTTACCCCGCCGTTGTCCCCGACCACCATGCCCTTGGATACTTGTTCCTCCCCACCGGCCAGAATGGAGATTTTCACCACATCTCCGGGCCCCAGCCGGTATCCGGTAACATCAGCGGTCTGGGCAAAGGACAGGGATGCCGTGCTTAAAAGCACCAGCAGCAACGATAAAATGTGTGTTGTCAATGGTCGCATTGGGGTTCCGTGTATGTTAAAAAATTCCCAAAAAAATAATGGTATGAAATAAATCTCATACCATTATTTTTTTGTTTTACAAGTTGGCCATCCAGGCAGATTGCCTAGCGGCTCCCCAGGTCATAGTCAAACCGGGCCTTGATCATGATATATTCATTATCATAATCTCTGCCCGTGACATTGGAATCTCTTTCTTCCATACCGCCGGACAGCCCCACCAGAAAATTGGGAAGAATGCGGTAATCTCCGCCCAAAGCCACATTCCATCGGTCATCTTCCCGATCATAGGTCTCATAGTCGGAATTCTGGAAATATCCGGACACATGTCCCTGAATTCTCGGAGTGAACCGATGCGTGAACTTGGCATCCACCCGGGTAGAGTTGTAATAATTATTTCCGGTTCCCGAGTCATTCAGGTTGGAACCAATCGACAGCTCCATGGAACTTTTGGGCATGGTCCAGATGCCGCTGAGCTTCCATACCACCTGGTCGATATCTCCGGACGGAACGTTTCTGACAAATTCCCGATTGTGATATCCCACCCCGGCCTTGAGCTGAAGATGATTAAATGATGGGTCACATTCACCATCACCTGGGTGGAATCGTAATCAGAGGTATTTCTGTCATAGTCCCGGTTCCAGTACTGGAGATCCAGGTCAAACGCGGTCCGAGTATTCAAATTGTAGAACCATGTCATGGTTCCCCGATGTTCCGTGGAATCTTCCCCTTCGCCGGGGTCGTCATCGGAATAATCAGTATACAGGTTGGTATATTTCAGACCCAGGCCGAATTTGTTTCCGAATTCATACAACAGAGCCGGGGTAAGCCGGTTCAGCGCATATTTGTACCGCTCCACCGAGTTGGTGTTCACATCGGAGTTGGCCTGATCCCGGGTTTTCCAGAACGTATTCTCCAGCCCTAAGCGCAGCCGGGGGCTGAACTGGGTATACGCCTTGAACCGGGCATTGTGTGCAACGTAATCATATTCGTCTGCATCTACCTGGCCGGGGGTATTCTCGTCCTGGTCGTCATATCTGAATACCTGGAAAAAATAGTCAAAAGAAACTTCGCTTTTGTCCGACCCATATGCCAGGTCAATGCCGGGTTTGACGGAATAAGTATGAACCGTTTTTTCGTTGGACTCGGAATGGTTGAAGTTGCTGTCCCGCTGCATGTCAACTTCAACATGGGGTTTGACTTCAAACCGGCCCTGGGCCGCAGCCGTGTTGAAAGTAAATGCCATACAGAGCAGTGTCAGTGCTGCTGATGCCACTATGAACCGAAAACTGACGTGTCTCATTTCAAAATTCTCCATTTTTTTTATGGAACTGTGTTTGATTCCTGTGCTGAAAATCAACCCTGCTGCCCGGATTGCTTTGGGATCAGGCCGGGCTGGGATTTTTTTGATCATCGGTAATCGGAATTTCCGGAGCAGGCGGATTGTTAAGATCCTCTATATACTGAGAACAAAACATTACCATCAGCCTGGTGACCTCTCGATCTGAAATACCCTCCACCTGAGTCCGAAACCAGTTGTCCAGGTAGTTGCACACTTCCTGTTCCGTCATGTGCTGAGACAGCAGGTATGTCTTGAACTCGCCAGCCGCTGTTTCAAGGGCGGCATCATCGCCGTTTTGATAAGCGGTCCGGATGGCCGCCTCGATCTGGGCTTGATCATCCGCCGCCATAGCCTGGGCCGGAGCCAGCAGACAGATCACCATGAGAACCGCAAAAAACGGAACCAAAACATGTTTTGTCTGTAAAGCAGTTTCATCCTTTTTCTCCTTTTTAAATTTGACCGTTCTTGTTGAAGCCCCGGAAGATGAACCCTCACTGCCTGCCGAAACAGGATTATGAATCTTCAGGGTCAACAAAGAAATTTTCTGAACAAACCATACGATCTATTTACAAAGCCGCCGGAGAATAACATCCTGAAAGGATCTGTCCCGGATTTTCCTTCATGATAATTTGGGTTTTTTCCGGACCGATCCATTTGGTCAGTTTTTTTTCAGCAGCTTTCATCCGATACTGTCTGCCCGGATGCATGTCCGATCCCAGGCAGAAAACCTGATTTTTTTCCACCAGTTGCCTGGCGGTTTTACACACCGGTTTTCCAAAGTCCCCGGTCAGACTGCCGGCCGTGATCTGAATTTTAGCTCCCAGAAACTGAAGTTCCGCTGCCAGATCCGGTCGGCCCGCAATCATGGGATTGCGTTCCGCATGCGCAATAATGGGAATGACGTTTCTTTGTTTAAGACGATTCATCATTTCAAACACCGCACGATCAATGAACATGGGCGGCAGTTCAAGCAAAAGATAGTGGCCCGCATCCCCCAGAGTCAGCAGATCCCCGGCATCAAACCGTTCCACCAAATCGTGGTTCACCCGGATTTCCGCGCCGGGCAGCACCTGGATATCTATTGACTCCTCTTCCAGGGCCTCACAAAGATTCTGCCATTCTGCCAGGATATCTTCCCTGCGGCAGTTGTACACCCCGTCACAGCAGTGCGGGGTGGCAAAAATGGCCTGGACACCCTGTCTGGCTGCATCGGCAATCACTGCTGCCGCATGGGTCAAATCCGGCGACCCGTCATCCAAATCAGGCAGGATATGGGAATGCACATCAATCATAGTAATAGGTTCTACAATCATGAATTGCTTTCGTCAATAGTTCTTTGTAAATTTTCTCGATTTTTTTAAGTAATTCTGATATGAATCCTTGGGGGGG
>LQAH01000402.1_pt1 | contig 10374 bp, 20 predicted proteins | sample 1535791 | NCBI WGS metagenome assembly LQAH01 (sample SAMN04331585, study PRJNA305678) | bioreactor metagenome | isolation source: bioreactor_4 inoculated with Wadden Sea sediment 2nd replicate of a... | place: Germany:Bremen
AAGTATTTTCGGAAATATATATTTTCTGAATAAGAGTGCTGTCCTCTTTCAGTTTATCAATATATGAACGTGCAACAGTTTTCCTTCTGAATGATGTATCCATAATACGGAAGATTGAATGTTTAATAAATACATATGCATTCAATGTTGCAGTAAGGGCCGGTGTTGTTACTATAATACCCTGCCCTGAAGCCAGAAAAAATCTATTGTGTTGTAGTTTGTTCCTGCCCCAAGGTCAATTATCAGATAATCGCAGTCGAGTGCAAAAAGTTTTTTAATAAGCTTTTTTTTTCTGGGATGCCTTAAGATTTGCCATTCCCGGAATTTCCGAGTCTCCCGGAATAAATTTGACATTTTTATACTCTGTATCATATATTACAGACTCAAATTCTGTATCCGGACTGTTTATATAATTACCTATTCCTGCGCTTAAACCGGTAGTTCCCAGTACAAGATGAAGGTTTGAACCTCCAAGGTCGAGATCTGCAAGAACAACTTTTTTCCTGCCTTTCCGAGAGCGATTGCCAGATTTGCAGCAACAAGAGTCTTTCCGACTCCCCCTTTACCGCTAGCTATAGGTATTACCTGCATTATTATTCCTCTGTTTCCTGTTTCTTTTTAAAATATCTGCTTAGAGCATAGATCAATATTAAAAAAATAATTCCGTCTATAAGTACTATATTTGCAGGATACAGAACATCTGCAGGTGTAAATCCCGGTTTAAACAGAAGCTTTATAAGATAAAGTGTTCCTGTAAAAAGGCTCAGGAATTTTGCTGCAGTCAGTATTTTCAAATACTGGCTATATTTTTCTGTATCGAGTATTAAAAAGAAATAGATGTAAAACAAAACAAGCTGCTGAGATGTAAAAAAAGAATAAGATCCCCGCTTATTTTGATGCTGATGTCAGAAAAGTGTTGTAAATCTGACAACTTCCCAGATTATTCCGATTAAATATAGTTTTTCATTTTATTAGTAGTTTTACGTTTCATAAAACAGCAGGTCAATAAGCTTTTCTAAAATCTCTAATATGGATGATAATTATCAATATGAAATTCCGTATTCAGAGCTCCATACTTACTTCCTTCTCCGGTATGTAAAAAAGTGTATTTGAAAAAGATTCATTTATATGTTAAAAAAACAAATGCATAAAAAAGTATTATTCATTAGATTTATTTATTGCAGTACTTTTTATATTCTTGACAAATATCATCCAGCATTAGAATATTTTATATACAGGGGGAAATATGTTTAAAAAAGAGAGATATTACTGGATTTTCTTAAGTTTCATAGTCTCAGTCGGAATTGTATTTTTTTCAGTTTCTCCTGCAGTTTCTGCTCAGAATGCAAATCAGGAAAGAGTCGAATATATAACTGTTCTGGATCAGGTAATGCGATTTATTCAGAACTACTATGTAGATGATATTGATCCCAAGGTTCTTTTTGAAGGAGCTATGAAGGGGATGTTTGAAAGCCTTGATGATCCGTATTCGGTATATTTAACAGCATCAGATATGAGTGATCTTTCCGATACAACGACTGGTAAATTCGGCGGTGTAGGCATGTATATAAGTAAGTACTACGGTGATACAAGCTATGACAAGGATCATCTTCCCTTTGTGCGGGTAGTTGCTCCAATTGAAGGAACACCGGCATACAGACTCGGTGTATCGGCAGGCGATTATATTATTAAAATTGATACTAAATCGACAGAAACATGACTCTTGATGAAGTAATGGGGCTTTTAAGAGGAGAGGCCGGTACAGATGTCAACATTACTTTTTTAAGAGGGGATGATATTATCTTTTCTCTTGATGTAACAAGGGAAAATATTGTTGTACCTACAGTAAAAAGCGCTGTTATCGGAAAAGATACAGGATATCTTCGAATTATTCAGTTTACTCCCATGACAGCAGGCAAAGTTAAAGATGCTCTTGAAGGCTTTAACAGGAAAAAATTAAAAATCACTTATTATTGATTTACGGGGAAATCCCGGAGGACTGCTTTCTTCTGTAACAGATATTGCAGACTATTTTCTCTCTAATAAGGTTATTGTAAGCACAAGATCAAAAATACCTTCAGAAAACAGAATATACAGAGCGGAAAAAAATACACTTGTTGATAACAACCTTCCGCTTGTTGTTCTTATAGATAAAGGCTCTGCATCTGCATCTGAAATTCTTTCAGGCGCACTCAAAGATAATAAGAGAGGATACATCTTAGGTGAAACATCCTACGGCAAGGGTTCAGTTCAGCAGGTTCGAACTATCGGGGACGGAGGATTTAAACTTACAATGTCCAGATACTACACTCCTGATGGTATAAATATTGATAAAATCGGTATAGATCCTGATCTTGAAGTTAAAGAGGATGATTTCACAGATGATGAGGCTGAATCCTATAAAAATATTATTGAAAAATTTCTTATTCAGGATTTTATTAAAAATAATCCTTCTCCGAGGGAAAAAGATATAAGCACATTTATAAGTACTCTTGCAAAAGACAGGATTGTTCTCAAGGAAAGAATTATCAGAAAATTAAATAAGAAATGAACTTAACAAGACTAACAACAATCCTCCGGTATATGATCTTGAATATGATCTTGTACTTCAGGAAGCTGTTAAGATACTTGAGGAAGGAAGTATTGTAAAACAATGACAGTGAACAAATTATCAGTTAAGACAGATAAAAGAGATGATTTTATAAATATAACATCCCGTGTTAAGAAAATAATTGTTTCAGAAAGGTTTGAAAACGGAATGTGCAATATCTTTATTCCCCATACAACAGCCGGTGTTACAATAAATGAAGCTGCCGATCCTGATGTTGTGCGGGATGTCCTTTATAAACTCGATTCTATAGTTCCGTGGAAAGAAAATTATCATCACCTGGAAGGTAATTCCGCTGCTCATATAAAAACACTTCTTACAGGAAGCAGTTTAAGTATTCCTGTCTCTGATGGAAAACTGATTCTGGGTACCTGGCAGGGTATATATTTCTGCGAGTATGACGGTCCCAGAAGCAGATCAGCTGTAATTACTCTGACTCCCGCATAATAGAATGAAGCAGTTTTTACTTCCGGATAATTTCAAGGAGAGAATAACTTTACTCTCGGCAGAGAAGACAGTCATTATCTTAAAAATGTACTCAGATACAAAGAAGGGGATGTCTTTAATGCGGCTGATATATCAGGCGGTCAGTGGCTTGCTGTATATGCTGCAGCGGAAGGGAAAAAGTAATTCTTGAACTTAATAGAAAAAGCGGGGACGCCGCATTTTCAGACAGGATGGATGGATGTATTACTTCTGCTGATGTTGGGGACGGAGGTTTTGAAAAGCGGGAAGAGTCTCCTCTTTCTGGCGGTATTGAAGAAGCTGATAAAGCAGATACTCCTGATCCTGAAATAATTTTATGTCAATGTCTTCCAAAGGGTAAAAAATGGATTTGATAATCCGTCAGGCTGTTGAGGCAGGTGTTTCAGAGATCCAGCCTCTGATGAGTGAATTTTCAATTGTAAAATTTGACAGCAAAAGCTGGAAATCCAAACATGAAAGATTTGTTAAAATTGCCCGTGAGGCGTTTCAGCAGTCCGGATCAAGAAAGCTGCCTGCAATAAATAAACCTGTACCGCTGACTTCAATAAAACCGGAGAAAAAGGTGCAATAGGGCTCTTTTTCATCAAAAGTCTATTTGAAAATATTTCCCTCCACCAGTATCTTTTAACAGTTCCCTGAAAATTATGCTTGATTATCGGACCGGAGGGGGTCTTTCTGAAAAGGAAATAAAATACCTTCTGGAAAATAATTTCAAACCGGTTTATCTTGGCGAAAATGTATTAAGGACAGAAACTGCAGCGCTTTACGCAGCTGCTGCGGTAAAAACAATAATTCTGGAGAGAGAATCATGGAAGACAGTCTGATTAACAGCAGAAAAGAATTAACCTGTTAAAATACCGGTTGATGCTGCAGGAACTGAGGATATAGAAAGATTGTTGAAATGCTTCTTGAAGACGGAAAACACATCATATAATGCTTGTTTCACTTAAAGATTTATTAAAAGCGAGATTTAATACAGAGCTTCGAAATACTCTTGAATCAGCAGCACTTGTACTTCCTATATCTGAATCTATTTGTAAGGGTGCTGAAATGCTTAAAAGAAATCATATCCCTGAACTTTTTTCCCTTTTGATTTTGTACTCAAGCTGCTTGGAGTTATTGAAAAAAAGGGCAAGACTGTATATCTTGCAGGCGGAAGAAGAGGCGTTCTCCAGGTAACAGAATCAAATATAAGAACTTCCTATCCAGGGATGAATATAGTCGGCCGATGTACAGGATATTTTCCAAAGGAAATGGAAAAAAATATTATTACAGCTATAAAAAAATCTTCCCCTGCTCTTCTTCTTGCTGGAACAGGGCTTCCGGGAAAAAGATACTGGATAACCAGAAATAAGTCTTTTTTAATCCTGGTATTTCGATCTGGACAGGAAAAAGTTTTGATATTTTTGCAGGCAAAAAGAAAAGACCGGCTAAAACTGCAGGCGGAAGATTCAGAGAAAAACTTGGAAAACTCTGTAAAAATCCATTAAGAATCTTTCATATCTTTTTATATCTCTGGTATTACCTTCTGATTCTTGTTTACAAGATAAGGAAGATTTAATTATTACAGTAAATCCGTATTAAACAGCAATATCTAACTTTTCAATCTATATACGGCTGTTATTTTTATCTTAATACTGCCTTCAGAAATCGATTCAGGAATAATAGAAATGTTATTTGTTAAGCTTATAAATAAAAAAAGGGATTATCTTATTTTAAGACAATCCCTTTTTTATAGTTTCTGTATAATAAATAATTATTAATTCTCTTCCAGATCATAAAGTTTAAGATATTCATATATTTCCTTAAGACGGTTTTCCATTTTTGAAGTTATCATTCTGCCAACTCCGTTTCTGAATACAGGAAAAAACAAAAGAAAACCAAGTGAATCTGTGATAAATCCCGGTGTTAAGAGAAGAAGACCGCCTGTTAAAACTCCTGTAAGACTTACAAATTCCTTACCGGGATAAGTTCCCTCTTTTATTTTAATTTTAAGAGTTTTAATAATAGAGCTTATTTCATTAAAAGCAATTAGTACCCCGAGGAGGCCTGTAGTAGCTGCTGCTGCCAGAACCAGATAGTTTCCGAATATTCCTCCGAAATGAAAAAGGAGAAATGTTTCTGAAAGAGGTATAATTGAATATAATAAAGCAAGTAATAACAGTTTAAGAATAAAGTCTTTCTGAAATAGGTGCATGATGAAATTCGTATTAAACATGGTCTGATAATAGCATGAAGGAATGGAGTAAAGCAATAATCAGAAAAAAGATTTAATAAAATTGACTCCTCTATCAAAAATTATTAAACTTAACATAGTAAAAATCATATTAAGGAGCTCGATGTGGGTGTTAGTGTACTGGATCAGAATTCATTTGAAGAAAAAATAATAGGTAACGGAGAAACTGCGCTTGTTGATTTTTTTTGCAAATTGGTGTATGCCTTGTAAAATGTTCAGTCCTGTGCTTGATGCAGTTGCTGAAGATTTCGCAGGAAAAGTAAACTGTTACAAAGTGGATGTAGATAATGCTGCAGAAATTGCTGCAAAATATAAAATAATGAGTATTCCGGCTGTTCTTCTTTTTAAAGACGGTGAAGTTCTTGATAAATTTCAGGGATCACTACCTAAAGATCAGGTCGCGGATTTTCTTAACAAAAATCTCGGATAATAATACCGGGAAATAATTTGGAGAATAATAATGGACAACAAAAAAGTTGTAGTTCTCGGTGCAAGCAACAATGAGGAACGATATTCCTATAAAGCGCTGAAACTGCTTGATAAACACGGTTATGAACCGATTCCGGTTCATCCGACACTTGAAGATATTGAAGGCTTTAAGGTCTTTAATTCTATTTCTGATATCAAGGAAGAAGTCGGAACACTTACTCTTTATGTAGGGCCTAAACGAATCGCTCCGATGATTCCGGAAATATTAAGTCTTAATCCCGGAAGAGTAATTCTTAATCCCGGAACAGAATCTGATGAACTTAAAAATGCTCTTAAAGAAGCAGGCATTAGTTTTATAGAAGCATGTACTCTTATTATGCTTAAAACAGGACAGTTTGAAGTGGATTTTGATTCAATAGAAGTTTAAAAAACTTAGTATTTCAGAGCTTTTTATAAATCAGGTATGAAAAAGGCAGGAAATCATAATGAGGTGAACTCTCAATGATTTTTCTGCCTTTTTTATTCAATTAAACTATATGCTGATTATTTTTAATAATTCTTTAGCCGGTAAAGGTTCTCTCGATTGTTTTATATCTTCACTTAATCTTCTGAATAATGATTTTAAATCTCTTTGTAAGAACGCAGAAAACAGCAGAATTTAAAGTTTTCTTGTTATTACAGGGAGGTTCTGATTCTTTTTAAACATATTGAATATAAAGCTTATAATAAATCCTATAAAAAGACCTGCTGCTCCCCCTGCCGCCTTAAGCGCATCTGTTTGAAAATTGAAAAAATACCGCTTAAAAAATATCCGAGGATAAACATTATAAGAGGAAAGATAAGTACTACAAAACTTGAGAGTATTGTTTTCCAGGTGAGATATAGACTTCTACAGAATCATCCACATTTAATTCCAGGTTATTGCTGTTCAATGCTTTAAAACGCTTATCTTTAACATTACAGAATGTTGATGAGCATGATTTACACTGCTCAGGTTTCCCGCATTTAAGAGAGATAATTTTATTGTTTATTTTTAAGACTTTTCCAGCTTCATACATTGTTATTCTCTGCCTCACATGATTTAGTTATTCGTTTTATTGATTCGGCTTTTCCTGTTTCCGGATCAATATCAAGGATTACTCCCTGCAGCTCAAGGTTTTCCCAGTAGTCTTTTGATCTTTCAGGAACCTGAGTAAGAAATTTCCTGATTTCTATCTCGGGATCAAGTCCTCCGACTGAATCAATACTTCCTGTTCTTCCTGTATCGCAGATTACAGCAGTTCCCCCGGGGAGCACTTTTCGTCAGCACTCATAACCTTTGTATGAGTCCCGATTACTGCGCTCACTTTTCCGTCTGCATGATAGAACATTGTTTTCTTTTCTGCAGTTGTAGCAGCATGAAAATCAAGAATTATTATATCTGTCTCTTTTTTCAGCTTATTAACAAGTTCCGGCATATAGGAAAAGGATTACTTAAATGAACCCTGTAAAATCCTGAATTTCCAAGAAGTGATATTACCCCAATTTTAGCTTTTTCAGTCTGGTATATTTTCCAGCCCCTTCCGGGAACTCCATAAGGGAAATTGGCAGGTCTTAAAATATAAGGAGCCATTTGAATATGATCGACCATATCTTTTTTAAAGAATGTTTTCTCACCGGTAGTTATAACATCAATTCCAAGTTTCCTAAGGTAAACAGAGTGGTTTTTACCAATGCCGAATCCCCCCGGTTGTTCCCTCTCCGTTTGCTATAACAAAATCAATGTCATATTCTTTCTTTATTTCCGGCAGGAGTTTCTTGATACAGAATAACCCTGCTTTTCCGACAATTTCGCCTATAAATAATACTTTGAGCCCCAAATTAACCTTCCCCGGAATTGTTGTTTTAAAATTAACAATTTATCATACAATAGGCAATCTTTTAAGATGAAGAGTTAAATATATTTGTTTATTAAGATATATTGACAGCACTGTCTGCTTGATTTATAGTTCAGTAAGTCTGCCCGGATGGTGAAATTGGTAGACACGCTAGTTTCAGGGACTAGTGGCCGTACGGCCGTGGGGGTTCAAGTCCCCTCCGGGCAATAAATATATTTAAATATTCAGCAGAGCTTCCCGTAAATCGGGAGGCTTTTTTTATTTAAGGGACTCGATCCGTAGTCGCCGCCGAACGATAGTGAGGATCAGCTGCCAGGACGGCAGCGGCAGGCGATGGAGGCGGCTTGAAGGATGAGCCGCGATGGCGCATCTGTAAGGCGAGTCCCCCTCCGGGCAAATATAAACCCTTATAGGAAAGAGATTGAGGAGTGCTTCTGTATAGAGGTGCTCCTTTTTATGTCCAGATTTAAGACTGACGCCAGAATTTACGCTAACTAAAATGCTTTAATGAGGAAAAGTTATTGTGATCCTGTTGGAGAAAACCTATACCATTCTTTATGAAATACGAAACCAAGTTTTTAACGGAATGAAATGTCTACAGAATCGGGGGAATGCCCGCTAGTAGATCTTAGTCAGGATTGAGTGTTTCTGACTAAGGACAAATATTACTCCGGAAAATTTCAGAGACGCCTTTACTGATAAGATGTTTATATTCATTATTTATGCTGAATCACATGGAATAATAAGCTTATTTTACAAAATAAGCACAAATTATCAAAAGCAGCTTATTATTAACTGTTAGGATGGTTTCATGAACAGGATAGATAATATCAGTCGAATTCAGAATTCAGTTGATTATATTGAATCACGGCTTTTTAACAGTTTTAGAATTGAAGATGCCGCTGAAATAGCCAACTGTTCCCAGTTTCATTTTCAGAGACTTTTTATGATGATTTCCGGATTCAGTGTAATGCAGTATGCGAGGAAACGCCGGCTGACAAATGCTGCTTATCATCTTCTTTATACAAAAAAGAATTCTCGATATTGCTCTTGATTTACAGTATGAATCCCAGGAATCATTTACAAGGGCATTTAAAAATGAATATGGAATAACACCGGGTAAATACCGAAAAAACAACTCCTATAGTATGCTGCTTGAAAGACTGGATGTTGAAAAAATCCTGAATACAAATATAAAGAAGGAAGTATTTATGGAACCGATTATCAAAAGACTTGGAGAAATTAAAATTATTGGAGCTCAGTTGAAAACAGATACAGAAAACGGGAATAATTTTAAACAAATCCCGCAATTCTGGAATCAGTTTCTCAAGTGAAAGAACAGCAGATCTTATTCCGAATAAAAAAGAACCGGGTGTTTGTTATGGAATATGTGATGACTATGATTTCGAGACAGGAGTATTTCATATGTAATTGCGTATGAGGTTTCAACTCAGGATAATGTTCCACCGGGACTGATAAAAAAAAACAATTCCGGAGGCAGAATATGCCGTTTTTACTGCAAAAGGCAGCCTTCCTCTTTCTGTCCAGAATACTGTGAAATATATCTACAGCGAATGGCTTCAGACATCTGATTATAAGAGAGCAGAAACACCTGAATTTGAGTATTATGATGAGAGGGTAACAATGGATGAAAACTGCGAAGTTGATATTTATATTCCAGTAGTAAAAAATAAAAAAATCAAATATATTCTTTTTAATCGATTATATTTTATACAGTTAAGGAGTTTGATATGCTTATTAAGATAATTGATCTGATTAAGGATAATCTTTGGCTGATTTTATTTACTGTATGGGGGCTTCCATTAGGCTATTTCCGGAGTAAATTCAGAAAACTTGTATATAAAACAGACAGCTGGGTTATAAATATAAAACCTTTTTTTATAAAAGAGACAAAAGCATTATTTTATTCTCTTTATCCTGAAGATCCTGAATATATTAGGATAAGAAATTTTTATCGGATTTATCTGGGTATTTATTTTGTTTTATTCTTTTCCTGGCTTTTTTTAGGAAGCTGAATTAATATGTATAAAATATTTCAGTATTCTGCAGTTTACGTTTATCATTGAGTATATTTGAAATACCCTTGTAGTAGAGAAGTTTTTTCTCTGCAATATTATACTGAAGTTCTAGTTTAGGGGCGAACAGTCTAAGGAACCAGTTGCTTATACGTATGTTAATGTAAGCAATCCCGTCTTTTTCCTCTTTTAGTTCCATCCTGAAATCATATATATCGAGGTCTCCTGTAATCAGGAGCTTAAGCGGTATTTTACCTCTTTCCCTGAGAACCTGATAGTTTTCCTGAAGATAATAGAAGAATCCCTGACAGCCTACCATGAGAACACTTGATCCGAAATCACTTCCTACATTTCTTGTTTCTTCGTCCGCATTTTCAATAACAGAGAAAAGAATAACATCTCCATCTTCATATCTTGCTCCGTGTCGGTCGCCGAATCTGAAATCCTCGAATATATGTGCAGGAGCAGTAAGGGAATTATTAAAGAAGGACTCGATATAGGCGATAATTTACCATCCTCAGATATATAATCTGTTTTAGCTCTGGTTATTTTACCGTTTCTATATTCTGCCTCATGTCTCTCCCTGTAGATTATTCTGTCCTTTGAGTAAGCCTCTGAAGTGAAGTTTATTATTTCAATATCACTGTCCGCCTGTGCCCCAGCCCCGTGTACTGCTGAAATATCAGAAAATAATAATAAAAA
>LQAH01000403.1_pt1 | contig 10357 bp, 24 predicted proteins | sample 1535791 | NCBI WGS metagenome assembly LQAH01 (sample SAMN04331585, study PRJNA305678) | bioreactor metagenome | isolation source: bioreactor_4 inoculated with Wadden Sea sediment 2nd replicate of a... | place: Germany:Bremen
AGCGACTAAGCACCTATCTTCAGAATATTATTACACATCCTTCACAGACAATTGTCCTCAGTTTTCTTATGCTGATTGTTGCAGGATCCCTTCTTCTGTCAATGCCTTTTTCATCGGCAGACGGAAAAAGCATCCCTTTTCTGGACAGTTTTTTTTACTTCAACATCTGCAGTCTGTGTTACAGGCCTTGCAGTCGTAGAGACCTCATCAGGTTTCAGCATATGGGGAAAGATAATAATACTTTTTCTTATCCAGGCGGGGGGACTTGGTATTATGATAATTTCTTTTTCCGCACTTTTCATTATGAAGCGGGGAATATCTATCGAAAACAAACTGATGCTTTCATATATGATTGATGAGGATGAAATTTCCAATGTATCATCTGCCGTAAAAAGGATTACATCACTTACAGTAATTATTGAATTATCAGGAGCTGTGCTGATGTTTCTGTTTTTGGCTGAAAGTGCTCTTTCATCAGGAGAAAGGGTATTTTATTCTTTTTTTCCATTCTGTTTCAGCCTTCTGTAATGCAGGGTTTGCACTTTATTCAGACAGTCTTGTATCATTCAGAAACAATACTGGAGTTCTTCTGACTGTGTCTTTACTTATTATAGCAGGGGGGCTCGGCTTTTCAGTTCTTAATGATATCTATGAGAAAGGTCTTAAAAGATTTAATAAAAAGGGAAAAAGGAAAAAACAGAAACTTAATCTTAATACAGCAGTTGTCCTTCAGATAACAGCTGTTCTCCTTATTGCAGGAACTCTTATTGTCTATTCTGCCGAACATGGGAATACAATGAAGGAGCTTTCTCTCGGAAGTCAGTATGTAAATGCTTTTTTTCAGTCTGTTACCCTGAGGACTGCAGGTTTCAATTCAATTGACTTTAATAATATATCAATTCCCCTTGTTCTTTTAATGACAGTTTTAATGTTTATAGGGGGAGCTACCGGAAGCACTGCCGGAGGTGTAAAAATCAACAATATTGCTGTAATTATTTCCTACTTCAAATCTGTGTTTTACAACAGGAAAGAGATAACGATCTATAATTATCAGCTGACTCAGTCATCAGTTATAAAATCGTTTACAGTTATTATGACAGGGGTGTTTATTGTTGCTGCCGGTTTTATTTCACTTTACAGTCAGCGAGAATTTTCCTCTGCATAAAATACTTTTTGAAACAGTTTCAGCTTTCGGAACTGTCGGACTTTCCACAGGAATAACACCTATGCTTTCCACTTACGGAAAAATTATTATAATAATACTGATGTTTTTAGGAAGGCTTGGTCCTTTAACAATTGTAACTTCTCTGGGAAGAAGAAGCACTGTAAAAACGAATATCAGTTATCCCGAAGCTGATTTATCTATAGGGTAAGGAGAATTATATGGAAAAAGTATTTGCAGTTATCGGACTGGGATCATTCGGCAGACAGCTCTGCACAACAATAACTGAAAACGGAGGAAAAGTTATTGCAGTTGATAATGATCCGGTCCTTGTTGATCAGATGAATGAAGTTGTAACTAAAGCAGTAATACTTGATTCTACAGATGAAACAGCACTTTCCGCCCTGCTAAGTGATGAAGTTGATATTGCGGTTGTTGCCATAGGTGATAATATCGAGGCAAATATTCTTACAACTGCAATACTGAAACAGATAGCAGTTCCCTATGTGATATCAAGATCTGTTACAGATCTTCATCAGAAAGTTTTGAAACAGATAGGGGCAAACGAAGTTATAAATCTGGAAACAGGAGGAGGAATACGGCTTGGGAAAAGGCTTATTGCGCCGCAGCTTCTTGAAAGAGTTGCTTTTCTCCGGAGCACAGTCTTTCTGAAATTATACTGCCTTCTGTTTTTTTCGGTAAAAAAGTTTCAGATCTCCAGATCAAATCGAAATTTTCCCTTAATCTTATTTATATAAAAAGGATTAAGATTGATATAGATGAAATGGGAAACCCCGGTAAGGAAATAAGTATAATTCCCCTGACGAGAATTTTCTTCTTCAGGAAAATGATGTACTTATAGTTGCAGGAAGCAACAGGGATATTGAGGATTTTATTAAGGAAACAGAATAATGATGATAGTTTCAAAAAGAGTTCAATTTTATTTTTTTGTTATCTCAGTTTCAATTCTTTTTATACTATTCGGATTTTTATGCATATATGACAGTTTTTCTCTCTTGAATCCGCAGGCAGAGAAGAAAATAAAAACAGCCGCTGAAAAAAATATTTTTTCAGGGGAATAATTTTCTTTTATACTGATACTTTTCTCAGGACTGAGTATTATTATAAAAAAGTTTTCAAGTTTGAAAAATCAGTCGATAAGCTTCTTCTAATGAGCAGGACACATGGTTTTTCAACAGCAGCAGGTCTGAAAAAACTGGGAAGGCTCGGAAATAAGCTGTCTGAGATTTACCAGGAACTTGGCAGCGTCAGTGAACGAAAATCGTTAAAGATAGCATCCCTCAACCGTCTGATAAATATAATTTTTACTTTTATAGAAAAAAAGTCATAGTCCTCTCAGTAACAGGAGAGATTGTTTTTATATCTGAATCAAATTGAAAAAAAGAGGGGCCGGTCTTTCCCTTAAAAACAGAATGATAACAGATATTTTTCCGGATTTCAGTATTTCCACAGAAATTGATTCCCTGGTATCAGGCAGGACAATGAAGAAAATTGAAAAGCTTAATGCCTTAATATACCCTGTTTTCAATGCCTTTAATGAACTGGATTATATGGTTCTTTTTCTTGATGAACATATAACTCTCAACATTATCCCCTCATCAAAGGAAATGATGAATACAATGAAAAAAAGCAGATTTAATTTTTTCAGCAGGACAAAAAAAGAAAAGTTTTTAAAACGCTAAAACGGAAAAAAAGTGAATTAGCAGGAGACAGTAAATGGCAAGATTTATCAGAAACCAGAGTGACAGTAACGGGCTTCCTCCGGGTTCCTTTGTATTCATAGGAAAGCAGAAAGTTGATTTTTCAAGAATTTCGCTTATTGAGTATAATCATGAAAATATCAGAGAAAATATTCTCGACAGCGCAGACGAACTGAAATATTTTTCTGATGATGGATTTATAAGATGGGTAAATATTGACGGAATACATGATACAAACCTTATAAAAAAAGCAGGAGAAATATTTGCCCTTCATCCCCTACATACGGAAGATATTCTAAATACAGGCCAAAGACCTAAAATTGAGGAATATGATAATGAAATATTTATTATTATTAAAATGCTTGATTTTGACGAAAAAGAAAAATTGTAAGCACCGAGCAGGTCGCGATGATTGTAAAAAAAAACCTTGTAATAACTTTTCAGGAACAGCCGGGAGATGTTTTACACCTGTAAGAGAGAGGATAAGAAAAACAGGGGAGAATCCGGTCTTCAGGGTCTGATTATCTTGCCTATGCTCTTCTTGATACAATTGCTGATAATTACCTTCATATCATAGAAATCATAGGCGACAGAATTGAAGTACTTGAGGATATAATTCTTGATAACCCCTCTCCTTCTATTTTACGAAAGATAAATATCTACAAAAGGAAATCAATTTTATAAGTAAAACTGTCAGACCTGTAAAAGAGGCTGTTATCAGACTTCTCAAGTTTGATAACGGCATAATATCAGAAGAGACCGGCATATTTTTCAAGGACCTCCAGGACCTGATTTTCAAGGCAGTTGACGGAATTGATGTATACAGAGAGATGCTCTCAGATTATTTAATCTATATAATTCCTGCTGAATAACAGAAATAATGATATATTCAGATTTCTTACTATTTTTTCGACAGTCTTTATTCCTTTGACTTTCATCGCAGGAATATACGGAACAAATTTTAAATACCTGCCGGAGCTTGATTTTAAATACAGTTATTATATTTTTCTTGCCGGGATGGGTGGAATTGCAGCTTTGATGATATATATTTTCAGAAAGAAAAAGTGGTTCTGATTCTTCTGCTGAAACATTTTTCCTGCAGCTAAACAGAATTCAACATTAATCTGAATAATAATGCAGAAGAATATCTTCAGTCTGACTTAAGCGTCTTGAAAGTTCACGGGCAATATTCAGTATAAGCATGCAGTAGAGCTCTTTATCAGTTTCATATAATTTATAAAGTGTAATACTGGACAGAATTATTATATAATTTCAGATTTTGTATTAACTTTAATATTGGAATTAGTTGAATGTATCTCAATATTTTCTTCCATAAATCGTGTAACTATATTTGTTCTTACATCATTTTTTAAATTCCAAGCAGATGATGGTGAGTCAGCCCATACAGCAAGCCAGCATTGACTGCATCCTTTTCCATATTCATAATCCAGAATTCAACATCATTTTCACCATCATAATACTTACTCTGCTTTGCACATTCAATTGACAGTTCTTTAATGTGGTGTAAATTATTTTGATATGATACCCAGTATTCAATACATGCCCATTGATTTTTTTCAACAAGAGTCAGGTTTATAAAATCCTTATTAAGCATATTAATATTTGGAATTATATACCGCTTTGAATCCCAGGTTTTATTGAGGTATATGTTAGACTTATATCTTCAACTGTCCATAATTATCATCAACAATTACAGTATCTCCAAATTAAAAGATTTTGAAGAAGATAAAACAATTCCTGCAAAAAGATTCTCAAGAAAAGGTCTGACAGTAATACCTGTAACAACTGTAAAGGCCCCGACAATGAAAGATAAAAGTGTTGCCGGAACATGGGATAAAAAGGGAATAAGACCAATAACAAATCCAATCACTAAAATTGCCGGTATAACAATTTTCTTACTGATCGAAAATTGATTTTCAATACTGACAAGTCCGTATTTTTTTATTTTCCTAAGATCATTATTGCCTGCTGTATCATGAGGTACAGAAATATCATCAGTTTTCTTATTTTTTAATTCTTTTTTTCCGGGTGTTTTCTTATATTTTTTCAGAAGTTTTAAAATTATAATTAGAATCCAGCTGAAAAAGGCAATTAAAAAAAACTATATAGACAAGTCGCGAAATATCTGTATTTCTCAATATTATTAATAAATCAGCGTTATTTTCCATAATTTTTCCTGTTAAAACAGCTCCAAAATAAATTATTGTTAATCAATCTGCTTTTAATTAAAAATCAATTAATCCCTTATCCATAGCTAACTCATATTCATCAGGATAATCTCCAAGATCGTTTAATTTTACTTCATAATAATCGTAATAGGTAAAATCAGGATCATCTTCATATTTCTTATATTCCCTGTCAGCTTCTTTTTCAGAAGTATATACTCCTTTCAATATTACTCCATCTGTCAAAAACCATAATTTTTTCATAGTTATTTCTCCTTAAAATTAAATAAAGAGGCTTCTGGTTTTAATGTTCATGGATTACAGGGAGAAGGATCGGAACCTATCCATACTCCTACTTATACCTTAACTTTAAAATCACTGATCCATCAGCCACTTTACACAAAAAGATATAAGCAGACATTGTTAGCATATAGGTTCCTTTGTCTGCTGATTATATAAATTTATATAAAAATATTTTTTAAATATAGTCAATTAGAAAATAGTTATTTTCATATAAAAGTATAACAAATTCATTAGGATATACTGAATATATTAGACACTAAATATTCAGAAACTGACAGTAAGAATAATTATAATTATTTACTTTCTTGTATACTCAACAAATGATGAATTCTTTTCTTAGAATCATCCTTTTTTTACCGACACTGTCAATTTTATAGTGTTCATCCCCTGTGGAGGAAGTACCGTTTCCTATACTTTTTTCGGTAAGTATCAGAAAGCCGTCTTCCAGCCTCCATTTTAAAACAAGAAGAGTATGCATATTAACAGATTCAGCGCTTCCATCCGCCTTAAGTGTAAATCCCTGCTCACGACCGGCTTTATTACTGCCGGTAGATTCATCTGCTCCCGGAATCGGCTGAACCCATGTACCAGTAATATCTTTGGCTGTAAGTTCTGAGCCTGCAATATAGATATCATCATCAAAAAAATTAAATTTAATATATCCCAGCCCTGTTATTACAAGAAAAACAGCTGCGGCAAATATAAATGTATATTTTGTAGGCTTATTTTTGTTTTTATTATTCTGCTAAACACCGATATATCCCTTTAAAACTTCATGTTCCTGAGCTTTTTCATTAAACCAGTTTTCCAGCTTGCTGTGGTCATTCGGCGGAAATATTTTCCAGAATTTTCTGTATTTGATCTTTTCCATTACTGCCAGATAAGGGATCCTTATACCATGATTATCGTCTGGATTCATTAAGAGAATGTCTTTCATAAGCTTTTCCGCTTCATCCCACTCAGTATTTTTCCACAGTTCAACAGTTTATTGACAAGAGCTGTTAAATACGGCCTGTTTTCAAGACAGCTGTAAAGGAGTTTTTCAGGTAAACGGCCTTATCATTTAGATATAACTTTAAGAGATGCTTTATAGGCATTCTCTACCTCGTTTCTTAAAAGATCACTTTCACCCTGGTGGTTATAAATTACGCACTTGGAATTATAGGCAGAAACCTGCAGTGGATTGTCTTTAAGAATATTATCCATCTTTTTCAGTATTTCTTCCCCGTTTTTCCATCCCACTTTTCCATTATTTCCCAAACCTCTTTATCAAGAGGATTTAGTTCTGCAGTAAATTCACTCATATTTATATTCCTGTATTATTAATAACTGATATTTAATAGTTTTATACATGATCTCTTCCTGCTGTGCAATAAGCTCAGCAGATAGAATTAACAGAACATTCTGGATTTATCTTTTCTACAATTATTTATATATTGTCAGAATTATCAAAAGCAGCTTATGCAAGCCGGCTTGCAGAATATTAAACACGCTTGAGAATAAAAAAGGGTACTCTTAAAAAAGAATACCCTCTAAACATTACTAAACTAAGTTAAGTAACACTAAGCAGAAAATAGCCTTATTATTTCATTCTTCCCATTTCAGAACCGGAGTTTTTGCGGCCAGAACTGAATCAACTTTACGGACCGGAGTATTAAACGGCGCATTCAGCAGAAGATCAGGGTCTTCAAAAGCTTCTTTTTAAATTGCAAGCATAACTTCAGCAAATCTGTCCAGTGTTTCCTTTGATTCTGTTTCAGTAGGTTCTATCATTATACTATGGGGAATAATAAGCGGGAAAAAAACAGTAGGAGCATGATATCCGTAATCAAGAATTCTCTTGGATATCTGATCTGTAGTAATCCCTTCAGGAAATCCTTTATCATTTACAATAAACTCATGCATGCAGCTTCTGTTTATAGGAAGATTATATCCGTCATTATCAGTGATAAGAGCTTTTTAGATAATTAGCATTTAATACAGCTGTTTCTGCAACATCTTTCAATCCTTCTGCTCCAAGAGTATTTATATAAATAAATGCCCTTAGGAGAATAAGAAAATTGCCTGAAAAACTGTGTATAGATCCTATGCTGTCAGGCATATCATATTTAAAGCTGTACTCTTCCCCTTCCTTCACAACAACGGGAACAGGAAGATATTTCCTCAGCTTCTCAACAACTGTTACAGGACCTGCCCCGGGACCACCTCCGCCGTGAGGAGTTGAAAATGTTTTGTGAATATTGATATGCATTATGTCAAATCCCATATCAGCAAACCGTGCTTTTCCAAGTGTCGCATTCAGATTAGCGCCGTCTCCATAGAAGAGAGAACCGTTTTTATGAAGCATATCTGCTATTTTTGAAAGATTCCGGTCAAACAATCCTGTTGTTCCGGGACTTGTAAGCATCATTCCAGCTACATTATCATCAATCATCTCTTCGAGAAGCTCGATATCGACATCTCCGTCAGCTGTTGATTTTGCCTCTTTTATTTTAAAGCCGCACATTGCAACAGAAGCTGGATTTGTACCGTGGGCTGAATCTGGAATTATTATTGTATCCCTCTTTTCACCGATATCTTCGAAGTACTTTTTCATAAGCATTACACCTGTCAGTTCTCCATGGGAACCTGCTGCAGGCACAAGGGTAACTCCAGGCATTCCTGATATTTTCTTAAGGTATTCAGAGAGGTCATAAATTATTTTTAAAGATCCCTGAATATGCTCTTTTTTCGCAAGAGGATGAACAGAGAGGAATTTTTCAGATTTTGCAAATTTTTTCATTAACCTTGGGATTGTATTTCATTGTACAGCTGCCGAGAGGGTACATATTATCATCAACACCGAAATTCATCTTGGAAAGCTTAACATAGTGCCTTACTATCTCTGACTCCCCTGCTTCAGGCATATCAAGATCATCCCGGAGCATGCTTTTATCAAGAGAGAAATCATTGCCGTCCCATTCAGGTACAGAATATTTATTTTTTCCGTTTTTGTGTTTCTTAAAAATTATATCCATTACACTGCCCCCTGAAGCTGACTTATGAAGCGGTCTATCCTGGATCTGCTGTCTGATTCTGTAGCACAGAAAAGCCAGCAGTTTTCAAGTTCAGGATACCATTTATCTATTCTAATACCCGGATCAAGGCAGCCGGATCTACAGTTTTTGATAAAATCATCAGGATTTTCCGCTTTAACAACAAATTCATTAAAAAAAGGCTTATCACTTACAGATTTAAATCCGTTTTTCCCAAGCTCTTCCTTTAGATATGCTGCTGCGTTATGGTTATAAGTTCCAAGTTTAAAAAGATTAGGTCCCATAAGACTCATATAGACAGCAGCTCTTAATGCAATAAGCCCTTCATTGGAACATATGTTGGATGTCGCTTTTCACGGCGGATATGCTGCTCCCTGGCCTGAAGGGTAAGTGCAAGAGCTTCACTTCCCTCTGCATCAAGAGTCATTCCGGCAAGACGGCCGGGAATCTTTCTCATGAATTTTTCCCTTGCAGAAATAAATCCAAGAAGAGGTCCTCCAAAGGCCGGATAATTCCCAAGACTCTGAGCCTCTCCGCAGACAATATCTGCGCCAAGGAAACCGGGGGATTTAAGGTAGCCTAGACTCATTGCCTCGGTCACAACATTTATAAGAAATCCCTTCTTTCCCTCAAGAAAGCTTTTTGCCTTGGAAATATCTTCAATAGTACCGAAAAAGTTAGGACTCTGAATAACTGCTGCTGAGGTCTCATCATCTATCAATTCAGAAAGTGATTCATAATCAGTCTCCAGCTCCCTGATTTCAACTTCCAGATATTCTATTCCGGAAGCCCAGCAGTATGTTTTAAAACTTCCCTGTATCGGGGATTTACAGATCTGCTTATCACAACTTTATTTTTCTGTTTGTTCTTACAGCCATCATAACAGCTTCTGCAAGAGAAGTTGCCCCGTCATACATACTTGCATTTGTAACATCAAGTCCTGTAAGTCTGCACATAAAAGTCTGAAACTCAAAAATTGCTGTCAAAGTTCCCTGGCTTACTTCCGGCTGATACGGAGTATATGCAGTATAAAATTCAGACCTTGAAGAAAGTTCATCTACAACAGCAGGAATATAATGATTATATATTCCCCCGCCTGTAAATACAGATTTTTAGACTGTTTTTGTTTTCTATATCTGAAATTAATGATGATATTTCAATTTCAGATTTTGCATCAGGCAGTCCTTTAATATCAGCATTCAGAATATCAGAGGGAATATCTTTAAATAAATCATCAATTTTTTTCAATTCCGATTTTTTCGAAACATTTTCTTTTCTGTCAGCATCTGTCAGAAGTGTATAAGACATTTATTATTCTCCTGAATTTATCAGTTTTTCATAATCATCAGCGCTTAAAAGAGCATTAAGTTCTTCGGGGGATGCAAGTTTTATTTTAACAAGCCATCCCTCTCCATAGGGATCAGAGTTTAATGTTTCAGGACTATCCTCTACATCGCTGTTTACATCAAGTATTTCACCTGATACAGGAGTATAGACATCTGATGCTGCCTTGGAAGATTCAACAACCGCAATTACATCGCCTTTGGCAAGTTCTTCACCTTCCATATCTTCTGTATATTCCATAAAACAATATCACCGAGACTGTCCTGCGCAAAATCTGAAATTCCGCAGAAGGCTGTATCTCCTTCAGTTTTATCCATTCATGGTTTCAGTGTTATTTAAGCCCTTCTAATACTTTTACCCTTTGCCTCTCCCATATTCCAATCCCCCATGTTTTATGCTGCAGCATAATAAATGTGCTGCGTATTCTTCTTAATTTATGACAGCTGTTTAAAATATTTCAGACAGCTGCTTTAACCGGTCTAAAACCGGCTTTTAACATAAAAAACTTATAAATCCTATCCGTTAAAACTGTAGAAAGGCCTCTTAACAATTTCAGCCTCTACTTTTTTGTTTCTTATTACTATATCTACCCTGTCGCCGGTTTTT
>LQAH01000404.1_pt1 | contig 10341 bp, 11 predicted proteins | sample 1535791 | NCBI WGS metagenome assembly LQAH01 (sample SAMN04331585, study PRJNA305678) | bioreactor metagenome | isolation source: bioreactor_4 inoculated with Wadden Sea sediment 2nd replicate of a... | place: Germany:Bremen
TTGAAGCAAGAGAATCCTGACGACGATAAACTGTTTGATCTATATTTGGATATACTCAGTAAGTATAAAGGACTTTATAGTGTAGAGCACGCATTTATTCCAAGTAATAAAACAACCATTAATATAAATAAAAAGAAAATAGAAAAATACATTGAGAAAAATGACTACATAAAAAAATACGTGATATCTAAAGATGTTGAAGTAGGTTTAATATCAGTAAGGTTAGCACTCAAACTTGCTAAGTTGCCATACGATGATTTTGTAAAAAAAAGTTGCAAAACCTGTACAAGATTACGAGATTCGTAAGGAAAGTAATAGACTATATATTAAAGACTCTACTTTTGAAGAAAAGGGTGAAATAGAAGTATCTTATCTACTTCAATATATGTCCATGAATTTGGATGAGTATCAACCTAAAGAAAAGGAAAAACTCATCATGGCTTCTGATCACAAGTATTCAACGTTTAAGGAAAAGTTAGAAGATATACATGTAACTAAAAGAACCAGAACCTATAGAAGAAGATGAACATGGAAAATCTCTTTATAGAATGAATATAAAAGGTGAACTCGTATACTTGTTTTTAGAAGATTTTTAAGAGTATAAGTGAAATTGATGAGATTATATTTACCAAGTTTATAAATCGAGATATTGAAGACGTTGTTAAAAAAAATGGGCTTTGATAAGTTAGATAAGAATAGAAAGTAAATAAATGAAAAGAGCCGTTGTAATTAAACGGCTCTTTTTTAGGTTGTATTTTTGATTCTGAAATTATAAATGGTATCAGCAATGATATAAACTATTATAAAAAAGATACCTATCCACATAAAGGTTCTTGAAGAGTCAATTGGGCATACACCTGCTGGCAAAGTATACCTTAAGTATAGCCATTTTATGAGAGCTACAATACTTGAAGCAACACCAAGAATATATGCATATTTAGCAGTTGTTTTTAATTGATTATTTGTCCATAATAATCACCTATAATCATTAAATTCATCCATAGTTGAGTATGGTGTAACTTGGCTTAAACGAAAGTGCTTTTTTAATAAACGCCTTCATGAAATCAATGTATTTAACACGGGTCATTGGAATCAGTAACTAAATCCAAATAGATCTGTTAATATCCCAGGTGTTAGAAGCAATATACCTCCAATAAGCACACATAATCCATGAAGAAGTCCATTGCCAGGCATGCGTCCGCTATTGAGTTCCATTTGAATATGGTTGATAACACGTCGTCCTTGTTCTTTTGCAAAATAAGCACCAATAAATACCTGTAATGACAATAAGACTTAAGGTTGCTAGTGCAGATGTACGGTTAGCTAGTTCGAGTAGAATATAAAGTTCTACAAATGGAACAACCGTAAATAGTAGTAATAGTTTTCCAAAGCTAATTTTCATAATAAGTCACTCTTTCGTATATATTGGAGTTCAAATACAAACTCCTCTTGATTGATCTTTCATTAGTTTTAGTATAGTTTATAATAATGAATAGAGTATGAACTTTGCATGAACAAAAAGTTTTTCAAAAAGTTTCTCAAAAGAGGGAACCTTTTTTTATGAAGCGCGTCTAACGTAGTGTAAGATATAAATTTTAAAGCTAAGAAAGCTTATATATGGAGGAGCAATACAATGAAAAAGCAACTAAGTTTATTACTTGTCGGATTATTACTAATATCGGGTCTTTTCGGTCTTTGCAGATTCGAAAGTTGAAGTTGTACCAATTATGATTTCTGAACCACAGCCAGAATTGTATGAAGAAGAAGAAAGTGTTCCATTTGAAGTTTAAACAAGAGGGGAATGAATTTACTATTATATTAGATTCAAATCCATCAACAGGATATGCCTGGGTCTATGCCATTGCAGATGAAGCCCATATTACATTTAAAAACGAAGAAGTTATTCCAGCAGAAGTAGAAATGCCAGGAGCACCGGGTAAAATGGCTTTTACATTTGAAGTAAAGAGCAAAGGTATCTCAACAATTGAATTTTTCTTACCAAAGACCATGGGAAGGGATTGCAGAAAAAACATTACGTATTCTAGCTTATAAAACGGAAGATAAGTTAATAGTTGAAGAAGATCAAATTGTAAGTATTATGGATGGTGCAATTGAAGTTAATGAAAATGTTGAAGTATACTATAATGATGTACTTGTTGAATCTGAATTAAAAGCAAAAGATATTAATGGCAAAACAATGATTCCTTTAAGTGCAGTTTTAAAAGCTATGGAATATGAAGTTAAGTGGATTCCTGAAACAAGATCAATAGAAATAATGAAAGGTGCACAGTGGACGTCTATTACAATTGACAAGAACATGTACTTTAGAAACAAAATGGCACCTTGGGCACTGAGTGCAGCACCCGTAATTGTAGAAGGAAGAACTTATGTACCTGTAGAGTTTATGGTAGAAATTTTAGGTAAAGGTTTACAAGTTGAAGATAGAAATCTTAAGTTTAATGATAATGATGTTGTTGTTCACGAAGGATTTGTAAAAGAAATTACACATGATGAAACAGGTACTATGACAATCACGATAGAAAAAGTAAAAGGTTCGGAAGATATGATGGACTGGACAGTTATTCATACATCTAAAGCATATACACATTATCAAAAAGAAGTGAAAATTGGTGAATCTGTTAAGGTTATTAGTTCCATGATTATGACAATGAGTATACCAGGGCAAACATCAGGTTACGTAGTTTATTAAATGCCTGAGTTCCGAGAACGGAGATCGGAGCACGGTTAAAAACAACAGAATCAAAAAAACGTCTTTCTTAATTGGAAAGACGTTTTTTGTATTAATAATTATTTAAAATATGCGGTGCGATGTTGTAGAAATCACTTTAGCCTCTTGTTTCAGTGGATTTTGCCATACATGTGGCGTTGTAGAAGGGTAATGGATGCTATCTCCTGCTTTGAGCAAATACTCTTTTTTATCTACAGTAACAATAACAACACCTTCTAAAACATAAACAAATTCTTCGCCAGGATGCGTCATGATAGAACCATGGGCAGACTCTGGCATTAGAGTTACGATGATTGTTTCCATAGTTCGATTAGGAAAATCACCACTAATACGGACAAATTCTGATGGAGTACCTTCAATCTTAAACGTTTTATGGTCTTCAGACTTTACAACATAATTGTGTTCCTCATACTCATTAAAGAAATAGGCAATTGGAACATTAAGTGCATCGGCAATCTTCTTCAAAGAAACAATAGCTAATGAAGTAGATCCGTTTTCAACTTGCGAAAGAAAAGAGACAGAAAGACCTGATTTTTGACCTAGATCTTTTAGAGTTAAGTCCTGTTGTTTTCTTAGTGCTTTTATTTTCTGAGAAATTTCGTTTAACATAGTGTCCCTTCTTTACAAATATAATTTCGATAGTTACATTTATTTTAATTTATAATGTGGAAGATTTCAATACTGATACTGGACCAATGTGTAAATAAGCGGATTATAAGCATAAAAAAGAAGTTGCTCAAACAGTTAAAAGTTTAAGCAACTCCCTTTATGTTATTAAATACAAACCCAAAATCTTTCTCGGTGTTTCCAAAAAAAATTTAGATTAAACGGCTTCTTGTGTGACAACCTCATTAATGACTTCATCTTCATCTTCAAGGAGGCTAGTCAGTTTTTTTGTCAAATATGAAGAGTATTGCTCCACATATAAAGAGAATGATTGGAATAGCCGTATATGCCTGAATAACAGAGTAGCTAGAAGCTATTGCATACAGATAACCGTATGACTTACCTGCTAAGAAAGAAGCGAAAGTCCAAACTCCCATAAGCACACCAAAGAGTTTTCCTGGTGCATATTTGGTTACAAAAGAGTTTCCTAATGGCGAGAAGAACATTTCACCAATGGTTAAGAGGACACCAAATGCAAAAAGGTACATAAGACTTGCTTTAGCAGTTTCTGGAGCGCCAATACCTCTCGAGATTTCTGCTAATACTAACATTAAAAATGCGATACCTAAGAAACCAAGACCAAAAGCTAATTTCTTAAATAAACTCATATCCCCTTGAGGACGTTTTAGAGAGTCTGAACCATAACATACCAAGGATTGGACCTAAGGCTACACATGCAAAAGCATTTAAAGAATCAAACCAAGATAAAGGAACTTCAAACCCGCCACATTCATGTCTACAAAAGCACCACCAAATCGTATGCTGCTAAGTAGGTTAAATACCAGAAAACCCAAAAGACAACTGAAAACATAGAAACTAAAATAATTGCAAAACTCTTTTCTTTTCTGATTTTGTAAGTTTCTTAGGGGCTTCTATAACTGTACTTTTTTCAACATGCTTACCAGCTTTAAATGGTTTTTTACCAGCTTCGCCAAGGAAACGCATACCAAACAAGAACCAAATAACACCGATAGCACAAACAATACTAGAAACATTAAAAGCTTGCCTGTAACCTTGAACATCTCCTTTAGCAAAAGTTGTTGCTATAAGGATACCTACTGCTGTAGTACCAATAAATGCACCAACATTAACAAAAGAATATTGAACAGAGAAAGCAGAATCAAGCTGTTCTTTGTCTTCGAATAAAGAACCTGTAATAGCAGAGGTATTCCCCTTAAATAACCCTGTACCTATAGCTACAAAAGCAACCATCAGATTCATACCTACAACACTAGTAGCAGAACCGCCTAAAAAATAACCAATAGACATGAGTCCAAGTCCTACAGGAATACAGTAACGTGCACCAATGTATCGGTCAGCTAAATAACCACCAAATACAGGAGCCAAATAGGTAAATGCAACAAGATTGGATTGGATAAGGGCAGCTTGTACTTTGGTAAGTCCCAACCCTCCTGTCATAATTGTTGCAGATACAAACACAAAAATAAGGTATTTAGCTGAGTAATAAGCCATTCTCTCAAGCATAAATACGATACAACAAACGTAGAACCCAAAAGGACGTTTGTTTTTTACTACTGCTTCATTCATATTTACTTCCTCCCTAAAATAATAATATGTATGATTCACATTTATGAGTACTGCTTTTAGCAGTGACCATCAACTTACTATATATGATGTATGTAATATAGAGAATATACAGCTGTAGTGAAAATGTTACTGTGTCATGGTAATTATACGAAGTGTGTTTGAGAAAGTAAAGGCAAAATTTATTACTATATTGAAATAATTACAGTGTAAGTGGAAAAATCATTGAAATGCTGAAAATGAAATGCTATACTTTGGGAAACATAGGATAGTTATTTAAGGAGGTTGAAAAATGGATCAATTAAATATGCTTAGAAGTAGTATGAAAGAAAATGGCATGGAAGCGGTTTTTGTATCAAATCCAGTTAATCGGTTTTATTTAAGTGGATTTACAGGAACTTCTGGATACGTTTTAATAACAGAAAGTGAAAAGATATTTTATTACAGATTTCAGATATAAGGATCAAGCAGCTCAACAATGTAAGGATTTTAAGATTATAGTCCATAATAAATGAGCAAAAAGTGAATGATATTCTCAATACATATAATTATCAAACATTGGGTTATGAGAATGAATTTATGACTGTTTATGCTTTCGAGGATATGATTAAGTTCTTTAGATCAAACAATATTGATCCCTTTAGGTAAAACAAATTGAGAAAATAAGACAAGTTAAGACAGAAGAAGAGATAAGCAAAATGAAAGTAGCGGCTCAAATTGCAGATAATGCATTTGAGCACATTGTTAAGTGGATAAAACCCGGCAAAACGGAACGTGAAGTAGCTCTTGAAATAGAGTTTTTATGAAGCAAAAGGGAGCCAGCAAATTATCATTTGAAACCATTGTAGCCAGTGGATGGAGATCGGCTCTACCACATGGTGTTGCTACAGAAAAGGTTATTGAGTCAGGAGACTTTGTAACTTTAGATTTTGGTTGTGTGTATGATGGCTACTGCTCTGATATGACACGTACTCTTGTTATGGGGAAAGCAACAGAAGAGCAAAAGAAAATATACAATATTGTATTGGAAGCACAATTAAAGACACAAGAAGCTGTGCGTGCAGGCAAAAGTTGTAAAGAGATTGACACTGTTGCACGTACAATTATAGAAGAGGCAGGATACGGCCTCAATTTGGACATGGTACAGGTCATGCAATAGGACTAGAATTACATGAATACCCGAGACTCTCTCAACAAGACGAGACCATTTTAGTGGAGAATCACATGGTGACAAATGAACCTGGTATTTACATTCCAGAGTTTGGTGGTGTTAGGATAGAAGACTTATTACATGTAAAAAAAGATGGCTATGAAAGCCTTACTAAATCATCAAAGGCATTAATGGAAATATTATAATTTGATATTAACCAATAAAGGACGCTTGTAATCAAGGGTCTTTTTTTTATTAGTAAAGAAAATGCAATTCCAAATAAATTTTAGAAAAAATCAAAAAAACTTCAAAACGGTAACCCATGTTACGACATTAAACTCATTTTCCTCGTATACTGACCTTAGTTAATAACGACAGAGACGATCACATAAAAAGGAGAAATTAACATGAGTTTAAAAGCAATTTATGAACAAAGTATTTGGTTCTGATTCAAATGAAGGAGCAGAAGGTATGACAGCACAAGAAATGTTTTGTTACCAATGTCAAGAGGCAGCAGGCGGAACGGGTTGTACAAAATTGGTGTGTGTGGTAAGCCAGTAGACGTAGCTAACCTTCAAGATTTACTCTTATTTGTATTAAAAGGCGTAGCATATTACAACCAAGAAGCAAGAAAGCACGGTTTAAACGAAGCTTCTACAGATCAAGTTATTTTAGACGGTCTATTTGCAACAATTACAAACGCTAACTTCGATAAGGACGCATTTGTAGCTAAAATCAACGAAACACTTACAGCAAGAAACGCAGTAAAAGCAAAATTGGTTGCTAAAGGAATCACATTAGCAGACAACTTACACGAATCAGCAACATGGGAAGGTACACCAGCAAGTTACGAAACAAAAGCTGCAACAGTTGGTATTTAGCAACAGAAAACGAAGATGTTCGTTCTTTAAGAGAGCTGATCACTTACGGACTTAAAGGTATGGCTGCATATGGAATGCATGCACTACACTTAAACAAAGAAAACCAAGAAATTAATGCATTTATTGAAGAAGCACTTGTTGCTTTAACTGACGATACATTAGGTGCAGACGAACTGGTAGCACTTACTTTAAAAACAGGTGACTTTGGTGTTAAAGTAATGGCATTACTTGATGAAGCAAATACATCACGTTATGGTAACCCGGAAATTACAGAAGTAAACTTAGGTACACGTAATAACCCAGCAATTCTTATTACAGGTCACGATTTAAATGACTTAGAAATGTTACTTGAACAAACTAAAGGAACTGGTGTAGATGTATACACACATTCAGAAATGTTACCAGCAAAATTACTACCCAGAGTTTAAAAAATATGACAACTTAGTAGGTAACTACGGTAATGCATGGTGGAAACAAAAAGAAGAATTTGATACATTAATGGACCAATTCTTTTACAACAAATTGTATTGTACCTCCAAAAGGCGAAGTTGCTAATCGAATCTTTACAACAGGTTCTTCAGGATACCCAGGGTGTACACATATTGAAGCAGTAGATGGTAAGAAAGATTTCTCAGCAATCATCGAAATGGCTAAAACGTTACCAGCTCCAACGCAAATTGAAGAAGGTAAAATTGTTGGCGGTTTCGCACATGCACAAGTATTTGCACTTGCAGATAAAGTTGTAGATGCAGTTAAGACAGGTGCAATTAAGCAGTTCTTCGTAATGGCTGGTTGTGACGGTCGTATGAAGTCAAGAGACTACTACACAGAGTTTGCACAAGAGTTACCAAAAGACACTGTTATTTTAACGGCTGGTTGTGCAAAGTATAAATACAACAAATTAGAACTTGGTGATATCGGTGGTATACCAAGAGTATTAGATGCAGGTCAATGTAACGATTCATACTCACTTGCGGTAATAGCTCTTAAACTTAAAGAAGTATTTGAACTTGAAGATATTAACGAACTACCGATTTCTTACAACATTGCTTGGTACGAGCAAAAAGCAGTTATCGTATTACTTGCGCTTTTAGCTTTAGGTGTTAAGAACATTCACTTAGGCCAACACTACCAGCATTCTTGTCACCAAACGTAGCTAAAGTACTTGTAGATACATTTGGTATTGCAGGTATTGGCGAAGTTCAAGATGATATCAAAATGTTCATGGGTGCATAATTCAGAAAAGTAAATAAGAAAATATAATTCGAGAGGCGGAGACGCCTCTCCTTTGTTATATTCTATTCCGTATGATATATCTAAATGAATAAAATGTAATTAAAAGAGTGAGAATGACTCTCGATTATGGGTATTAAGAGGATAATATATCTTTTGATAAGAGAGGAGTCATTATGAAAACACTTATTAAACTTGAAGAAGTTATGTTCTTTATATTAGGTATTTATTTTTTCTCAGAACTTAATTTTCCATGGTGGGTATTTGCTGCAGCAATCTTGTTACCAGACCTAGGTATGCTGGGTTATGTTATAGACACAAAGGTTGGGGCATGGGTGTATAATATCGTTCATCATAGAGGAATTAACTTAATGGTACTCTTGGGAGGACGGTTTCTTAATAATGATTGGATTGTACTAATTGGCGTTATCCTCTTTACACATTCCAGTTTTAGATCGTATATTTGATTATGGACTTAAATATACAGATGACTTTAAACATACCCATTTAACAGATATATAAGGAGTACATTATGCATGTAGAGTACAATGGGGAAACCATTGAGTTTTCTATTGTTTATAGTAAGAGAAAACATATTCGAATGAAAATTCAATACCCGGGCCTATTGATTGTAGAAGCTCCTAAAAATGCAGATGAATCCTACTTGAAGAAACTTGTACTCTCAAATGCAGAAACTATTTTAAACAAAATAGAAGCTATGGGCGCTGGACCTAGGGTTCTCACAGAGAAGAACTATGAAGAAGGGGAACGGTTCCTATATCTAGGAAAAGACCTTCCTTTGCATATAGCAGTAGATTCAGAACTTGATAAACCAATTGTGGAAGTAGTAGCAGATAGCATTGTTGTAAAAGTGGATGAACTCAAGAAAACAGAAATTAAGAAGGCAATGGAAAAGCACTACCGCAGACAATGTCGTAAAAAGATCCAGAAACGTATTGCCTATTATCAGAAGCATTTTAAAGTTAAACCAAGAAATATTGAAATCGTTAATTCGGATCAAATATGGGGATCTTGCAGTTCAGAGCGAAATTTAAGGTTTAATTGGCGACTCATGATGGCACCTGAAGAATCTATAGATTACATCGTTGTTCATGAAATGTGCCACTTGGTTCATATGAATCATTCCAAATCCTTTTGGACCTTGGTAGGTCGAATATTGCCAGATTATAAATTGCGAACAGAATGGTTAACACAAAATGGGGGCGCCATGACATTATAAAAAAGCACATTTTCAGACATGAAAATGTGCTTTTTTTAATGCTATGTATTAAAGTTTTAAATAATCAGAAAAAGTTTTAAGGGATGTACCATTTGATTTGCTTGTAATTAAGTAGTTTGTTTGCTCATAAAGCTTAACATCTTGTATCTTAATTTCTTTGATCATGCCTGATTCTATAAAGGAATAGGCCATGGATTTTAATACGAAAGCATGTCCTATGCCTTCAACAACATAATCAAACACTTCATATATTTGGTCAATATAAATCTGTGACTGCATGTCTTGTCCGACTAACTTTTTATACCATTCATTAAAGCCTAGACTCATATCTCCTGTAACCATTTTTAATGTATGTAGCTCATTTCTTTCGATTTTATTTTTAAGTGAGTCGGAGTTTTACTGACTAGAATAATAGGATCATTAAGTTCTAAAAGTGACACAAACTGATTGATCTGGAACATAGGATACTAGGGCCATATCAATGAGATCATCAGATAACATTTCGATGAGTTTGTCTGAATGATTAATGAGTATTTTTAACAGCTATATCATTGTTCAACTGAATATAAGCTTTTATTCTATCTTTTAAGAAACCACGATAAACTGAATGAACTGATCCAATACGTACTTTCTTTGAAAATCTAATATTGTTTAGTACTGTTTGGGCTTCGTTTTCAAGGGCAATTAGACGCTTTGCATAAGGCAGTAAAAGTTCTCCGGCTGGTGTTAGTTCGACTGTTTTATTGGTTCTTTTTAAAAAGTGTTTGGTTGTGATGGTTCTCCAGTTCTTTTATACGATTAGACACAGTCGACTGTACAACGTTGAGCATTTTAGCTGTTGTTGAAAAGTTACGTGTTTGTGCAAGGGTTACCAGTG
>LQAH01000405.1_pt1 | contig 10335 bp, 18 predicted proteins | sample 1535791 | NCBI WGS metagenome assembly LQAH01 (sample SAMN04331585, study PRJNA305678) | bioreactor metagenome | isolation source: bioreactor_4 inoculated with Wadden Sea sediment 2nd replicate of a... | place: Germany:Bremen
GGGTATTGTAAACCACGCTGACCATCCTATCTCCTCTGGAAAGTTGGAAGGAACTAACAACCTCATCAAAACAATTCGGCGAAAAGCATATGGATTTCGAGATACTGAGTACTTCTTTCTAAAGATTATGGAGGCTAGTAGAAAACCAAGGGTTAGATTCAAATCCCCCAAGAAAATGTGAAGAGCCAAAAAAAATACCCTACAAGTAGGATATCTTTTCTTTGTTTGTTTTGAGCTGCACTGGATTCGAACCAGTGACCCACGCCTTAAAAGGGCGTTGCTCTACCAGCTGAGCTAGCAGCCCGTTAACGAACGATTTGGATATTACCAAGATGAGCAGAAAGTGTCAACACAGATGAACAAAAGATATGTGTTAATTTTATAAGCTTTTACTCTCCTGTAATTTACCCATCTCAACTTGAACTAAAGTATCACACATTTCATTCAATTCAACTCCAGAATGGCCTTTTACCCATTTCCATGTGACCTCTAGACGTTTGCTTAACTCATCAAGAGATATCCATAGTTCCTTGTTTTCACTGGTTGTTTAGCTGCCGTTCTCCAACCATTTTTTTCCAGTTGTGGATCCACACCGTAATTCCTTGTTTCACATACTGGCTATCTGTAACAAGTTCTACATGAATGTGAGGTGGATAATGAAGAAGAACGAATTCAAGTGCATTAATGACGGCACTCAACTCCATCTTATTGTTGGTGGTATATATATCGCCTCCACTTCCTGTAATAGGAGGATCTACCTCTATGACAAAGGCCCATCCACCAACACCAGGTTCCACTACACCCACCATCTGTATATATCGTTATTGTTTGTTGCATGATGTGTATCCTAATATTTAGGCATTGCATTAGTCAAGAAACTACATGCATTTGGATAAGTTTATCTTCTAAATACCTAATGACCTCACCGTGAGCAAAGTGCTCTCGGGCAATTACAAGTGGAGAATTCCCTTCTCCATCCTCTAATGTAATATCTGCTCCATGAGCAATAAGTGAAGTGACTACTTCATAGTTGTTGCAAAGGTGACAAGAAAGAGCATAGTGAAGTGCCGTTTTTTGTTCTTTGCTCATCCTATTCACATGTTGATCTTTTTCTATTAGATAAAGTGCTACTCCAATATTCTCTCCTTCACAGGCACTCATTAAAGGAGTTTTCCCTAGAGCATCACAAATGTTGATATCTGCGTTCCCCTCTTCAACTAGAACCTTTAGGAAATCAAGATCATCAAGAACATGGCTAAGAATCGAGTTACCTACACTATCGACATAATTTACATCAACACCAAGGTGTATCAGTTCCTTTACTATAGCGAGGGGTGAAGGATTCTCATAGAACGCTAACACTATTGCATTTTGTTCAACCATTACGAGATCATTCACTTCTGTTGGGAAATCGAATTCCTCTTCCCAATCTGGATAAAGATCTATCCCAATAGTTGCCCTAGTGAGGCACCCTCCTCTACAAAAAAATGTAATAGTCTATAATCACTTCGATTAGAAGCAGATAATAAAAAAAGATAGTCAAGGTCTCTTTGTGTAGGTGGCTTAATGAGTGTATAAAGAGTAATAGCAATTTCTGGATTACTGTTATGGATTACGGCTTCTTTGACATGAGAGAATTCTACAATTGCACCTCTCTTTATAAGCGTGTTAAGTACTTGAACAGATGGATTAGTTGTCACTGCATAATACAAAGGAGAATGAGAGAGGATATCTACTTCATTAATAGTATAAATTCCGGTAAGAGCTGTTTCTATCTCTTTAACATGTGTTGTGTGAACAATCAAATCAATGAGTTTTTTAAACTCAGCACTACGATCCATCTTATCCCCTCATTCTTATCTTTTACATTGTAGCACTAATTTTGTCTCTTCCCAACATCTATTTATACACAATGTACTCACCTCTAGAGTTGACAATCATCTTTGTAAGTAAGTACACTCTTCATATGATATATGGTGTAGGGAAACAGGTGTAAGTCCTGTGCGGTCCCGCCACTGTAACTATGGTAAGAGTAGCTATTAACCATTGAAGAAATTCGAGAAGGTGCTACTTAGATAATCCCATTAAGCCAGGAAACCTGCCATATATTGACCTTTTCAAGACCTGCGGTGCACAGGTCGGGTATGTATTTTTCATGCCCATATCTTTTTTCTATTGGAGAAGTGGCTATGAAAAAGTTTTTCACACTTATCGCTATCATGACTTTCTGTGTTATCCCCCTATTTTCCCAAGGTGTACAAGAAGAGGTACCTTCTTCCCACTTTTATATTGATTCGAGAGGGACTAGCATTCCTCTTAATCAACAAATTAATAGAGTTGTTTCATTAAGTCCTAATGTAAGTGAGACAATCGCAGCTTTAGGTGGCAGTGAATTATTGGTTGGGAAACTGATTATTGTAACTATCCAGAACATATTCAATCAATTGAAAGTGTGGGAGATCTTGTGAGCCCTAGTATAGAAAAGATTATTTCGCTTAACCCCGATATTGTTATTGTAAGTACAATTGGGCAAAACCAAACACTTGAAGCATTAGACAATGCGAACATACAAGTGGCCTATATTGATAAATCCCAATCAATGGAAGGAACATATTCTTTAATTGAAGATATCGGTCTTCTCATTGATAAAGAAACAGAGGCGCAACAGATTATTCTAGAGATGAGAGAAGAGGTCCAACGTGTAGTAGATAGGGTCTCTTCACTAGATAAAGTGAGTACATACTATGTTGCTGGATTTGGACAGTGGGGAGACTTTACTGCAACTGGAGAGACGTTCATAGATGAAATGATTGCAATTGCTGGTGGTGATAATATTGCAAAGGATGCAAAGAACTGGACGTTTAGTTTAGAACAATTATTAATCAAAGACCCTTCTATTATCATCTTACCACCAACATGGGGATCAACCTTTGAAGAAACTAAGAAGGCATTTATTTCGTATGAAGCATACGCTCCTTTAAAGGCTGTAAAAGAGGATAAGATCTACCCAATTGATTCAGATATATTAAACAGACAAGGGCCAAGAAGTGCTAAAGCAATTACCCTACTAAGTAATATCATTCATTAGGAAAGATATATGAATCACCATAAATACTTCTATCCCCTTCTTATTATCCTTATTATACTTCTCCTCTTTCTCTCATTATTAGCACTGAGTGTAGGACCTGCAGAGCTAAGTATTAAAGATACTGTTTCTATTTTACTTTCAAAAAACAATAATGAGATTCAATCAACTTCATACTATATTATTTGGAATTTACGTCTTCCTAGGATTCTAGGGGGGATTATTACAGGAGCAGCTCTTGCGGTGAGTGGAATGACATACCAAGCAATATTTCGTAATCCCATGAGTGACCCGTTTGTCCTTGGTGTCTCAAGTGGTGCTGCTTTTGCTGTAGCATTTGCTTCTTTTTAGGTATTGTTGGGGTGCTGTTGGTGTGTGGACTGTTCCAATTGTAGCTTTTAGTGGATCTGCTCTTACAAGTCTTTTTAATATTTTCCTTAAGTGGAGGTATTAGGAGATCTCCTACCACACTTCTTTTAACAGGGATTGCCCTTAATTTTCTCCTTTCTGCCCTGATGACTCTTTTTCTCTATTTAAACAGGGCTCAACTACAAAATATCATGCAATGGACAATGGGGAGTTTTGCGGCTTCTTCTTGGAGTAAAGTAAGTATTTTGAGTGTCACCTCACTCATTGGAATTGTTCCTATATTTTTCTTGACGCGAGAACTTGACCTTCTCCTAGTTGATAATACGACTGCTATTACGATAGGGATGAATATTAGAGGAATGAGAATTTTATTCTTGCTTCTTTGTACTATCTCTACCTCAATTACCGTAGCCTTTTTTGGTATTATTGGGTTTGTGGGATTAATGGTTCCCCATATCATGAGATTAATAGTGGGACCTAAACATCGTAATCTTCTTCCTGTATCTATTGTCGGAGGAGGAGTAATGGTCGCCCTCAGTGACCTTATTGCTCGAAGTGCGATAAGTCCATCTGAACTTCCTGTTGGAGTCATTACCTCTTTAGCTGGAGCTCCTTTGTTTATCATCCTCCTCATTCATCATAAAAGGGGTAAATCATGATTGACAAAGATGATGTAATGTTAGTAAAGAACCTCAATTGGGGATATAATGAGGAACCTCTTTTTGAAAATTTCTCTGTTCATATTCCCCCCTTTAAATTCATCTCTATTATTGGACCAAATGGTTCTGGAAAGACTACTCTTTTAAAATATCTTCTTAGAATTCTTCCAATACAAAAAAATTCACTATTTTATCCTAAAGGAGATGCAATTCACTACAACCAAAGAGAGATTGCCCATCTTGTTTCTTATGTTCCACAAAGTAGTAGGATTGAATATGATTTTACATTATTTGAATGTGTTGCAATGGCTCGCTATTCATACCACACTCATTTCACCCAACTAAAAGCTGAAGATATTGAGATTATTCATGAAGCCCTTGAAACAGTAGGGCTCACCCAATACGCACATCGGTATGCAACTGATGTAAGCGGTGGAGAGTATCAACGTATGCTTATTGCGAGGGCTCTTGCTCAAAATCTAAAGTGTTGCTGCTTGATGAACCAGTAAGTCATCTCGATATCCACCATCAAGTAGAGATTCTTACATTGCTACGCTCTTTAGTAGATAATCAACTCGTTACGGTTGTCTCGGTATTGCATGATCTAAATGCAGTGAGTGCATATAGTGATGAAGTGATTCTTCTTAACAAAGGAAAGATTGTCTCAAGCGGAAGTGCAGAAGACGTGTTAATTAAAGAGAATATTGAATCAGTATATAAAGTTGCTCTAGATTTCTCATTTCATCCAGATACACACAAGGTCGTTATAAGTCCAAAATGGAAATAACCTTTATTTTTGGCCGGTCTTTTTAATAATATGAAATCCAAACTGAGTAGGGACCACACCGCTTATGGAACCTAATGACAACCTCTTTGTTGCCTCTTCAAATGGTCGTACCATCTGTCCTTCGCCAAACCATCCTAGGTCCCCTCCCTTGCTCTTACTTGGGCAAGTTGAGTATTCTCTTGCAAGGGCAGCGAAATTTGCTCCAGCTTTTAGTTTCTTAGCTATGGCTTCAGCGAGTCCTCGCTCTTTTACTAATATATGGGATGCTCTCATTTCCATCGTTTATATCCTTATCTTTTTTAACATGTCATTATAATATTCCGATACTAACTCTAAAGAATCAATTCCCAATGCTTTTCTAATATGTGCAAGTTGTGTAGTTGCGAGCTCTTTATCTTCATTCTCTTGAATTAATACTTCAATTTCAAGAAACCATCCAAGAGGAGCAACTTCAACAAGTTCAATGGTAAGGTTACCCTTAGTCCAACTGTAGCCTGTCTTCTCTTTTTCTATCACAACAGAATAACCAAGAGAAGTAAAAAAGCATGTATCGAAGATTGGAATGGTGCTGTAAACTCAATTTCCTGGTTTACTTCAATTCCATCGTTCCTTGATTCTTTTATCTTTCGAGTAATTATAGTTTGATCCTCTACCTGTCTAATACGAAAGAGGGTATGTGAATCATTTTTAGTAGAATAATATGCATCTTTTTTATCGATGTGTTGAAATTCAACTCCTTCCATAAAGGCATCTATTAAGGGAAAGAGACTATCTATATCTTTTTGGGCGATCTGTACTTTGCATTCAATTTCGACCGCCATACATTAATCCTTCCAAGGGAATATGAGGGACCTAAAGGATCTATGCCCAATCTTCTCTCTCTCTTCATATAATAGTTCTTCCCAAGGAATTTCATTCCTCTTAGTCTGGGGATGTTCTTCAAGATAATCATACTTATACATCAACAATGTGACAGCGACCTGCTTGGAAAGGGCGAGACCGGCAATCCCAGGCATTATGGTTGCAAAGAATATCGTCATAACAAATAGTACGATTTGATATACAGCAAAGAAAAGAGTAAAGAAGATATTATCAGCAACTATTAAAAGTGCTTTTTTTGCGGTTTTGAATGGACTGTCCTGATTCATTCTAATAGCTAATGGGTAGTAGTATAAAAGTGCAAGAAGAGCAAGGAGCAGTACCCAGAAAATTATTACAGCTAATACAAAAGTAAATCCTGAACCGTATGATAAATAAAATGGGATAACGAAAATCGCAATGGAGGTAATTAATATCGATAATCCTAAATGGAAAAGGGCATGTTTATAAAGAATCTTGATCCCACTTATAAAATGGTGAAAACTCGCTTTTCTCCCCTTTACATACGACAGAGTTTGGTAAGAAACTAAGGCACTGTAAAACGAATTAAAAGCTAGTGCAATGATTATTAAGAATATTGCAGGAGCAACAGCCACTTGAAAGAGTTCAAATGCGCCATAGAAGGTGAGGAGAACTAGAAGGTACCCTAAGTTCAATATTACTAGGGAAATGAGGTTATCCCATCCGTCAAAAAATGATTTTTTAATAAAAAAGCCTGTCATAGTGGTTAGATTATCCTCGTATATCAAAATTAGCAAGAGATAGCTGAAAAAAAAGGCCCCTTTTCTATTATAGAAAAGAAGCACTTTAATTAGCGGCGAAGGGACTCGGACCCCTGACCGAACGGATATGAGCCGTTTGCTCTACCATCTGAGCTACGCCGCCAGGAACTTTCGTTGTTCAACTTTCGCCACTATATCGGTCTAACCTAGTTCTTGTCAAGAGACTTCAGACTAAATTATCTTATTTAAAGAGAACATTACATACCTCTGTTCTTCGTTTTTTCTCCACATAGTCTCTACTCTCACACCTATTTCAAAATCTATCTCCACAATAGAATAACTCTCTTTGTAATTGATGGTAATTCCAATAATATCAGATTGTGTCAATTCAGAAACATCTTCCTGATAATAGGTAAGAAAAGTAGGAATTATTTCATCATCGACATATTCTTCAAGCCATGTAAGGGAATAAGGAGTACTGAACACATGATATATAAAAGGAGTTAGTTCACTTGAAGGGAAAAAAGGGTCTTCATATCGTTCCCCCTGATTCATATAAGGTAGATTCCCTTTAACAGAATATGCACTAAGGAAAAATGAGAAAATTGTTATAAGAATAATAATCAGGATAAGAACTTTTTCATACATCATTATGTGTGTAAAATTCTTCCACTGTCAAATAATGTATAGACATCGTATACATCTTTTGTAGGATATGATGAAAACAGGGGGATGTAGAAATGAATGAGCAAGATTATTCTCAACTGATAGCTTCTCTACATCAAGATTTCACCTTTACGATTCGTGATTCTATACACAAAGATATTCCGCTAAGTGATGGTTTTTATCGTTTATGTAATACCTCTATGATGCAAAAACTTCATCGTATCAAACAACTTGGCCCGACCTATTTAACCTATCCTGGTGCTCATCATACTCGATTCGAACACTCATTAGGAGTTTTTCATCTCACTCGTCTTATTATCATTGCGCTACTTTCAAAGAAAGAAAAAATCCCTTTTCCCATTACAACTGAGGGAATTCTTTCTCTTCTTTGTGCAGCTCTACTGCACGATGTTGGACATTTCCCCTATGCTCATGCTCTTAAAGATATCATAAGACCAGATCATGAAACTATTGGGGCTTCTTTTATTGAAGAAGATCTTGAAGTAAGAGGTATCATTGAAAATATTATAGGAACACGTGTTAAGGATGTGTGTATGATACTTGATCACTCTAGAGAATGTAATGATAAAGAGATACTGCTCTATAGGTCTTTATTAAGTGGTACTCTTGATCCAGATAAGTTAGATTATTTATCTAGAGATGCAGCTTATTGTGGTGTCCCATATGGGGTCCAAGATACTTCCTATATTATTAGACAACTTCATATCGACGCTAAAGGGGAAATCTGTATCCCAGTAGATGCTATAGGAGCAGTAGAACATCTACTTTTTTCTAAATATTTGATGTACAAATATGTTTACTGGCACAAAAAAAACAAGAAGTGCAACGAGTATGATTAAAAAAAGTGTGCTCCTTGCTTTAGCTGATGGTATTTTCACTATGGAAGAATTAATTAATCTTAGTGACGAATCTTTTGCTTCACTTATGCTTACCCACCTAAATCATCCTTCTGGTCTTTTATTTCAGGATGTCCACAATGGGAAATTATTAACTGTCGGAGCGGACCTTCTATTCAATACACATAACAGCAGACACAAAGAAGTTGCTTCTACAGTTGAAAGAAATGAGATAGAACAAAGAATTTACAACAAACTGCTAATTCGCTACCCCACCCTTACTCTTCATTCAGTAATCTTAGATATCCCTGAAGATGTCTCGTTTGAAGCGCATCTTCATATTAGTCACCAAGATGAACCCTCTCATTTATTTCATGAAGTCGATGAACTATTCACTCCCTCAGTTGTTGATTCGTTTACTTCTAGTTTAAGAAAATTTAGACTCTTTGTACCTTCATTTGTTGACAAATCATTATGCAGAACACTCTTATTAGGAGAATTATGAAAAAGACACACTATAGTGAATTAATTAAGGGAAATATTCCTCCTCGAGTTATGCGCTTTGTAAAAAACACAGGCAAAGCAATTAACACTCATGAAATGATTGAAAAAGATGACAGAGTATTACTCAGTGTTTCTGGAGGGAAAGATTCTCTTGCTCTCGCAGCAGCACTTTCTTTACGACTTAAGTGGTTACCCGTGACCTACTATCTCGAAGCTGTGATGATTGATTGGAACGAATATCCTGTTGGACAGGAGGCTGAGGATAATTTACGCAAATTCTTTGCTGATTTCTCTATTCCCTTTACGATATTTCATGAACCTCAAGCATCAATCAGCTTTAAAGGTAACTTTAACTGCTATTTATGCTCCAGAAATAGAAGGAGAATTTTGTTTGAATATGCCGACAAGCACGACTTTTCTCTCATTGCAACAGGGCATCACCTTGATGATTTGGTAGAAACAACACTAATGAATCTCACAAAAAGAGGTTCCTTTGACACAATGCTTCCTGTTCAAGAATTTTTTAAAGGTAAACTGCATGTTATCAGACCAATGATTGAGATTCATGAGAGTACAATTCGTAATATTGCTGAAGAATTTATGTTCCCAGTGATGAAACCAATGTGCCCGTATGATCAAACAAATATTAGAAGTAGAATAAAACCCATTGTAAGAGACCTAGTCTCTCTCGATAATGATGCAAGAGAACACATTTATCATGCACATAAGTTTGCTTATAGAATAAAAAGATAGTACAATACCACATAAAGACCCAACTAGTAGAACAATAGTTGAAGATATAAGAATTTTGGAGTAAATTAATATTATGATGAATAAAAAGAAAAACCTACTTGTTAAAACAGTGTTCACGGGAGTACTCCTACTCAGTATTCTATTGCCCGCATTTGCTGACTCTGCTAGCCGTGGATTACCATATTTGCATATAGTAGATGCTATTAACAGCGATGTTTCACAGTTCAATGAGAAAGGTGTAGCTGTTGACCCAACAGATCCTCCACAAGCTCTAGGACGAGGATGGACTATACTTACTGGATTTGACCCTGTTGTAATAAAAATAGGAATGTTACAATTCTTGTTCAACAAGAGTCAATTCTCTCTATTGTCTCGGATAAAGCAGATAACTTACAATTCTATCTTGTTGCAGGCTCTGCATCATTTCTAAGAGACAAAACATTTATTGAAAAAATGGCCATCAATACACCTATTGGATTATATGAAGTAATGGGTCCAGGTGAAGTATTTGTTTCATCAGATGTCTCTGAATTAATCTTTTCATTAGGATCTACGGTAAAAGTAACAAACGCTATTACCCGTAAAAGAACGACATTAAGCCCTTATCATTACCTTGATCTGGCTGACCCTTTCTTAAAAGAAAAACAAATTTCTAAACAAACATACAATACCCTTTCTATTAATCCGGAAGAAAACAGAAGTTCACTACTTCCTAGTGCAACAGTAACTGATGGAATAAAAATCACCACTATTGAATCTGCACGAACGACCCTCCCTGTCAAAGAAGCAGTAGAAGCTCCTAAAGCAGAAGCTCCTAAAGCAGAAGCTCCTAAAGTAGAAACTCCTAAAGTAGAAACTCCTAAAGTAGAAGCTCCTAAAGTAAAAGCACCTATGGTTGCTTTACCTGTTTTAGCTTTGCCTAAAGTTGAACCTAAAGTTGCTGAACCTAAAGTTGTTGAACCTAAAGTTGTTGAACCTAAAGTTGTTGAACCTATAGTTGTTGAACCTAAAGTTGTTGAACCTAAAGTTGTTGAACCTAAGTTGTTGAACCTAA